>Ga0114931_10007693_pt1 | contig 13143 bp, 6 predicted proteins | sample 2SBtaG_FD_89579 | JGI IMG/M metagenome (GOLD analysis project Ga0114931, IMG submission 89579) | Deep subsurface microbial communities from Kolumbo volcano to uncover new lineages of life (NeLLi) - 2SBTROV14_V59a metaG | ecosystem: Environmental > Aquatic > Marine > Volcanic | place: Kolumbo... | reverse complement strand
TCAGCAAAGTGTACCCATATCTGGGAATTACTTTTTTGAAAATAATGTTTGTTTGAAACCTAATTGACAGATTATCAAATCATGTAAGATTTGACAGCTCCTTGGGTGGAATATTCTGTTACAGTTTCCGGGTTAAAATTGGGCAGCCCACTGGATGGAATATTCTGTTGAATTTTCCGGGTTAATGGAAGTTGGATTAGTGTTATTTCCAAATCATAATTGATTTGATTGAACTGCATGGCAGAATAAAAACTCATGGAGTTGCATCAAACAAAGCCCCTATTAATTCCAATAAAACCCTGATGTCTTAGAAGTATTTTATTTTAGAGGCAAGAATACAGTCTAAAGCATTACGTTTTTCTAAATTCTATTGAATATGACTTTAAAAGTTATTGGAGTTGGTGGACCCAGAACAGGGACCGCTTCATTAAGAGACGCTCTGGATATCCTGGGCTTTGGACGTTGCTACCATATGGCTTGGTTGTTCAATCATCATGAACAGATCAAGTATTGGCATGAACTATTTGATACCGGTACCACTAATTTTGATACATTGTTTGATGGCTTTTCAAGCTCTGTCGATTTCCCGGGTTATTTGAACTACAAAGCCTTCCTGGCCAGGTATCCCAACGCAAAGTTTATCTTAACTGAAAGAGATCCGGAAGAATGGTATGATAGTGCAATAAATACGGTCCATGCAGTAACACCCCAAACTATGGGTCAAAAGCTCGCTATATTAAAAAAAATGATAGTATCGTCCAGGTTCCGAAAAATTGCACAGTCCTTTAGATTGGTTGAAAAATACCTTTGGAACGGTCAATACAATGGGAATTTTAAAGACAAATCTGCAACGATTAAAATATATTCAGAATTCAATGAGGAAGTCAAGCGGAATATCCCGGCGGATCAATTACTGCTGTATTCGATAAAAGATGGATGGGAACCGCTGTGCCACTTTCTTGAAGTTCCTGTACCTGAAAAAGAATTCCCATTCAAAAATAAACGCGTTAATTTCCAGGAGCAGTTTAAACAGCTTATGGCCACGGGAAACCTGCTGGAGCTCAAATAGCTAACTGAATTTATTGATCATTATATAGAGAGTATCTTTCTCCCCGGAATACCAAATCAAATTGAGCCCATGATTTTTCACCGGTACCAAGGGCATCTTTAAAGTATATATCTGCTTCAAATACAACCTGGTTGTCTGGATAAGTAATTTCAATCATTTTAGCATGCGGCCGGTCTGCACTATGTCTGATATCACCGACAGTAATTAATCGGTTGTTCGTTTTCAGTAGCACGTCTACATCACTTGTGATGGGAGAATACATCCCCAACCCTCGTGATTTCCCATACTGCCACACCTGTTGAACCGTTTTTTCCTTTTCGTTGATTTTATATTCAACTGCTCTGGAATAGGAAGGTTTGGCATCTAGGTTGCGGGAAAGACCATTATCAAATAGCAATAAGTTCCCATTGTCCAGGACAGTAAGTGCATGCTGACCTGTGCTCCATTCAAAACCGTTGGCGCCTTCATTACCCAGTTGCACTTGTTTGGCATATGGGTTCCCAAGTGAATCAACGGCTGTTAATAAATACGTAGATGTCTCGAAGCCTTTACCCTCGCGCCCGGCCTTTCCCCAGCCTTTATGAGGGGCCAGTATCCATTTTACATTATTATGTTTATCCACTTTAATCACTCCCTGGTGCCTTCCCGACACTAGTAGTGAACTGTCGGGCGCCAAAGCAATGGAGTTGAGATGGAACCAATCTGCTTTTGTATCAATACTGTAATCTGGTGGGTAAACAGAGCGATCTATATCCAGATTTTTGCCCAAATCCCATTCTTTAACTCCCCTGTTAGCTTTTCGGTCCCACTCAATCACATAATCAAAACGTGTAGGGGTCTTATATCCGTCACCTCGTACAACACCGGCATCTTTTTTTGATCCTCCCATGAGTAAATGCCCATTACTCAATTCAATAATGTCATGGTCGCCGGCATACTTCCACATTCGTTCATGATGGACCTCCTCCCCTAAATCACTGAGTTCCCACAAATCAATCCAACTTAGATATAACCAATTCCCGCTTCGAATACGCAGCGCAGAATAAACAATCTGACCAACATCACTCATATCCATAAACCATCTGATGTCACCGTTGTCATCAAACATGATTGTATAGCTTAAAAATTTGCCATTATTGGCAATTAGCATTTCGACCAAATGGAAGCCTGGCTCCATTTTTTTGCGGTCGATTTTACTTATTTCAATGGTGGGGAAAAAGGCAGGTAAAGGTGCTGTCTTCAAATCAATCTTCCCTGTGTAAATATCGCTTTTATCAGTGACCAGTTTAATGTTAACTGTATTGATCGTATCTGCATACAAACCCAACACCGGAATAGAATGATGCATTTCAAAATCATCATAAAGCTTCTTTATGGGAGCGTTGCCAGTAACTTCAATTTCAACCTGGCAGGGCTCCTCAGTTCTAAAGGTCAATAAACCTCCTAAAGGAACGCGCCGAAAGGGATTGACTTGTACGCTAATGGGTCCTTTTAATATCTCCTCCAGCTTTCCATGTTCCTTTCCGCAGGATACAGCAATCAACACCACCGAAACAACAGCGACTATTCGCTTATTGTATCGATTAAATAGGTTCTGAAACATCATATTCCGCAAGCAATTTACACTTGAAAGATAATACTTTTAACGGGACACGGACTAATCGATCAATAAATATAGCTTTACGAAAAAAGAAAAGACCAACTACTGAATAACCCTTAGAGTTAGAATACATGTAGAGAAAAAAATCAAAATACAAAAAAGGATAACTCACTTAATTAAGTTATGTTTTTCAACGAAATAAGCCCGATAGAAACCATGCTTACTTTTAGCCATCCACAATATTTTACCCTGAGCATCCGTGACTACCAGGGTCTGTACCATCGGACAACTGAATAAATACCTGTTTTTTTCAAATTGGTAAACACTACCTTGCTTGAATGAGAAGAGAGAATCCGGAAGATCAATGGTATAGACAGTTTTTATAGTTCCATTAACATTTCTAAAGGCCACAGCCCGGGATTTTTTACGAATCCTAAAACTACCGTTGTCGAAGACCAGGTAATTCCCTTCCATATCATGCGTAATACTATGCTGCTGGAAGAAAGGCGCATTGGGGGACATAGGATCAACTCCATATTTCCAAAGGACCTTACCGGTATGATTGTCGATCTTCCATACCTGGTTAAAATCACGCCAGGAAACCAGGTAATTCCCATCATCATCTACTTCAATAGAATTAGCATGACCCCAGTCCTTCTTGAATCTGTTAATTTTTGGATATACCAGAGGATCCATTACCTGATCGATCCGCCAATGCCAAACTTTTTCCCCTGAAACTGTTAGTTTAATGATCCCATCAGTTCTAACAGTATCCTGTACATCACCTCCCCACTTTGAAAGATCCAATGGAATAAATTCTTTGGACAGGGCCAGCAGATTCCCATCCGTGTCTTTTGTTATATCATGATGAAGAAATCGATCAAATCCTCCTTCCCCATATTTCAGATTGATTATTGTATCTCCCTGATAACTGATCTCCTGGATGCCTGTTTTGGTATATAAGCCAAGATAACTTTTCTTATAGGGCCTAAATACTCTCAGTAATGAAGTGTCGGACAACTGGTACCAGACGATCTTGCCCAGAGCATTGATGGCAAATTGTGCGCCAGGGCTTGCACTTTCGCGCAATAAGATATAACCATCAAAAGCATCCGGTTTGTTAACTACAATGTTAAATGTTGGTATAAAGGAGGGGATATCTTTCAACTCCGGGTCTTTAGGGCCACTGCAGGCGACGAGGAACCACACCATAGCGAATTGGATAGTTTGTCTTTTCATTTGTCAGTATTTATTTAAGTGCCAAATGGCCTTTTTGAACAGATCGGGAAGGATCCACCAACTCAAATGTCATCAATGTGCTGTTATTTCTGGTTGCCATAACGACCTCCTTGTTACCAGATTCTACACGGATGAGGGCCAGGTCTTTACAGTTACCGTCAATTTTCAACCCGGTATGGTCTGACATCTTCGGAATATAATTATCACTATGATTGGAAAGCAGGACTAATCCATTCCCGGCATCCCAGCGAGGAGTTTCTACTTCTGTATTGTAAATATCACCTGCAACGATTAAATCTAGAAAGCCATCATGATTTAAGTCCTTATTTATACATGCCAGTATAGGAAAGGTCTGGGCCATTGCCGGAAGGTAGTTAATGGTGAATGATGTTTTTCTGTTAATAAGCAAAACGGACCTAAATTCAGTCACCTCATAATGTTCCGAAGAGTCCATTTTATCATCCAGGATATCATTGAGTGTAGCGTTGGCAAATCCATCGTAGGTAGGGAACTTTTGTGCAATCATCGGAAGTTGCTGTGATGAACACTCCTTTCCTCTCACCGGGACATACTTCCCTTTATATTTGTTGCTCAAAAACACGTCATACGTACCATTGTTGTCAAAATCACCTGAAAATACTTTGAAAGGTTGCCCTTGGCTGGCTTTAAACTTCGTGTTCAATCCGGCATTACCAATCACATAATCTGGAAGAGAATCATTATTCACATCCGTCTCTGTCACAGAAAACCACCAGCCATATTGGTGATTCAGCCCATATTTATTTGCAACATTAATGAAGGTGCCACCCTGGTTTTGAAACATGCCAATCCCAGTCCATTCGCCCACTACTATAAAGTCGACACGTCCATCCATGTTAAAGTCGGTTGATAAAACATCGTTGACAATTCCAAACTGAGCCAACTCAGGAGCTATATTCTCAGTTACGTCCCTGAAGGCACCCTGGGTATTCTCAAGAACATATGACCCAGCCGGTTCCGGATACTTATGCGGTATGATGCGGTTCCCAACGATTAAATCAATGTCCCCATCATGATCATAATCTAGCCCGCAGACCATTCTACCACTCTTAAACATTGGGACTTTGATAGCGCCAGAGCTACGTGTAAATCTCCCTTCACCATTATTCAAGTAAAGACGATCTTCATACATTGCAGATCCTGAAGGAAAAGCATTGCCTCCACTAACCACGTAAAGGTCATTGTCTCCATCGCCATCGGCATCAAATAAAAGGCCTCCCATATCTTCATAACCGGAATCATAATGTAGCGCATCCACCATCTGTTTATGAAAAACCCCATCCGACTGGATATAAAGCTGACCGGCCTGTCCTGCAGCCCCACCTATATACACATCTTCCTGGCCATCGGCATTGACATCCCCGGTCACCATAAAAGGCCCCATGGTGGATTGCTTGTAAGGCAGAAGCACCTGGTCGCTAAAATCATCGTAATCGTTCTCATTATGCTTAAAAGAAAGGCCAATGGATTCCGGCTTGATACTATTCATGAAGGTGTTTACAGGTGCCTTTCTTACCAGTTCACTAGTTTCCCTCCCATCGGCTTCGGTAACTTTTACCAATTGATTGGCTTTTACATTAAATTGTTGATACCTGCGTCCATCCGGCCATATCACGGTGAGGGTATCAACTTTATCATAAGATCCTAATCCAAAATGGGCAATGGGCTCTGAATATGAGAAATATCCTCTCACACCCTTTACCTCAAACATCTGATGATTATTCCCATAGCTTATATACACCCTGGAAAAATCGCTTTTTTGGTCACTTGAGGTCTTCACTCTCAAATAGTTACCTTCGCCCTTTTCATGGGTCATGTTTTGGTATAAAAAGGCGGGTTGATCCACATTATTGACCACCAGGTCCACATCGCCATCCAGGTCGAGGTCAGCACAGGCAGCTCCGTTAGAGAAGGAAGGTGTGGCCAGTCCCCATTCCTCCGCCCGGTTAGAGAAGGTGAGATTCCCCATGTTTTTAAACAAAACGTTGGGCAATTTTTCTGAAGGCATCTGATTATAGAGATCGTTCTTTACATCCAGCGGTACATTGCCTTGATAAGTACGCTTGGCAGCCATGACTTTCATTTTAAAGTCGTTGTCCATGGCATACCTTCTAAAACCATTAGTGACAAAAACATCCTTGAAGCCGTCATTGTCAAAATCTACCATTAAAGGGGTCCAACTCCAGTCGGTCTTGGCCATATCCAGTTGCTGAGCAATATTGCTAAATGTATTGTCCGACTGGTTGAGTTGCAGTGAATTGAACATAAATTGCGGGATGAAATCAAACTTATTCACTAAAAGGTTGAAGTTGTCAGTGCTCATTGATGCCATCAATGTTTTAGCCCGGTAATGGTCAGCGCTGGCCATATCCAAAACAAAGATGTCCTGGTGAAGGTCATTGTTGATGTCGCCAATGTTTGCTCCCATCCCATAAAATGAAACCTGCTTCATCCGCCGTTTCGATTCATCAAAAAATGTCCCGTTTTTTTGATTGATGAACATGGCATCCGGAATAAAATAGTCATTGGCCATATAGATATCCAGCCAGCCATCTTCATTGATGTCGCTTACCACCAGGCCCAGACCAAACGATGGTCGCAGAATGCCTACCTGAGCCGTGGCATCCTTGAATTGATCATCTTCATTTATATAAAAATGAGTTGAACTTTTATATAATAGTCCTTTACGAGTACGCAGCAACCGGTAAAACTCTGTTGGGAACACACCGTACAACAGGTTTTCATTCATCACAATGCAGTCCAGGTCTCCGTCCTTGTCGAAGTCAAAAAAGGCCGACTGAGTGCTTAGTCCAGTATCTGCCAGACCATATTTTTTTGCTTCTTCTTTAAAAGTTAAATTACCCTGGTTCACCAACAACAGGTTTGCCCGATCTTCTTCATCATAGGGACCACCCTGGGAAACATAAATATCCAGCCAGCCATCCTTATTTATATCCACTAGAGTCACACCGTTGGCCCATCGCTTATGTGTGTTAACTCCTGAACCAGGTGTAATATCTCTGAAGGTCAAACCACCAAGATTTAAAAACAGCCGGTTATCTACCTGACTTCCACAGAAGAACACATCAGGCAAACCATCATTATTGAAGTCACCCACCCCTACGCCGGCGCCGTTGTAGAAGTAATCAAAGTCAAAAAGGTTAAACCTTGTTTTTACATCATGCGTTAAATGGTTTTCAAAATTAAGATGACTGTTTTTTGGTTCAAGCAAGTTGAATACCTTCTCCGCATGCTCTTTTACTTCATGGGTCCTATTAGTACAGCCACACATCATCACAAGCCAAATAAGACAAATTGGTATTGCTGTTTTCGAAAATATTTTTAGGCCCAATTTCACAGTATTATCAGCAGGCTATGAATAATCAAAGATAACAAGATCAGCGTACCCATCATTTAATAAACACTTCCAATACAAATTACCGGTCTGGAAGCTGATCATTACTCAATTGAGAGGTGCTTCTTTTTTGGAAGAAAAGTAAAAAAGCCGATCCAATGAATTCAGACCGGCTTTAAGTATTAGATAATTCTGATGATCAATTCAAAGTAAATGGTACTCCACCTGGGAAATTGATGTTTACCACTCCATTTTCAACACCATTATTATATGTGAAATTGAGCCAGGTAATCACCCAATCATTCCCACTGATCACAGAAGAGAAAGTCCAGCTATCTCCAAACGAGTCCGTACCATCGTTGATTGTAACAACCTTACAAACATCAACAAAGGTAAAGTCACCTGAAGCTGATCCTCCTCCATAACATATACCATATGAACCAAATGACCAGTCACTAAAAGAGTACGATCCACCGCCAAGAGCAACAATATCAACTGTTCCAGTTACTCCACCGCCACCACAGAAATCTGTTCCCGTAATGTTATATGTCCCTTCCAGATTTGAAGGACAGGCGGCAGGCAAAGTAAAATCAAAGAACCCCTGGAATGCAGTTCCATTCACCGTAGCTGATGAATTTTCACTAGTAAATGACATCCCATTATTCATTACCAACTGTCCAGTAACTATAAATTTATCACCTGGGCTTAGGTCCGTATAAGTCAGTCCGAATTTCGAAGTGACATCAGCAGAGGTAATAGTGATATTCGATACACTCATAAATCCTGCCTCACTGGGTGCAAAATCAGAAGTAGCAAACCTCCTGAGTTCTGTAGGACCGGAAGAGTTAACACCATTTACATCTACGTATTCAACATTTAAAACATACTCGGCCACATTTGCCCCTTGCGCCTCATCAACAAACTCAACAGAGTACGTAAATGAAGACGCATCAAAGTCAGATTGAGTCTGTACATTGATCAACAAGGCTCCGGCATCTGTACCAATATGACGCACATAAGCACCATGACCAGCTGAATCAAAGGTAACGATAGGCGCCTTGCTGGCATCCTCACATGAGAACACAACCAACACGGCGAAGATCATCACCAGAGAAAGTTTTTTATTAATATATTTCATTTTAAAATCAATATTAAATTAAACAACATCTGACTAATACAAGCCTGAAGAAACAGATCCATCCTGCCAGAAAACGGGAACATTCATTTCATCCTTCTGTTTAATGCTTGCATTTCGCGTTACACTATTGGAAGGATAAAAGAAAGATAATGGAAATGGTCCCGGAGGTTCAAGCGCCGGTTCCAAATTGCTGGGCATACCTGTTCTTCGATATAAATTATACGCCTCCAGGCCATTACCCCAGGCTGCAATATACATCTCCTTGACAACGATATCCAGCTTTTCGGTATTTGATGTAGCCGCATCGTATTTGGCCAGTACCTTAGTTACATAACTGGCCTTACTAGCAGGACTCATGCCGAACAAGTCTTTGATCGTTCCTGAAGCTCCAGATTTAAGGGTAACAGAAGTATTCATTTTAGAAGACACCAGATCCTCAAAACTTTCCACTTTATCTAATGATTCTTCCATACCACTCTTCAACAAGGCTCTGGCATCACCACCTCCGCCTGTGGCACTCAACCGCAAAATAGCTTCAGCCTGCATTAGGTCTCCGAACGAAGCCATGAAAATGGGTGCAATACCGGCTCCGAGACCTCCAGTGGTCCCACTTTGTCGTGTATCTTTAAAACTATCATCGTCAAAGTCACCTCCAAAAGGATAAAGTCCATAAGAAGTACGAATAGGTCCATCAGGTGGGATACCTTCTCCGTTCAAGTGATCTCTTCCCGAATAACCGTCAGCCGAAGCCACACAGTAGGGTAGCCGTGGATCAACAGCGGCAAAGACAGCCGGTTGAAATGCCTGATCCGGTAAAGCAGAGAAGTGACAGGAATAAGTAGTCTGGTCCTGATTGACGGCATCATCTACTTTACGATAGAAGTAATAACGAAGTCTTGGATCCTTAAACGAATTACCACTGAGATCCTGCTTTTCAGCACGAAGAAGCCACATGTAATAGTTAGACAAGTAATCCCCATCTCCAGATTCATAGTGGTTGGCATAATAAGGATCCCTAGAATCAGGATTTAACCGTTGGCTACCAAACTGGATACGGAAATCATCTCCATTATTCGTATTAATAATATCAGCATATAACGCATCAGCTGTCGTTGCGTCATTCATGTTGATCGCAGCCCTGTATTTCAACGTTTTTGCAAATCGAATCCATTTATCAGGATCACCATTGTAAAAATTGTCAAAAGTAGGCTTCGCTGCAGTAGTGCCGGTCAAATCAGTGATCCCTTCATCCAATAGGCCAATGGCCGCATTGTACACATCGCTCCCACTATCCACAGCAGGACTGATCACATCCGATCCCTGACCGGCTTGAGTTAAAGGTACATCACCAAATATGTCCACTAATACCATCAGGGTATATGCCTTCATGATCTTAGCCGTACCCACATGGATATCAAAGCCCTTTCCCTGAGCAAGGCCCATTAACGCATCTATGTCTGGAAATAAACCACTATAGGCATCTGACCATAAAGCATTCATGGCACCGCTATTCGCAGGAGTAGCGGCACGATAGGTAAAAGCAACTCTCATATACATACGCGCTGCAGCGCCAGCCTCGTGCTCAGCATCTAAATATACAGATCCAAATTCAAGTTGGATACTATTATACAAGTCGTTCAAACTAGCCTTATCCGGGGTGATGGCATTGGGGTTGTCCTGAAGATTCAGGTCAAAGTTATTACATGCCATTCCCATCCCAAGAAAAAGGAGAACTAGTAATTTTTTATTTAAAATTTTCATAAATATTCGTCTTCTATGATATAACAAGATCAACAACTTAGAACGTTACTGATAACACAAACCCATACTTCTTGGCAGAAGGGGCGGTACGGAAATCAAATCCGCGTCCGTTACCTACTCCTACACTCGAAAGTTCCGGATCAAAATTGATCCCCTTCGGGAAGTTAGGTGCATTGAACCAAAGGTTCTGTCCATTCACCGTCAATGAGGCCCTTCCAAATGGTGTTTTTTCCAACAGCTTTTTCGGTAGGTCATAACTCAATGACACCTCACGAAGTCTGATCACTGTAGCATCAAAAACTCCGCCTTCATCAGCAAAGAAGTAAGCCCTAAAGAATGAGTCACCAATATAAGTCTGGATATCATTAGGAGCATAGATAGGCTCACCATTAGATCCGGTACCTGTTTGTTTCACAGCATTCGGCATAATGATGGGCACATTTCTGTCAACATCCGTATCTACGGTATTACCACGTGCCAGCAAGGCCTGAACTGTTGATGAGAAAATATCACCTCCTTTGGTATAATCCCATTGGAACCCAAGGGTAAGACCTTTCCATGACAAAGTGTTGATCCAGGTTAAGGTATAGTCAGGATTCGGGTCACCAATCACTCCAAAATTACCGGAAGCCTGGTAGTTACCTTGCGAGTCAACTACGAATTTGCCATCACTGTTCTTTAAGAACGATTCTCCAAATAGGACGCCATAAGGTTGTCCGGGAATCGCATAATTACCCAGGTTCCCATAACCTCCACCAGATACCTGCACACGCTCTATTCCATTGGATATACTGTTCACATCACTGACGTTTTTAGTGAAGTTGAATGTCAAATCCCATTGGATCTCACCGGGAATCGGTGGAGTGACGTTTAACGAAGCTTCAATCCCCTTATTGACGATCTCAGCGCCGTTAACAGTAGTTCGGGTAAATCCTGTTGCCGCATCCAAAGGAAGATCAACCAACAGGTCGCTTGAAGTTCTATGGTATAAAGAAACATCTATACCAATCATGCTATTAAAGAACTTACCTTCAACACCTCCTTCATATTCCTTCTGTAACTCGGGTTTCAGGTTCTTGTTACCCAGGATATCCGAAACTGAGTTGGTGTTAAGTATAGTACCTCCTTTACTTACAAACACGTTCGTGCTGGCGTTCAGCACACTCCTGGTCTTGTATGGGTCAGGATATCCTGCTGAAGTTCCATAGCCAACTCGTAATTTCAGGTAATTAACCGCATTACTGTATGACAATCCCTCAAAAGCATCCGTAGGGATGAAAGACAAAGACACAGAAGGATATATCTTGCTGTTGTTGGCTTTTTCCAGGGTAGATGTCCAGTCATTACGAACAGAACCAGTCAGGAATAAGTAAGAGTTATAACTCAAGGATGCATTGGCAAATACACCCATGGTGTTTTCTTCTCTGCTGAAAGAGACAGCATCATGCTCGATGAAATTATTGTGAACATTTAAATCATACACAAACTGATTGGTACTGATGGTCCAGGTTTCATCGTGTGTTTCTCGAATACTCTCAAAACCTACCATACCGGTCAGGTTGAACGCTTCTGACAACTGGAAGTTGTAAAGCACATTGACCACATGGTCCAGTTGGTTATTTCGAATATTAAATGTACTCAATAAACCATCAGGGACCCGGGCGCCACCTCGATTGATATGCCTTTCATTGATCTGCTGATACGTATCCAAACCAAATCGATATAATAAGGTGATATTATCTGTCAGGTCGTATGACAATTCAGAACTTGAAAAAAATCTTCTGAGTTTTTCAGTTTGTCCGGTATTGTTCAATGTCCAGCGAGGATTTTGGATTGGTGATCCTCTACGATAATAAACATTAGAACCATCAATAGGTGACTGGTAAGGTAGCCCCATTAGATCCATGGATCTTGGGGTAAACATGATTGCTGCAAACAAACCATTGCCATCCCCACCAAAGGCAGGAGCAGTGATTGGTGTCAGTCGGTCAGAGTTCACGAAATTAAAGTTGTTCCTGATCTTAATGCCATTTTGCAGTTTGTTTTGAATACCAAGTCCAAAATTATGCTTGTCAACAAAATTTGACCGGCCACCGCCCCGAAGCTCATCCAGTTTGGGAGTAAATCCTTCATCTGTCAGAAAACTATAGGTGGCACTGATAGTTCCATTGTCACCCAAAGCGCTTCGTACTGACAAAGAAGAATTGGAAGTTAGACCACTTTGAAAAAAGTTTTCTACACTCTTATACGGCTTATATACATAGTCCGCACCAATATATTGGGGCAAGTCATCATTGTATTGTGCCTGATCATAAGGGTGAGTGATCAACACATGCTTGCCATCAGGAGCCAACCCTTTGAAATCAGATCCATATGAACTGGGTCTTAAGTCAGAGAAGGCCGCTCCCCAGTTAGAGAAGAACCAGCCAAAACCGGCATTAAACCCATTTCCAAAAGTGTTCTGATTGTCCGGAAGGGAAGCCACTTGTGAAATGGTAATACCCTGGGTAAAACCAATTTCCATTTTCTTATTGGCGTTCCCCGACTGACCATTTTTTGTAGTAATAAGGACCACCCCATTTCTACCTCTTTCACCATACACGTTAGTGGCTGCCAACCCTTTCAGGATGTTGATATCCACTATGGTACTTGGATCAATGTCAGCAAATCGTGACGAAGCGGTAGCGCTTCCGGATGTAAATGATTGATTACCCGTATTGGTATCAGTATTGATCGGGTTACCATCAATGATATACAGTGGCTGGTTAGTACCCGTGATTGATGAGTACCCACGGATAATAACATTAGAACCAGCCCCGGTCAACCCTGAGGTTTGATTAATGGCCACACCGGGTGCCTTCCCACGTAACAAGTGGGCTATATCCGGATCAGGTCGATTTTGTATTTCGTCACTGCTAACAGACGTAACTCCATACCCAAGC
>Ga0114931_10007692_pt1 | contig 13143 bp, 9 predicted proteins | sample 2SBtaG_FD_89579 | JGI IMG/M metagenome (GOLD analysis project Ga0114931, IMG submission 89579) | Deep subsurface microbial communities from Kolumbo volcano to uncover new lineages of life (NeLLi) - 2SBTROV14_V59a metaG | ecosystem: Environmental > Aquatic > Marine > Volcanic | place: Kolumbo... | reverse complement strand
TTTTCGCTCGGACCGGTGAAGAACCGGTCGAGACGGATCCAGGTCATGTCGCGGCCGTTGGCAATCTCGTCGCGGCCGACGACCGGGCAGTTGTTCTCCACCATGCAGGCGGCCGCGCAGGCGCCGCAGCCGTTGCAGCGATCCAGGTCCACGGCCAGTGCCCAGCGGCGCTTGCCCTTGGGGGTGGCGTTGTAGAGCGAGGCCTGGGTCTCGCGCGCAACCAGGCGGTCGTTCTTGCGATCGACTTCGCGGACGATCTCGCGCCCGTGCTGGGTCAGGCTCCCACCCATGATAGCAAGGTGCTCGCGCCGGCCGGTCTTGTTGACCGCGATCTGGGGGACACGTCCGCGAAGTCCGCCTTGCGCGGACAGCAACGGCAACACATACGGCAGCGGCGCCGCCACCACGTCGCTGTGAACGCCGGGGGTGATGAACGCCGGCAGCTCTACTTTGCCTCGAGTCGTGCTCAGCTCGACGACGTCGCCCGTGTGCAGGGACATTTGGCTCGCGAGGGCGGGGGAGAACTCGACCCAGGGGCTCCACGAAATCGACGTCAGCGGGTCGGGCAGCTCTTGCAGCAACTCGCTTACCGGTGGCGCGCCGTCCAGATACCGCAGTGACGGTGCCGCGATGAGCGACAGACTGCTGCGATGAGTCTTCGCTGCGAGCTTCTGTATTTGCGCGATGGTCGACCCCGCGACGGGCGGCACCGCCGCTGGCACTTTCTTGAACACTCCGCCGCGTTCGATGTCCGCCGCTTTGAGCTGGTCGCGCAGATCAGCGGCGAAGGTTTCGTCGAAAAAATCATCGGCCTTGTTGAGGTGACGCGCGGCAGTCACCAGGATATCGGCGGCGGCGCAGGTATCGTGCACCGGCGTCATCACGGGCTGCTGGATGCCTTGAACGCCGGGACGGGTTGGCAGCGTGTCCCAGTGCTCGAGGTCATGGTGATCGGCGAGAACGAACGCGGCGTGCGCCGCGGTGGCGTCGAGCCGGTTGCCGATCGCGACGACAAATGGGATCTTGGCCAGGGCCCGCTCGAAGTCCCTGAACAGGGGGGCGAACGCGAGCGGATCGGCGTGGTGGATCACCAGCGCCCCGATCTGGCCGGCGTTGGCGCGCCGCACAAGCTCGTCGAGGGCCATGTGGGCCGTAGCGGGCTTCGAAAGCGTCAACCCGTGGTCCGTTGCGCCGATGATCGCGTCGATGAGGTAGATGGCCTGGGCGAGCTCGACTGCATCGGCGCCGGCGGCGATCCGGCCGGGGCCGACCACCAGACCGGGCCCCTTGTGAACCAGGTCGTGGGCGAGCGTTGCGACGGCGGCGCGAGATACACCGATCCGGCTGAGCTCTGCGGTGAGGTTCCGCGCGGCGAGCGTGGAGCGAAGCTGTGCCAGTGCCGTCGTATCGAGGCCTGCAGGATTGGGCACCAGCTCGAGTACCTCGTGAAGCAACGCGAGCACGAACGTGGCTTCATCGCCCGAAGCCACATCGATGTGTTCGTGCGCGCTCGCGGCGGTCAGCGACACGCGCGGGCCGACGTACACCAGCCGCCGCTTCTGGTCGTCGCGGATCTCGGCGATCTGCCGGCCGTGCTCGACCGGCGACCCCCAGTCCTCGACCAGGTCAGCGCCGAGGGTGACGACGATGCGCGCTTCGGACAGATCCCAGATCGGCTGGGCGTCCACGCCAAAGGTCGCCCGCGCCGCGTCGCGGAGCCACACCGGCTCTGTGGGATCGAACACGACCACCTGGTCGCTTTTTTGGCCGAGCGCCTCGAGCCACTTGCCCAACAGGTTGCCGACGGCTCCGGGCTCGGGGCGGGTCAGCACTGCGATCTGCTTGTTGGTCGCGATCGCCTTGCTGAGCCCGTCGGCGAATCGCTTCTCCGCGTCTTTCCACAAAATCGGGGTCGGAATGCCCACGGTCGGCACGACCGGGCTCGACAGGCGATCGGGTGAGTAGAGCGACTCGATGACCGCCTGGCCGTAGATACACAGCGCTCCACTGCTGAGCGGATGCTCACTGTTGCCTTCGAGCTTGATTGCCCGGCCCTCGCGAACCCGCGCCATCGACCCGCATAGTGCCGAGCAACCCCGGCACACCGTGCGGTATTCGGTGACCTGGCCCGGCACCACGTCGTCGCCCGGCACTACGTTCGGAACGAGCCAGCGTGGCCGGCGCGATTTGCACCCCACCACCGTGGCGACGGCGCCGACTTCCACCGTGGTCACGAGTTGGCGGAGGAACACTCGGCGGTTGATGGAGTTGCGATGTTTCATCTTCGGCTCACTTGTGGCAGACGAGACAGTCCGTGCTCGCCTTGCGCTTGGTATGGCAGCTCAGGCACCAGCCCATGGTCAGCTGCTGCTGCTGGGTTACCTTGTGCATTGAGCCCACGTCCCCGTGACAGCTGGTGCAGGCCACGTTGGCGGCCACGTGTACGCGGTGAGAGAAGTAGACGAAGTCGGGCAGGTTGTAGACGCGGCGCCATCGCGGCGGCTCGTGCTTTTCCCACAGGGCGGCCAAGCGCTTCACCCCCGGCTTTTTCTTGTCCACGAACTTGTGGCATCCCATGCACCGGCGCACTGATGGGATGCCGGCCGTGGTGGACAGGCGGGCGTAGACGTGGCAGGCCAAACACCGCATTTTGTATTGGCCGACGTGAATCGTGTGGTCGAACGGCACCATGTCGGCCCGCGCCGCGGTGTCGGCCTTCTCGGCCGCCGTGCTGTTGCCGCCGAGCGCGGCTTCGGCTGTCATCGCGTGCGAACCCAACGTGGTCAGCCCGACCACCACAGCGGTCGCGGTCGCCCCGATCGACAGTGCGAGCCAACGCCGCGATTTGAGCCAGCCGTTCACGACGGTCACAGGGCCAAAGAAGTCGTCGTTTTGCCGGAGGTGACGGTGACGCGGAACTTCCTTTTCTTCTGGCGGGACTTGAGCTTCTTGCCCCACACTTTGAGCTTGTAGTGTCCCGGTGGGACGTTGTGGATGGTGAAGTGTCCGCTCGACGAAGTCGTGCCGTAGTAGGGGTTTTGCAGGACGATCACGAATGCTTCCATCTCGGGGTGGATGGAGCACAGCTGAGTGTAGACCCCGGTCTTCTTGAACTTGTAGGAACGGCGTTGACCCTTGGGCCAGGTGCCCAGGTTGTAGCCTTCGTTGTCGGGCGAGAACACGTTGTGGCGGACCGAGTCGCTATTGAGATAATCGACCGTCGTCCCGACCAGGATCGGCAACACGTGGGGATGGAACCGCATTCCCTTTTGGTCGATGAGCGCGTGCTTGCTGGGGGCTGAGAAGTGTTTGTGTACTTTCGCGACGTAGACGACTAGGTGACCGGCGCCGCGGGAAAACGTGACCGTGCCTTCGATGTCGCCGGCATTGGCCACGCCGTCCAGCGTGCCTGTGACAAGCACTAGGGCAGCCGATAAGGAGATGAGATAGCGCGTCATTCGAGAGCCTCCTGATTTCTGGTGCCGCGCCCGACGGGATGGCCAGGGGCGCTGTCACGAGTCAGAGCTGCATAGGCCATGCCGTCCCACATGGCGTGAAAATCCGGGGAGCTACGGCCGGTTGGGGACTCGGGCCGATGGCCGAGGTTGCAGCTCTGCAACCCGATGCTGCGGCACCATGCATGCCCGCACGGTCGCCTGGCTCACTCGTCGTGGGGCTTGGCCGACAGCAGGCCGTGCTTGATCATCTTGCGGTACAGGGTCGCCGGATCGACGCCCAAGAGCGCGGCGGCTTTGTCGCGAGAGCCGTCGACGCTCTCCAGTACGCTGGCGATGTGAGTGCGCTCGTGCAACTGCATGGCGGAGCGCAGATCGGTAGGCGCCGCGGCCTCCCCACACAGCTCGCGCGGCAGGTGATCGAACGTGATGGTGTTGTCTTCGCAGCGGATGGCGGCGCGCTCGATGATGTTGGACATCTCACGCACGTTGCCCGGCCAGTTATACTCCATCAGCCGACGCATCGCTTCATCGGACACGACCAGCGGCTCGAGGCCCAGCATGCGCGAGTGCCGGCGGACGAAGTGATTCACCAGCGCCGGGATGTCTTCGCGCCGCGCGCGCAGCGGCGGCAGATCGATGCGGAAGACGTTGATCCGGAAGAACAGGTCCTGGCGGAAGCTGCCGTCGCGAATGCTCTCCTCGAGGCCGCGGTTGGTGGCGGCGATTAACCGGAAGTCCACCGGTACCGGCCGATCGGCGCCGACCGGCAGCACCTCGCGCTCCTCGATGGCGCGGAGCAGCTTGGCCTGGGACGACAACGGCAGGTCGCCGATCTCGTCGAGAAACACCGTGCCGCCGTGCACCGAACGCAACAGCCCTTCGCGCCGGCGATCGGCACCCGTGAAGGCACCTTTTTCGTGACCGAACAGCTGTCCTTCGACCATCTCCACCGAAAACGCGGCCATGTTGATTGCGAGGAATTCACGGTCGCTGATGCGCGAGCGAGCGTGGACCGCGCGGGCCACCAGTTCCTTGCCGGTGCCGCTCTCGCCGGTGATGAGCACGGTCGCCTGGGTCTGAGCCACGCGCTCGACCAGGTCGAATACCGAGCGGATGGCCTCGCTCTCGCCGACGATGCCCTCGAAGCCGAGCCGATCGTGGAGGTCGCGACGCAGGCGGCCAACCTCGCTGCGCAGCGCGCGGTACTCGATCACCTGCTTGATCTTTCGGGTCAAATCGGAGAAGGCGACCGGTTTGACCAGATAGTCGTATGCGCCGCTGCGCAAGGCCTCGACCGCCGTGTCCACGGAAGCGAACGCGGTGGTCAGCAAGAACACGGTCTCCGGCCGCTCGGCGACGACTCGCTGGAGCAGGGTCACGCCGTCGATCCCGGGCAGGCGGATGTCGCTCAGGATGACCGCGAAGTCCTCTTCCAGGGCAAGCTGCAGAGCTGCCTCGCCGTCGGCCGCGCCCACGGCTGCGTACCCCGCGCGCTCGAGTGCTTCGCACAGGTTGGCGCGCAGGATCGGCTCGTCCTCGACAACCAGAATACGATGCCTCACGAGCGCCACCCTTCGGCCAGCGGCAGGTCTACACAAAACACCGTGCCCTCGGGGCCAGTGCTGTCGAGCCTCAGCTCGCCGCCGAGGCGCGCGGCGATTCCCTTGCTCACGAATAACCCCAAGCCGGTGCCGCGTCCGGCGGCTTTGGTCGTGAAAAACGGCTCGAACATGTGGGTGCGCGCCCGCTCCGACAGGCCGTGTCCAGTGTCGCGCACGCGAACCATCCCGCGCCCCTCGACCGTGACCGGCTCGAATACCAGGCTTCCGCCGTTGGGCATCGCATCCAGGGCGTTGAGTCCGAGGTTGAGCAACACCTGGACCAGGGCGTCCTCCTCGGCGCGAACCACCGTGGGGCGATCTCCAGGCGTTACCTCGATGCTGATGTCGTGAGCTCGCGGATCGTGCTGAATGAGACGCACCACGTCCCTCGATACCTGATCGAGCGCGACCAGCACCGCCGGCTCGTCGCGCCGCCGGGCGAACTGAACCATCTCGCGGAGCAACCGCGCGATGCGCTCCACCTCGCGCGACACGATGTCGAATGTCTGTCCGATGCGTTCCGGATCGGGCGTCTCTCGCGCCAGCGTCAGTTGTGACTGGATGCCCGCCAGTGGGTTGCCGATCTCGTGAGCGACGCCGGCGGCCATGATGCCGAAGGCGGACATTTTCTCCTGGTGCACCATCTGGGCCTGGAGTTTGCGCTCATCGGTGATCACTCGCCGGAGCTCGATCACTGCATCGACGTTGCCCTGGCGTGACATCACGGGAAAGGTCTGCAGGCTGACGATGTCTTCGACGTGATCGATGTGCTCCAAATGCTCGGCGGATGCGGGGGCGCCGGTCTTGAGTGTCGCGCGTACCGGGCATTCGAACGGCCGGCCGTGGGGAGCGAAGATGTCATCGTACGGACGCTCGACGATGTCGCGGCCGTAGCGGCGAAGCGCCGCCTCGTTCGCGGTGATCACGGTGAGCTCGGGGCGAACCACCACGACTGGCTGATCGATGGAGTCGAGCAAGCGTTCGGACAGCTCCTGGCTGCTGCGCAGGGCGTGGGTCCGCTCCTCGATCCGTTGTTCGAGCAAGTCGTGGGAGTCCTTGACCGCGGCGATCATCTGATTGAACGAGTGGGCGAGGTCGCGAACCTCGACGGTACCACCGGGAGCTACCTGAACGCCAAGCGCGCCGCCGGCCGCGTGCCGGGCAGCTGCCGACAGCGCCATCACGGGTTGCGAAATTCTCCGTGCCACGCCAATGACGGTGAGCACGACCAGCACGGTCACCAACAGCGCGAACAATCCAGCTTGCCACAGCAGGGTGTCGAGCATACCGAGCGCCGCTCGGCGGGGTGTTTCTACGAGGATTCCCCAACCGAGCTCGATGATGGGCGCATACGATGCCAGCACGCGACCGTTCGGCGTATCGTATTTGCCGCTCCACGACTTGTTGCCGTACGAGTGGCGCGACGTGGGAGATCTCAGTAGTTGTCCGGGCAAGGCGATCGGATGCGCGGCCTCGAACGCGATCAGCCGGCCGTGTGAGTCGACGAGGTACACGGCGGTGCTGGATGCAGCCGACGGGTTCTTGGCCCCGGAACCGACGCCGAGCTCGATGCGCATTCGCGCGCACAAAACACCGAGGAACGTCCCTGACGTGTCATTGATAGGCGAGGAGATCAGAAGAGCGGGCGATGCACCACCCCAGTCCATGCCGTCGATGGCAGCGATCTGGCGACCGCGCCGGAAACAGCGCTGGCGGCTCTCCGGTTGGGGCGGATGTCCGCTCCGGGTCGTCGTGATGAGTCCGCCCCGGGTGTCGAGCACGTAGAGCTCGTCAATCGCGTTGCCCTCGTACATCTTTGCCGCCAGATGCGTGTTGATCGCCCTGCGTACGGCTTCACGGGCGTTGTCGTCGGTCGTGGCGAGGGCGCGGATCAGGCCGAACAGGTGCTGGTTGCCGGCGACCAGCGCAGAGATGAGCTGATATTCCTCGTGCACCAGGCGCAGGACTGCTGTCGCTTCGAGTACAGAGACATGGTGAGCGTCGATGAGGCCGCGACGCTCAGCATAGCGCCGGCTCTGCATGTACCCCCAGGCATTGGTCAACAGGAGCGGCCCGACGGTGAACAGAATGAGCAGGCCGATGAGCTGACCGCGCAGGGTCCACCGGCCTTCGTGGTGGCCAAGTAACCCACGCCGGCCGGTCGATTGCATGCCAGCAGCTTACCCGATCCTGGTTGGGCGGGCACCCCCGGTGTTGGGCGGGCATCCCCCCGGTGTTGGGCGGGCACCCCCCCGGTGTTGGGCGGGCACCCCCCGGTGGACGTGGGGGGTGCGTGTGGGGGGAAGGGGGCATCTGTCCATCAGTAGGCGTAGGCGATGCCCAGCGTCAGCGATTCGACGTCCAGGTTGACCTCGCCAGCCGACAGGGCATCGATGCCTTCCCAGCCGCCCGGGGGGAGATCCGCGGACGAATGCTCGAGGTTGAGCGAGAGCACCATCTTGATGTTTGCGCGGATGATCGCCGCGGCGCCGGCGCTGATCTTCATGTTGGTCGCGGTGGCGCCCGTGTCGGGGGCGTACTGCGCGAGGTCGAAGCGCAGTGCGGGGACGAGCCACGGGTAGACGACGTACGACAACTCGTCGTACTGGCGTAGCACGTTGGCTTTGGCGCCGGCATCGCCGCCGTTGTCGTGCATCTCGTAGATCGCGCCCGCGTCTAGCTCCAGTGAGTCCAGTTGAGCTCTCAGCTGGCCGCCGAGCACCAGGGCCTTGTCTCTGACGCCGCTGAAAACCGTCGACGAGCGGTACGCAAACGCGTCCACCGTCACGGCGGATTCGGCCCACGGCTTCATCGGGTTGGGCACCGCGCTGCCTTTCTCGCCGTCGAGGCGCACGCCACCAAACTTGTAGCCGACGTGGCCATAGAAGTTGCGCGGCGACCGGGTAATGTCGTTTTCACCCGCGTTGAGACCGACGGAGTAGCTGAAGCGCCCCTGGAGGGTGCCGTTGATTTCGGCCATCTTGTAGTTCTCGGTCAGCATCCAACCGTCGCCATCCAACCCGGCGAGCGCAAACTCGTTGGTCATGGGCATGGCCATGTCGGACAGATAGGTCGAGTGGGCACCGAAGCTGGTGAGCTGGGCCATGCCCTTGCCGATCAACAAATTGGCCGCGTGGACGGGGCCTACGAGATCGTTGAACTGCATCGTTGCATGCTCGATCTCGATGGGTTCTTCGCCGTTGCCCGTCAGCTCTGCGAAATAGCTGATCCCGTTGCCGATGGTGCCGCCCGCCCACAGATGCGCCTCCTCGACCAGGTCGTTCAGCACGAGGACGGCGCCGTTGTCTTCTTCGGCTCCGGCGGACGAAGACGTGGGATGAACCACGACCGCGCCGTTGAAGCCGAGAGCGAGTGGTACGCTGCCGGCGAGCGTGCCGGGCCAGACGGCGTTGGGAAACATCTTTTTGTACGCGTCGCGGCCGAGCGAGACCGGTTCTTCCTTGATCACGTCGCTGTCGACACCCGGGAACCTGAACCCATTGCGGCGGAATGCTTCGCCGAAAGGGTTCAGCTTGGGGTAGACGGTGTGGCAGGTGACGCAGCTCGTGCGGTACTTGCGGGCGAACGCCGGGGTCGCGTTTGCAGTTCGAGTCGTCAGTACCAACCCGGCCGCTATCACCAACAGCGGTAGCCGAGACATGATCCACGACAAGGTGTTAGGCGACTCGCGCGTAGTTCGCAGACCCAATAGTCGTTGCATCTGAATCCTCCATGGTGCCCAAGTGCGTGAGATGGGCTGCCGGGCCCCGCGTCGCGACACCGCGGCAGTCACCGTTCGATGGCCAACGCAACAACTGGACCAGAGGATCGAAACGACGATTCGCGCCTGTCTTCGACCAGTTGCACCTGTGCGGGTTGTCAGCGCGGTTCGCAGACATTGCACCACTGCAATACCGTGCCGACCCGATGATGCAGCCCTGCACGAATGGTCTGCGGCTCGAGCGGCCATTTCGCGCAGGTCACGCTCCGAGCCGGGACGCGCACGTCGGTGCTCATCCGTTTGCCAGATGGTACCGATACAAAACTCCAACAGCCGACAATAGAAGCGTCGTTGACCTGAAGCAGGCCCAAAACCAGGGACCAGACACAGTGACGCGCTGGCGCTGGTTCCCGCCCGACGGAACCGACCCCACGCCGGTGCCCTACACCAGCATCCCGACCGTGGTCGGGCGCGATAGCGGCCAACCACTGCAGATCGGGGTCGCGCTGCAGGATCTCTACTTCTCGTTCCTGGACGCCCTGTTCGCCCCCACCGCCGCACGCCTGGTGCCACCACAACGGCTGCGATATGTGCGTCGCGACGTGCGTGCCCCTGCAAGAGCTGCACGAGCGCGCCGGAGTCGCGCCAAAACTGCGCGCGCTACGGACGCCACCAACAGCGCGCGATTTCGTAGATCGGATCGGGCCATGACAGGCCGCTGCTGCGAACCACGTAAGCGGCCCACGCACCCGACGAGCCCGCCGGGGTCCACGGTGCTTGTCCGTCCGGCAACCACTCGAGCTCGGTGCCGTTGCCCATCGGCGACAACCGCTCGGCGAACAGAGCTTGTGGTGACTGATTGCAGCTGTTGCTCACCCTGACCACGAACGAGTCGCGATCGTCGGTGGCGTCGCGATCGAGGTAGTGCAGGACGAGCTCGTCGTTGCTGGCGACGGCGCGGAAGTGCTCGACCACACCCAGGCCGTTGCGGCCGAGCGTCTGCGTGATCGTGGTGACGAATTCGGCGGTCCCCAGGTTGGGGGACTGCTGGCGGTAGACGTGGATGTAGTCATTGCCGTTGCCATCGGCGTCCTCTTCGTTGACGAAGATGTACGCACATTGCCCTGTGCCGTCGGGGAACACGCCCGCGGTAATCGCGCTGGCGGTCGTCGGCCCGCTGAACGAGCCGAGCAGCGTGAGCTCGGTGGGCATGACCTGCTGTTGCTGAACCAGTCCGCCCTGGCCGTCAATCTGGGCCGCGTACAGTCCGCACGACGACGCGTCCGCTTGATCGCACGCCGCTACCAGAACCTGAGTGCCGGTGGGATCCAGCACGTGGCCGATCGCGGCGCCTTCCACCAGGCCGTTTTGTGTGGCGTGGTCGGTGATCGACGTCATCGTCGACTGGCCGTTGGGCGCCGAGGTCACGAGCCCGAAGCACTTGCCCGCGCACGCCGGGCTCAAGAACGAGGCGTAGCCCACCTGGCCGTCGGCCGGCGCGCCGTCGGGATACGCGTTCACGCTGGACGACGGCAACTTCGAAGGTGTGGGGTCGTTGCCGGTCATGGTGACGGGGCCGAAGGTTCCGTTGGCGGTCAGCTCGACGCCGAACCCGTTCATGCCGCTCTGCCGGAACACCGCGTGCACGCCGTCGTGCATGCCGCCCGGTGTGGAGTTGCCCGCATACAAGATGCCGAGGTCGACCGGACCGCCGCCGGGCGGGCGCAGCCACTCGGGACCGTTGAACCCGTAGCAACCGCGGTAGTTGGTCGCGACGACCGCGCTGCTGTTGATCGTCCGGCCGTCCACGCCGTCGATGTCCAGGGCCACGATGTCCTGCTCGAGGTCGGTGCCGTGGGGCACGTTGCTGGTCATCAACAGGCTGCCTCGATCGACAATGGTCTCGAAGTCGCCGAACTGGGCTGGGGACACGCACACGCCGGGCGGCTGGCCCTGCGGCATCAGCATCACGCGCTGACAGCTGTACAGGCCGCCGCCCAGCGACGCGGTCGGCGTCGGTGGCGGCGTGTCGGTTTCGGCCGTGCACGCTGCCAGCGTCCAGCCAACGAGGATGGTTACGGTGATATGGGCCGGTTTTGACGGAAGGGTCATATGCGCGTGACCCAAAGCAACCCACGTGCCGCGCGTACAAATGGGCGGAACCAAACCCGTTGCCGCGCTTGGAGCTCACGCACCGGAACCCCCAGGTACCAGCGCGCACCCGCGCGAGCGAGGCTGCCGGTACCTGCAGATCGGGGGCCTGGCCCTTACGGGTTACTCGCAGCTGAACGTTGCGGGGACGCAGGCGCGGCCGTAGATGCCGCCGGCCGCGTCCGAGACCACCGCGGCGCAGGTGTAGCCGTCGGGGCAGCGCTTCCCAGTCGGAAGTATTCAGCGATGAAGGCGCCTCGTTACAGGACGCCGCGCCGGACGATGTTTACCAGACAGCGGGCGGTGCGATTGTGGTGTGAAGGCTCAGCTGCACCGGCTCGCGAAAGACCACGAGGTCGAGCAGGAATCCGACAGCGTCGGGCTCAACGATCGGAGCGTAGTCTGTGAAAAACAGCTCGTCGAGCAGGTCGCCAATCGCCCCCTCTGAGGTCGTGATGAAGTCGGCGAACACCATGCCGGTCTGCCAGTAGGCGAACCCGCGACTGTCCAGATACGGCTGGTACGCTCCCGCCGGCGGGTTCTTCGAAACACCTGTAGAGTGAGCGTCCAGAATCGGTGTACGCTCGCGGCATGGCATTGGTGGCTGTTTGTCCCGAGTGTGGTGTCGCCAACAGCGCGTCCAACACCGCGTGCGACATGTGCGGCGCGGTGTTGGCTGCGACCAGTATGCGTCTAGAGCGGTCGAGCACCGGATGGATTGGCTACAGCGTGCTGCTGTCGGCGGTGATCGCGATCGTCGCCGCGATTCTGGGCTTGTCGGGGTTGTATCTGTTCGTGGCGGCGTTCTACGGCGCGATGATCGCGTCCTATCAATGTGACGAGAACGTCGTCCTCGAGACCAGCCTCGGCGCGGTCGGTGGGCTGCTCGCCGCATTCTTGATCGTGCTCGTGTTCGAGAGTGGAGCCGCGAAGGCGCTGGCCACGCCAGCGACCGTCGCCGGGTCGTCGAGCGCGGTGGTGATGCTGTACGGGCTGATCGTGGCGCTCCCCGTCGCCTACCTGGCGGGCCTGGTCGGCGCCGTCTGCGGTGAGACGCTCAGCCAGCGCCGTCTGCGCAGGGCCAAGGAGGTCGGGCTGTGAGAAAGCTGGCCAGCTTTCTGTTGCTCGTCAGCGCCGGATTGCTCCTGCTGGCGCTCACCAGTCTATCCTGGTGGCATCAGCGGCAGCGGCACGTCGAAGGTCGCGTCGGCTTGACCTCGGTGAAGAGCTGCCCTGAGCACGGATCGTGCACCAGCGGAGCGCTGGTCACAACGTTCCGCCGCGATACGAGTCGCTGGCGCGCCATCGGCGAGCTCACGTCGGCGTTGTGCGTGATCGGCATAGCGGTGCTGGCGGCGATCGCGTTGCTCGTGTTCGTGAGGAGCCGGGGCAAGTCAGCCATCGTCCGCAGCGATCGCGGCTTCGGTTTGGTCGTCATCATCCACGCCTGCGCCGTCATGTTGTTTTCGATCGCGTTCGTGGCACACGCGCCGAAGGTGCTGCAGGAGAATGCCTCGCTGGGCTGGGGCTGGCCCACCACCTGGCTCGCCGGCATTCTGGCTATCGCCGCCGGTACGCTTTTGTATCGGGTGTCGGCGGCCGCGCCCGTCGATGACGGCGATCGGCACGACGAACCCGTCACACCAACCGCGCTGTAGGCCCGGTTCTCCGCCCGCCGGTAATCGCGAGCGCTATGCGTCAATATCAAGTCGGTCGTCGGCGGCGGCACACCTCCTCCTCCTAGTGCGGGCAGCCGGCGTGTCGCGGGTCTGATGATGACCCCGCATCGTGACCTCAGCTCCCCGGCGGATACGGCATGGAGACGGTGACGCGTTTCACCTCGTCGATGGTGGCTGGGGCCTCGGCCTTTCGGAAGTAGTGATCGGGGCCCGCGGGGTCGCCGCGCTCGACCGTGCCGGAGCTCGGCAGCGTGGGGTCTTCGCCGAGCCAGACCTCGGCGGTTTTGCCGTCAATGGTGATCGCGCGGGCCGCGATGACCTCGAACTGCACCTTGTCGCGGTGCTCCTTGCCCTTGAGGATCTTCAGGCGGAGGCCGCGCACCGTGATCTGGGCGCCGGCCGGAATGCGTACGGCCTGAAAGCGGGCGACCTCGGCCTCATCGAGCGGCGGCGTCACGCGCTCCTTGGCCACGGCGACGAGCTCCGGGATCAGCCCGGCGAGCTGCTCTTTGTGCAAGTCGGCGATGGCAAAG
>Ga0114931_10007691_pt1 | contig 13146 bp, 20 predicted proteins | sample 2SBtaG_FD_89579 | JGI IMG/M metagenome (GOLD analysis project Ga0114931, IMG submission 89579) | Deep subsurface microbial communities from Kolumbo volcano to uncover new lineages of life (NeLLi) - 2SBTROV14_V59a metaG | ecosystem: Environmental > Aquatic > Marine > Volcanic | place: Kolumbo... | reverse complement strand
GAGGGGCGGGGAGATAGCGGGGAGATAGGCGTAAGTCATTGGGGTTGTAGGGGTTATGCGGGTTATGCGAGGGATTGTGTGGGTTGGGATAGGTGGCGGGGGGGTGTTCGCAAGCTTGCCGGTTATCGCAAAGATGGTGCATTTTAAGGGTATTGTCGGTTTTTCGGACAATGAGGAGCGGGGAGGTAGCGGGGAGTTAGCGGCGCATCTCCCCGGACAATTTGTCGCCCACTGTACAGTTGTTCACTAGAGGTGTATCATTATGCAACACTTTTCATGGAGGTGTACAGTTGTACAGGAGGGAGATAGGGCTTGAGGAGGGAGCTAACGGGGAGCTAGGAGGGAGGGGGGTATTTTACGTAACCTCTTAGAGGGGTTATGTTTATGACAATTTTAGGGGTTAGGAGGGAGCGGGGAGGCAGTTACAAGGTTTTTCAGAGAAAAACATAAAAAAACGAAAAAAACGGTTTTTCCGTGGGGGAGTAATGTTCAGCCTCCCCGCTCCCCGCTATAACCGTCATTGTCCGAAAAACCGCACTGGGGGTTATGTGGGTTATGTGGGTAAGGGGTTGGAGATGGTGGCGGGCGGTGGGCGGTGGGCGGCGGCGGGGGTAGTTAATAACTCCCCTCCCACAAAACTCGCATCATTCTTACAACCCTCCCCCCTCATACTTTCCCCTGCGCTATACAACCTGCACAACCTCACCTTATAACCTGCATAATCGCTTAGCGCTAATGCACTGTATATATAAGGAGTAGGGATTGTCCTATTTGTGACCCCGCCACCTGGGGGTTAGCAACAGGCAGGGGGCATCGTAATCAATGATCACTATTTTAATGATCACCATTTTGGTAATGATTAAACTACCCCCGCCGCGCCCCGCCTCACCACCACAAAGAGGGGACATAGGAGGAACCCCCTCGCTGTGAGGGTAACGATAATGGCAACTGACGCGTCAGGGGCCGGCACAGTAAGGGGGTTGTAGCAGCCCGGGAGGGGGGTAGGCGGTAGGGGTTGTGCGGGGGGTGTCAAATGTGCGGGGAGTGCGGGCGAGGGGGATTAGGTGACTTGGTTGCCCTATCCACCAGCGACATGGGAAATTTCATCAACCTGACGCGTCAGGCCACACACCCGCTCGTATCCCTATACCCTGCAACGACTTACATCGCATCTGTGCGGGTTATACCACTGAATCCAGGGCCCCTAGGGGGTGCCACAACTCACAACCCACTAGGGGGGGGTGTCAAAAGTCCCTATTGCGCGAAACCCCCGCACCCACAAAATCCCTATTTCCAAAAAAATTATAATTTTTTTGCAACATTCGTATAAAATGTCCAACCATATATGTAGGAATTGGAGGAACAAATCATGCAATGTGAATATATCACGCAAATGGGACAATGCAAACGACAGGCCGAGATAGGGAATCGTTTTTGCAAACACCACAGCTGTCGAAAAGACGACGAAATTAAGCTCGGGCAATACTTGATCAGCAAAAAACTGTTTGGTCAAGCCCCCGTTCGCCACCTCGAGGCCGATGATATTAAGTCACTCAAGACCGAGATCGCACTTTTGCGAACAATGGTCGAAAAGAGATGGAACATGCTGGAGAACGATGTCGAATTTGTGGCGGCTTTCCCCACAATGAAAGACAGTTTTCTGGCCCTTGAAAAACTGGTCACTTCCTGCCATGTGATGGAAGTCAAATTGGACCAGTTAATCAGTAAAGCAGGCCTACTCTCTCTTGCTGCAAAGATCGTAGGCGTTATCAGGGACGAATTACCCGCCGACTTACCAGAACGTGACGAAATTGTCGAACGAATCGGCGACGAAATCGCAATCAAAATTCAGGAGCAAACGAACTGATGAAGAAATCACCTCTCAAGTCAAAAACTCTCTGGGTAAACCTCCTTGTCTTGGCGGCCGGCGTGGCTGGCTACCTCTCAGGCAATGATATTGTTGCCCAGTACCCGCAAGTCGTAGCGATCTTGGGTGCCGTTGTCGGTGGCCTGAACATCGTTCTCCGTTTCCTCACGGATAAACCAATTGTATAACCCCCGTTGCCACGGGAGAAAGCATACTCATGGCAAAGAAGAAAGCTAAAAAGAAATGGATTGCTGGAGCAATTAAGCACAAGGGCGCTCTTACCCGCAAGGCTAAGGCCCAAGGCATGACCCCCGCACAATATTGTGCCCAGCCAAAGGCCAAATTATCGCCCCAGTCCCAGAAACAGTGTCGATTGATGAAAACCCTCAAGAGGTTCTGATGGAAGATTGGCAACGCCAATTACTCGCTGAACGTGACGATGTTGAAAACAAGACGACCAAATTGATGGCCTTTATCAACACGCACAGAGCCTTAGTCTCAGCGGATGAATATTCCCGTTTGCTGACTCAGTTGCACATTATGCGAGCCTACAGTACTATTCTCAATTCGAGGATCCTTGCTTGGTAAGACAATGAACCACTCATTTTGTCAATGTGGTCGCGAGCATTCCTGGCCTGACAACGCACAAGCAATGTGCCAGTGCGGCCGGATGCTCGAACCCATGACAAAATGCGAGTTCAAAGAAACAAAGTCCGCCTTCGAACGGTCCCTTAATCATATGGCACAGGCAATTGCCTCTTACAATGACGGGGAACCATTTATTCGCTTTTTTCGAGACTAAAACATGAAATTTTTCGCCTCAGTCCTGTTATTCTCACTGATTAGCTCCAATCTGGTCGCCCAAACAGACCCTCCCGCCACACCGCAGGGGGAGAAGGCGAAAATTGTGCTCGAAGCTCCGTCTACCGCGCGCGTGGGCGAGCTAATCCGCTTCGATGTTTCTCAATCCATTGCCGATTCGTTTCAGTGGTTATTGGTTCCCGAATCAGCAAAGGCAGACTTCGAAACGTACAACGCCGGGAGCCGAGCCGTTTTTTCCGCCAGAGGCCCTGGAGAGTACGTTTTCATCGTGGCGTGTGCTAAAAACGGTACTGTGGACGTAGTCAGGCATGTAATAACGGTAAAAAGTCCGCCACAAACCCCAACAAACGACTCACTTGAGGCTTGGATCCCTTTCTGGGCTTACACCTATAATTTGCCGCCAACAGAATGTCACTTATTGGCCAACAGTTTTGAGAAAGTGGCTTCAAACCCCAATTTAGAAACCCCTGGGGACTGGATTAAGGCAACTTCCGAATCAAATCGGGCTATTTTAGGTAGTAAACTTGATCTTTTCAAGCCATTGCTCAATAAAATCGGGAAAATTCTTCAAAAACGAGCCCAAGACGGGCTTTTGGTCACTCCAGAACAACATAAGGCCTTGTGGTTAGAAATCGCCTCTGCTTTAAGAAAGATCTGATCATGGACAGACGCAAGATGTTAAAGGTTGCTGCTGCCTCGGCAGCCGGCCTCTTTATACCGAAAGGGGTTAAAGCAGCCAGCGCCCAACATCATTACGGTTGGAAGCCAAATCGGGCCTCTTTGGAAGCCTTTATCAGGGAACATTCCAATCCTTTCATCTCCCAGGTGAATGAAGAGATCAAAGGGACAGGAAAAGGTAAAATTGTCCTGCTTTGAAAGGCTCTGGAGCGTGCAACAGGCCGAAAATTCGTACCCCATGACCAAGGAACTGGAGACTGTGTTTCGCACGGTTTTGGCCTTGGTGTTGATATACTAACGGCTGTTCAGGTAATTCTCAAGCGATATCCACAGCGTTGGCCTGGATTTGCGGCCACGGAGCCAATTTATGGTGGCAGCCGCGTCGAAATTGGTGGCGAAACTCGTGGTGGTGGATCCACGGGACACTGGGCTGCTGAGTGGGTTTCTCGCTACGGTATTCTGCTTCGGCAGAAGTATCCGGGTGGTTACGATTTCACTCATTACGATTCCAATCTCGCTGACAAGCTTGGCCGAGAGGGTTGCCCGGATGCCCTTGAACCCACTGCCAAATTACACCCTGTTAGAACAGTTGCAATCTGCATGTCCTATTCAGAATGCATTGACTGCCTTGCCAATGGTATGCCGGTGGCGGTTTGCTCGAATGTTGGTTTTGGTGAAGGTCAATGCACGCGGGACAGCGAGGGATTTTTGACACGAAAACGCTTCCCTTGGTGGCACTGCATGCTGATTGGTGGCTTTGATGACGCCTCCAGCCGGCCTGGCGCCTTAATATTCAACAGTTGGGGGCCTGATTGGGTGAATGGACCGACCCGACACGGGCAGCCGGAAGGAACTTTTTGGGCAGACGCTGATACCATTGATTCCATGCTGCAACAGGGAGATTCATTTGCTCTTAGCGCTTATCTTGGTTACCCCGCGTTGACAATACCCCCATATGTGCTCTACTAAACCTTTATGACACCTGAAGAAATAGCAAAATACGGGAAGCCATTAAACAAATATGCACACTGTGTGTCAACCGACACTCATCGTCGTTGCTATTGTTGTTGTAATTGGTTAACTTATGACGCTTTTACTATTGATAGAAAAAATTGCAAAGGTAGGAATAATGTTTGCAAGAAGTGTCAAAAATTAAAGCGTGATGGGAATTACAAAGGACCGAGAACAACCAGAATAGAAGAATTATCCAAGTCACTGCCAGATGAATATGGCAAATTATTGCCTGGATGTAGCACCATAACAGCCACACATAAAAGATGCCACACATGTAAAAAGTGGTTAAAACATTCAAAGTTTCACAAAGCCGTATCAAGTGTTGGTGGATTAAAAGGTGAATGCAAAGAATGCACTCATAAACGTTGTAGCATAAAGCATTTATCCTCATATGGCTTAACTCCGGAGGATTATGACAAGTTATTGGCCAGTCAAAATGGAGTGTGTGCCATCTGTGGAGCAAAAGAAGCCTTGAATGGCTACAAATTATATGTAGACCGTGATCATGCCACAGGAAAAGTAAGAGGGTTACTATGTCACCACTGTAATATAGCATTAGGTGCCCTTCGAGACAATCCAACACTGCTTCGTAAAGCAGCTAAATATATCGAGACCCGATCATGAAACGTTATCTTCAAATAGCGAGCTTCATATATGTTTCACTCGCATTACTTATCGCTACTCAATCTCTGGCTTCGTTTGAAGCGCCTGTTAAGAGAAACCCTGATCAAAGGGGCATCACTGAGTCGCCTCAACCAGCTCTACAAAATTATCAACGATTGGCTAGATCTGGAAGGAAAACCGAAAAGGCCAATTACACCATCGAAGTCTGGACAGCCAGATGGTGTGGAGCCTGTCAAAGATACAAACGAATCGAATTACCGGCTTTATTAAAGGCAGGCTTTAATGTAAAAGTGCTTGATTATGATAAAGACAATCCGCCCAGTAGCATAACATCAGTACCCACAATCCGCCTTTACTATAAGGGAACCTTTTTGAAACAAGAGGTATACTGGAAAGCTGCTGACATCAACAAATTTGTTGAAAATAGAATGACCCTGAAACAATAAAGAACGAGGTGAAAAATGGCAAAGAAAAAGCCTCTCGTAATTACAAATGGAGTTGTTGAACGACTCCAACCCGGTGATCACATTGATTTAAGTCGGAGTGCGACGAAAACAAATAACACCGGTAACACATTGAATAAAGCAACCCCTGTATACGTTAACGGTGGTGATGCTATTCCAGGAAAGGCTGATGCTATTAGTACAGCACGAATTTCTGGATTTACAGAAGCCACAGTAGCAGATGGCGCTACTGTGGATATTCAAACCGACGGAATCTTCGTTGCCACAACGACTGAATGGGATGCAGTTACTGGGCAGACAGGTGGATTAACTGAAGGGTCTGAATATTACCTTGATGCCACTACAGCAGGAATGATGACAGCCACAGCTCCAGATTCAGATGGTGAAATTGTGGCCCCGTTAGGACGTGCACTTTCCAGTACAGAATTTGATATTGAAATTTCTCGACCAATTAAGTTATGAGGCACCCTCTCATAATGAAAGAAGGGGTCGTACAAGCGGCCCTCGATGAGCGTGTTACTATTTGGAAACTCAATATTGGGCCATCAGAATCTATACTGGTCACAAATGATACGGTACAAGTTAACTCAACTCTTCATCATTTCATGTCTTCCGGTGGCACCAAAATTGTAAAAACAATCACCGGAGGTGTCGAAGGTGATTTACTTGTTCTAACTGGTCATAAAGTAAAATTGGCCAAGGGTGGTAACATAAACATCAACAGTAAAATAAGGCTGAAAGAAAATAAAGCCATTCTCTTTGTCTACATTAACACTTTGTGGACAAGAATCAATTAAGGAACTGATATGAACATTGAGAAAGACGTTTCTGACATTTTCGTGCATGGCACAACCAATCTGACAACGGCTAATACCCCATCTCAGATTACCGCCGCACCATCAGAAGCCAAGAAGGGCATGCAACTGAAAGCCCCTGCTGGAAACAGCGGAACTGTTTATATCGGCGATCGAAATAGCGTCACTGACGCCAATGGTTATCCGCTCAGCGCCAATGAAACAGTGTTCCTTGCCGTTGAGAACCCAACACGAGTGTATGCGTACAACTCAACTGCCAATGACGCTGTTTCATGGATTGTGCTGTGATTGAACTCCTCCTTACAGCCGTTTATTACTCAGCAGCAGTTGGTGTAATTTCCTGTCTCATAAGTGAGTCTACACTATTTGCCCCGGTCAGAAACTGGTTTAAGAACTTCCACTTGATCTTTTGTCCAATATGTTTGGGATTCTGGTTCGCCATCCCGGCCTTATGGATAGGCCCGTTGTTTTATTTCGCAGTGGTCGCATTCTCAAACATTTGGATGCTGATCATCCTTCACACTTACGAGGTTTTGGACAGGACATACGAAAATGCCGATCAAGAAATGCCAAGTTAAAGGGAAGTCCGGATTCAAGTATGGCGATAGCGGAAAATGCTACACGGGCAAGAACGGGAAGAAAAAAGCGATCAAACAAGGTCTTGCTATCGCCCGTCGACAGGGTCAAAAGCCTCATCTGTAAAGGAAAACCATGAATCGAAAACAAAAACGATTTGCTCGCCGAATCAAGCGACAAGCACGCCGTGCTCAAGTTAACAGCAAAGAATGGAAAGCTGTTAATGATGTTTGCGACAATCCGGCCAAACTTGCTCTTCTGCAAGCAAAGATCAGAACAGCCCGTCTCAATCCATGGCAAGGCCCGGATAAACTGTCTGGGATGGACTGGAAAGATATCCTATCCAACCTGTGGGATTATATAAAGGCTAATTGGCCTGAAATCCTGCGCCTCATTCTTACCATCGCCCCTTTACTCCTGGAGCCCAAACATGAAGATCAATAACCCTTTCTGGTCCTATCCTCACGTCCGAGCCAACTTTGATGACGGAAAATGCGTAATGGTACTCGGCAGTCAACGTGAGATTGAAGTCCCGGAAGGGTCACAAGTTTGCGTTATTCAGCCTATTGCTGGGGGTCGAAGTGATGCCCCTGGTTTGACGGAACCCGCTGTTTGGACTCCAAAAGGAAATGTCCAGAGCTTAGCGGCTTACCAAGAGAGTGTTCGAATCGATACCGAGCGCATGAAGCTTGAGGCCGATAAGAAGGAAATGGTCGAAAAGAAGGTAAAGGAAGCCCATGAGCGCAAGCAAATGAAAGATGCAGTGATGGAGAAGGTAACTCGGGTTGTGGAAAAGGCACCAAAGAAGGTTGTGGAAGAGAAGACTCTTGATATGGGTAAAAAGCTTGAACTGTAAGAGTATATGTCAAAGCAAATCATTACCGATTTTGCGGAGGCTATTAAAAGTGGCCTCGTTTCCACAACACTGGGGCGGTGTAGCCGTTGGGTAACACACCGCAGGATAATGGGCGAGCCGTTTGCCGGACCCTACAGCTTCAAATATCATCCCTGGTGTGTTGAGCCACATGATGCCTCTAGCGACTATGTGACCATCATGAAGGCCGCTCAGATGGGGCTGACGGAAGTCGCTATCAATCGTTCGTTTTTCACGATTGATGTCCTCAGACGGGATGTGCTTTACGTCTTGCCGACAGCCTTAAATGCGTCCGATTTCTCGAAATCACGTTTTGCTACAGCTCTGCTGTACAGCCCTCACTTGACCGAAATGTTCACGGACACGAACACGGTCGGATTGAAGCAGGCTGGAGGAGTTAACCTGTACATTAGAGGGTCACGCGGTGACTCGAATCTAAAGTCTATTCCGGTCAGCGTACTTATCTTGGATGAAGCTGATGAGATGGACCAAAGAGCCATACACTTAGCCTTAGAGCGTTTGTCCGGCCAGATTCATAAACTGGTATTCGCCCTCAGCACACCCACAATTCCAAAGTTTGGCATTCACAAGTTATACCTGCAAGGCACCCAAGAGCACTTCTTTTTCAAGTGTCCTCGATGCGGCCGGCACACCGAGTTGATTTTCCCGGATTGCTTAGAAATTTGTGGAGAGTCGATAACTGACCCAGATATCAAGAGGTCATTTATCAAGTGCAAGGAATGTGAAGGGAAGTTACAGCACGAAGAGAAACTAGAGTATTTGAAGACAGCTAAGTGGGAGCCAACCGCCACGGTTGGCGAAGATCACCGCAGCTTTTACATCAACCAGATGTATAGTTACACGGTTCGACCCCACGAATTGGCTTTGGCATATTTCCGTGGAATTGGGGACGACGCCGCAATGGTGGAGTTCTACAATTCTAAGCAAGGGCTTCCCTACATCCCAGATGGTGGGCAAGTGGTCGAGAGCGAAATCGATCTTGCTACTCGGAAGTATTTCAAGAAAGACCAACGCCCAGATGTAGGTGACGAATCAATAATCGTGATGGGCGTTGATCAAGGAAAACAGCTCCATTATGTGGTTGTTCAATACATCTGCAATGGTGGAGGAGACTTGAACGCAGCTCATACAGCGAAAGTGTTGTGTGAAGGAAAAGTTCCCGGAGACGACTTTGGTAATTTGGATCTGTTAATGCGGGAGTGGCAAATCAAAGCATGTGTGATTGATGCGGATCCACAAATCAACGATGCACGAAGATTCGCGCGGCGTTTTCCGCGCTACGTTTGGTTATGTCGTTATCGGCGAGGGGTGGTTGGAAAAGAACAATCAATATCTGAAGAAGACGGAGGCGCTCCCATAACCACCGTGGACAGGACTAACTGGTTAGATGCGACCATGGGGCGGTTTCATTCAGATCGAATAACACTTCCTGCTGATACATCCTTTGAATTCAAGGAACATATCAAAGCCCTCGTTCGGACCTACGAGAAAGATGAATTGGGGAATAGTCGCGCTACTTATCTGTCAACCGGTCCGGACCACTTCGCGCATGCTTTGAACTACGCAGAGATAGCGTTACCATTTGCTGCTGGTGTGGCAGAGGGTGAAGATGTAAATGAGAGTATACTATGACAACACGAGATAATACCTTCTTGACTGCCATCAGGCACCCAACTTACCTCGAAGATGAGATGCATTGGTTCGAGTGGCGAGACGTGTATAATGGTGGCCAACGGTTCGTTCGTCGTAACCTTAAGAAGTTCAGCAACAGAGAAACAGATGCTGATTTCAAGGATCGAAAGTTCTTCACTCCCATCCCCACGTTTGCCAAAGGAGCGGTTAATGATGTAAGAAACTCCATTTTCCAACGACTTCGTGATGTGGTACGTCGTGATGGCAGTGAAGCTTATATGAAGGCAGCAGTTGGAGAAAATGGGGGCGTTGATAACAAAGGTTCGTCCATGCAGTCCTTTCTCGGCATCGACGTTCTAACTGAGCTGTTAGTGATGGGTCGAGTTGGTGTCTATGTGGATATGCCTCATTTATCTGGCCTTCGTACGATGGCCGATGAAGGAAACGCCCGCCCTTACTGCTACATGTATCGAGTAGAAGATATCTTGTCGTGGGCAGTTGCCAAGCCAGAAGAGCCGGGTAATTACACAGCCATTTTGGTTCGTGACACGGGAATGAATTACAATCAGGGGTTTGCACATGGGGCTTACTTGCCAAATGGGGGCTATCTTCGATATCGATTCATGTGGATTGATCCTCAAACTCACAAAGTCAAAACCAAGATGTATGATGAGGAAGATAATCTCATCGACATAAACGGAGCGAGGATCAATGGTAGTAATATGCAAGGTGTTAGTCGAGACATCAAAACTATCACCGATGAGGGAGGCGTTGAGAGCGAAGCAGGTGTTATCACATTAGATTTGACGCGCATACCCTTCACTATGCTTGATATTGGTGGGAGTTTATTAAAAGATGTCTACAAACATCAAGTAGCCTTGTTGAATCTTGGCTCAAGTGACGTTTCATATGCTCTTAAGGCCAACTACCCGTTCTTTATTGAGCAGAAAGACATGCGGGCGGTCGGAGGCCACTTGAAGAAAAAAATTTCTGATGATGGCACATCGGTAACCTCTGATAATAGTGAAATTGGGACCGAAGCGCGTACTGGTGTAACTCGCGGTCGTACTTACGATATCAAGGCCCAAGCACCTGAATTTATTCACCCTAGTCCTGAACCTCTCATGGCATCCATGAAACTTCAGGAAAAGTTGGAAGACGACATCCGCAAGCTGGTGAACCTCGCTGTCCAAAACAAGATGGGACAACGTGCGATATCGGCTGAGGCGATGAAATTGTCGGATCAAGGCTTGGAAGCTGGTCTTTCATACATTGGTTTGGTGCTAGAGAGTGCTGAACGTCAGATTGCCGAACATTGGGCGGCGTATGAGAACAAAGATCCTAAGAAACGAAAGATTGCCACGGTCAAATATCCAGATCGTTATTCATTAAAGGATGATGCCGATCGGATCCAAGAGGCCAAAGATCTATCAGCCCTCATGTATACTGTTCCAGGCCGCACGGTCAAGAAAGAACTGTCCAAAGGCATTATGAGGGCTCTATTGGCTGGAAAAATCAGTATTGATACAATGGACAAAATCGAAAAAGAGATTGATGAAGCCGAATATGCTACATCGGATCCAGAGATTATTGTCCGAGCGCAGGAAGCTGGATTGGTCGGCGAACAGGTCGCTTCGGTTGCCCTGGGCTTCTTGAAGAACGAGTATAAGCAAGCTCGAAAGGATCACACGGATCGCGTTTCGCGAATTTCCGACGCTCAAGCCGAGTCTGCTTTAAAGGCCAAGCTGGCTGAATATCAGGCGGCAGCTCAAATAGGCGCCACCCCTGGAGCCACAGGCAAGACTCCCACAACTGCGAATGCCGTTACGGGGGCCCCAGGGGGCGCAAATCCTGCCGCGCGAGGCATCCCGGAACTCGATATCAATCCAAATTCTGGCGTAGTGGAGCGTAAAGCGGCTACAAACACTGTCACTAGCCCGGAAAAGAAGAAACCAGTTCGTGGCAAGGGCAAGTCTCTTAATAAGGGAGCCAAGTGATGTCATACAGTTACTATGGAACTCTGCTTGATGCCAACACCTATTTTGATCAACGATTGCATTCTGACAGTTGGAATAATTCTGCTACCACTGATCGACCAAAGGCATTGCAAGAAGCAACCCGAATCATCGACAATTTAGCTTTCAAAGGTGTCAAACATGCCGTATGGCTTATCATGTATGATCAAACTGATCCATACGCCAAGAAACTGACTGACACTCCGACCCGCGACGAATTGATCGCTGCGGATGTGACCCAACCACTGGAATTTCCCAGGGGTGAGGACACTGAAGTTCCACAAGAAATTAAATGGGCGTGCTATGAGATAGCCATTGCCCTCATTGAAGGTTTTGATCCAGAGGATGCAGCCGATCGGTTGAATATCCTCGCACAGTCTTACTCTGCCGTTCGTACTACTTATGATAGTGGCAGTTCTATTTCTGAATACCTTGTCTACGGTATCCCCACGGCTCGGGTTTGGCAATGGCTAATACCATACCTGACAGATGACCGTGTAATCCGTATGAAAAGGGCTAACTAACTAATGAAAGGTTAGGAATGAATTGGTATCCCAAGCGCCGTTTTGTTTTATGTTACGAGGATGGTGACACTGGTAACAAAGCTGATCCACCTGTTAATGATCCTGAGAAAGGAAAAGCTGGCACTACGTTCTCTCAGGAGCAAGTGAACAAGTTTGTCGCCGAGGAGAAGCGTAGTTGGCAAACGAAGTATGAGAAACTTGAAGCTTCTCTCAATGCACTGAATGAGGATCGAAGCCTCACAGAACAAGAGAAAGAGAAATTGGCGAAGGATGTTGAAGATCTTCGCAAATCTCTTCGAACCAAAGAAACACAAGCTGAAGTCGATCGAAAAAAGGCCGAAGAGAAGTACAAATCGGAACTTGAAGCCTCTAAAGCCGCAGCGAAAAAGTGGGAAAATATGTTCCGCAAATCGACTGTAGAACGGTCGTTGCTTGATGCCGCTGTCGCTGGTGACGCTTATGAGCCCTCACAAATCGTAACGATTTTGCAGCCATGGACTGAAATGAAGGAAGAAAACGGTCAACACAAAGTGATGATCGATTTCCCCGACGTTGACGAAAAGACCGGCGAGCCTATTGAGACTCTTCGCACTCCCGCCGACGCGGTCAAGAGAATGACTGAGTTGAAGAAGTATCAAAATCTCTTTAACAGTGGTGTTGTGTCCGGAATCGGCGGCTCCAACGCCGGTGGCACCGAAGGTGACATTGACGTTGCAAGCCTGACTCCAGAACAATATCGAAAGATACGCCGGGAACACCCCGAGCGTCTGGGACTGCCGGCGAATCGTCGTCGGGCATCCAAATAAACTGCCCTGCTTGATTGTCCGCGCCTTCAAGTTGTGGGCATACCGGGAAGACCGGGTTTCTGTCTTGTGAGAACCAGGGACACAAGGCTCTGCGATGACCTGGGAGTAAACCAAACCTTTACTCAAACCAAAAGGAGTTCTTAAATGAACCTTTACCCTCTGTGTTATGCAAATGACAATGATGCGCTGATCCCCGAGCTGTGGGCTTAATTTGGGCCAGCCAAAGAGTGATCTTTGGTTAAAAACATCGGGCTATATGCGGGAACCTCTCGCTAAGTTAGGAGTACGATGCTCAGGAGCACGTAAAAACCTTCTAAATATGAGACAATCCGCAGGGAAGACTTTCGACAAACGATTTAACGAAAGAACCCTCAACGACTACACGCCCGACTCATTTAGAGTTTGTAACAAATG
>Ga0114931_10007690_pt1 | contig 13146 bp, 11 predicted proteins | sample 2SBtaG_FD_89579 | JGI IMG/M metagenome (GOLD analysis project Ga0114931, IMG submission 89579) | Deep subsurface microbial communities from Kolumbo volcano to uncover new lineages of life (NeLLi) - 2SBTROV14_V59a metaG | ecosystem: Environmental > Aquatic > Marine > Volcanic | place: Kolumbo... | reverse complement strand
CGACCAAACGATCAATCAGAAAGCTCGATTGCTCCATCGCCTGATCCGTAAACGACCCGAAAAACGCGCCAACCTCGTCAAACATCCGCTCGAAGCCCGGATGGTCCTTCGATGCCGCCAATCGGTCCAACTCCTCGGCCGCATCAAGAAAGGCCCGGGTCACGTCCGCTGTGGCCGGGTTGGCCATCTGAATCGAGGCGTAGAGCTGCGGCGCCTGCGCGAAGTGCCGGGCGGTCATAATCAGTTCGATCAGGTAGATCGGCGACATGAACGCCAGCGTCTTGTCGATCGCAACACCGAGCCGCGCCAGGGTCCGGCCCATCACCTCCGTCGAGAAGTGCACCAGCACTTGCACGACGGCCATGATCCGATCGTGATCCTCCGCGTCGGACTCGACCACCGCCAGTCCGCGAGATCGGAAGGTCTGCCGCACCCAGTCCAGCCAAGTGTCGCCGCGCCCCGGGCAGAGGACCACCCGCTGGCCCTGCAACGAGTGAACCGTCGGGCCGAACAGCGGATGCGTGCCGACGACGTTGGCCTTGGTCGATTCGAGCATGGCCTTCAGTGGAGCGGCCTTGACCGAGGTGACGTCCATCAGCAGAGCGTCTTTCGCCACCTCGGGGCCGACCTGCCGAATCACGTCCACCGTCGCGTCGATGGGGACGCTGATGACCACGACGTCGGCATTGGCCGCGGCCTGCTGCGGTGTGAGACCCGTGTCGAGATCGGCGATCATCACGCGGTGGCCGAGGTCGCCAAAGAGCCGGGCCATGCACTGCCCCATCTTGCCGTGCCCCCCGATGATCGCGACCGCCCGCGGCTCGATGTCCGGCGGCACCTCCGCCTTCAAGGCCGCCTGGCGGTCGCGGCTGCCCCACAGAATCAGCCGAAACAGACTCTCGGTCTGTTCCGGCGACAACCCCAGCCCGGCCGCCCGGCGGCGACGGTCCTCGATCAATTCTCGCTCCCGTTGGAAATCGCGAATCGGCAGCCGGCCCTGCCGCTTGCAGGCGGCGATCTCTCCGACCAGGCCGTTGCGCCGCGAGAGCAGTTGCAGAATCTCCCGGTCGATGCTGTCGATCACCGCCCGCAGGACCGGCAGCGGCCGAGGGTAGGGCTGGCTGGGGCCCTCTGCGTCTGTGTCCATGAAACACCCTATCTCTTGCTGGAGCATCTTCCGGCCGGCGGCGGCGCGACGCGCACGAGCAGCGCCGCGGCAAGTGACCACGGCGGTCGCCTCGTCGATCCATCATATCTCAATGACCGCAACGCTCACAATCCGATCGCAGGATCGGTGATGTGGCGGGATCGGCGCTGGCCCAGATGCCGAAGGCAATACGCTGCAAGTCGAGATCGACCGGTAAGTCTGTGCCGCTCAAGCATCGCGCGAAGGGATGCCCTGTGGGGAAGACGACCTTGTTGGCACAGCAACGGCGCAGTTTGGCACGATGCCGTCGATCGCATAAAAGCGGCTCGCCACTGAGGGCGAGCCTCGTTCCTGCCTTCTTATCCCCTGCCTCCTTCCCCTGCGAGGAGAAAGAATGTAAGCCGTATCATGCCGAGAAAGGCGTGCTTTGTCAAGAGGGATGGGTCTTTTTTTCACCAGCACCAAGCCACAGCGCGACCCTCGGGCCCGGTCCGAGCCTACTACAACCCGTGGCCCCTGCCGGCGTCACCGGCACACTATCTCGGGCCCCACTTGGTTTGCACGGCACGCCGGGCTGCCGTATGCTCGATCAACCAGCGGAACGAAAAAGGGAGAAACGTCATGCGTTACTTCGGACTCGCCTTGACCCTTGCTGTTTTGGTGCCGGGCTGTGTGAGAGTGGAGTACTGCGCGTATCGCGGCCGACAAGACTGGCCCACCGGCTCGGCGTTTGTCGGCCGAGTCGAAGGGATCGAAGTCTTTGAGGGACTGCCCCAACGGCCGTATGAGGTCATCGGCTTGGTGGATGTATATGCCGACGAACCGTTTGTCGATCACCATGCCACCAAAAAGGTGCTGGAATACGTCAAGAACAAGGACGCCGACGCCTTGATCTGGCTCAGCGATCGCGTGGTGAGCAGCGGATCGCTGCGGATGGAAAGTGAAACAAAAGACCCGGCGTCCATCGACACGGGCCGATCCAGCCAGCCGGAGATGGTCATCACCAATGTTAATCAATACGTCCAGACTTCCCGAACGGAGCGATTGCGCAGCACGCTATTGCTGATCCGATGGAAGGGCGGTTGAACACCGCCAATCACGGCCGCCACCGTCGGGCTGCAAGGCAGGATGGGTCATCCGACCCATCTGTTGAACAGGCCGATCACAGCCATGACCATCAGGCAACGGCCACGATTCCAAGTGAGACACCACCGAGAATCCACAGGCTCGGCACCGCCCACCACACTTCTGATCGCCCAGGCGCATCCGGCAAAATCGAAATCACCCCGCCGGTTCATCCGCCCGGTACTTGATGACTTGAACGCGCTCCAGGGTGACCAGGCCGTCCTGCACCATCTCGTCGATGTGGGGCAGCAGCGCGTCTATTTTCTCTTTGGCGTCGACGATTTCGATGATGATGGGTAGGTCCTCGGACAGACGCAGGATTTTGGCCGTATGCAGCCGGCTCTTGGCCCCGAACCCCATCGGCCCACGAAGCACCGTCGCCCCCGCCAGGTGCAGCTTGCGGGCCTTCATCACGATGGCTTCATAAAGCGGCCGGCCATGCCACCGGTCACTCTCACCGAGAAACACGCGCAACAAATAGCCGTCCTGCGGAATCTTCATCGCTCTACACTCCCAACCATCGACCGGCGGCGCGATAGCCGAACCAGACGGCGATCAGGCCGAATCCGTTACTGAGCAGAATGTTGACGGCGGCCAGGCGAAACTGTCCCTCATTGGCCAGCGTGAACGTTTCGAAGCCGAATGTGGAGAACGTGGTAAAGGCGCCGAGCAGCCCCACGAGGATACCGACGCGGTATTCCTCGCGGATCAGGTGCGGCCCGGCGAAGAGTGCTCCCAAGAGTCCCAACACTAGACAACCGACGACGTTGACCGTCAGCGTTCCGAGGGGAAAGGAACCATTGCCCAATCTCTGAGCCCAGCCCGCGACCGCATAGCGGAGCAGCGCTCCTGCGCCCCCGCCGGCCATAATCATCAACAGTTTGAACACTGCCTTGTCCTCCGCATCACCTAAAGACGCCATGCCGCATCCGGGTCGCTTTACCGTCCCGATGTCGCCCTGCCAACATCGGGGCAGTCGCTGCCGGAAATGTCTGTGACAGGAGTCATTAGGCCGACGCGGCCGATTGATGGCGAACTCCATCGCCGGTTGTGATGATAGCCGCCCGGCCAAGGCGTCGCAATGCCGCATGAGCAACGGCAAAAGAGTAGGGTACATTTCAAGCGCCGGGCAGCTATGTGGCCCGTTGTTGGGGAGTGCCGAGGCGAGCGCGACGAAGGCGGCGTTCTTGAGGAAGACGGCAGCTTTAAAGGCTCGACCAGCCTATCATCAGCCCGTGGCAAAAGTTATTCGGGCCATCTGCGGCCATTTCACGCCAGTTCTGCTCAGTTGCCGAGGGTGCCGGAGGTGTTGCCCACCTGGATGACCACACCGGGTCCGAGGCGTGTCGGAAGCTCGTCAGGCCAGGGCAGATGATCCGGTTCGACATTGGTGTCGAACTCGACCTCTGCATTGCCCAAGGGACCGATGAGAAGTTCGCCGATATTCACGCCGTCGACGAGGATGGTATGCGAACTGCCGGGGACGGCGTCTTCCAACTCGACGTTGAGCTTTCGGCGGGTCCCGATCTCGCGATACTCGGCGTTTCCGTGTTCGGGGCCCATGCCCATAAGCAGAACGCGAATACGCTTTTCCGGCACGTTCTCGAACATGCGTCCGGCGCCGAGAGGAGTGTTGTCCACGTTTTCGTTGTTGCCGACGGCAGGATTGTTGTTGTCACCACCGTTGGGGGCAAGGTTATCTCCGGCGCCGGGGTTGTTGTTGCCTGCTGGACCGGCATTCAGGCCGAGTCGGTCCAACAATTGGGCCCGCTCTTGAGGGGTGCAGGCAGAGATCACCGGCAGGGTGATCAAACCGAGCACGATGGACATCGTCGTCAACACTTTCATGGCATGTCTCCTGTACTTGACTAAGGACGAGCGTATGAATAAACTGAACGCGCTACGGGCGTCCCGCCTGTAGCCGTACGAGCAAGATGCCCGACCCACGCATATGAAATGTGCAGTTTGTTGATGCGCGGCTCCTACGCCAATGGCCCGGCGTCGCTGCACGCGATGGACCCGTTCACCATACATTCCAAAACAACTTGGCAGGACCGTCCTGCAAGCGAACGGATGAAGGATAAGGCAATCACCGTGCCACAAACCGATGTCGCATTCTGTTTAGCCAGCAATGCCAAGCCTTCATCCCCCTTTGAGTCAGTGGGCATAGACACACGGCGGACGTGTGAAGACGCACACCTTGAAGACTGCTTTTTTCCATTGGCACCCTTTGTTGATGGCTGGGCGCCCATCTCCGCGGGCCTCTCCGGGCCGTTTTTCCAAGTGCAGCGCGACAGAAATGGCGTGGCACGGTTCATGCACATGATCGGCCGGATCATTCTGGGGGGAGAGGAACATACGTCGTTACTACAAAGACGGAGGTGCAGGCCGTGTCGGAATTGCGGAACGTCGTCGTCATTATCTCGATCACTGTTTTGGGTGGTCTGGGGTCGGTCGCATTTGGTCAGGGCCCCGATCACCCGGTGATAACAGAGGTGTTCACTGATCCACTGGGCCTCAGTGACGGGCCGGTAGGGCGTGACATGACCAACTCGGAGCAAGAATACATCGAGATATACTTACCCCCGCTGGCGGCGCTGAATCCCTTGTTGAACAAGGACGCGCTGGCTTTGACCTTTTACGAGGTTGAAGGGGATTCCTCCAGTTCGGGCAATGCGTTGGTGAATTACCGAATCGATCTGCCCCTCTTCGATCTGGACCCCGGCAACGGCACGATGGTCGGGGCGATTCCTCGGCCGGCCAGTGGCGTGGTCGTGATGGGCTGGGTCGATTACGTCGGCAATCCGCCGGTGGACCTTGCCGGAACGCCGGCGACGCGCGTGGCGTTGATCAACGGGGGAATCACCAGTGCGACGGAGTTCGTCTTCATTGCGATCAACGGTGCCCAGTTCAGTGGCACCACCAATTTCCCCGTGCCGCTTGCCATTTCCTGCATCGCGCTGCCCAACGAAGCCGGCAGCGGCATCATCCAGAACGGGTCATCCGCCTATCTGCTGGTCAACCGTGACGACCCCGGCTATGTCGAACTGTACGACGACAAAGACACTGCCCACGTTCCGCCTCTCTCCAATGCCGATCCCTCCCTGGCCACCGGCACGGTGCTGGGTGTCTCCGCGATGCTGGACGGTATGGCCGGCAACGATCACTTTCGCTTTGACGTTTCCAAGCAACCTTACGCCACGCCGACGGGACAAAACATCGACCTGGAAACGGTCCTACCGTTGGGCGGGGCGTTCAGCCTGCTGGTGCCGCAGGTGGATGAGAACTTCGAGAACGGCTATGCGAGGCTCTTCGTCGACGTCGTCAAGACGACCGAGGACGGCACCCCGCTCAATGAAGACCCCGTGATCGACGCCCTGGGCGCATATCGCACGATCTCGAACGTTGGTCCATTCTTCCCCACGCCGGGCCGTGCGCCCTTTATGACCAGCCCACCGGAGCTGTCGGTCGCCGCGCCGGCGGCACAGATCTTCGACGTGCTCGCCGGGACCACCGGGCGGCCGGGGATTCGTTGCGCCAACGCCGGCGGCAACTTCGGTATGGACGTGACCGCGGTGCCCGGCGCGTCGAGCAACCCGGTAGCCGCCACCTTTGGACCCGGAGACGTCGCCACCGTCCTGACCGGACAAACGAAAGTCTTTCCCAGCATTGCCGCGACGGTTCCCGCAGGAGCAGCAGACGGAACCATGGTGACCACCCCCGTCTCAGTCAGTGCTGTCAATGCGGTTGTTGGCGACCCCCCCGTGGTAAATACCACCGGTGCGACGACGGCCACCATCCAGGTCCTCGATCCGGCGACAGGATTGGACGCCAACCTGCTGCCGTTTCAGGCGACGACGTTTTTGGCGATTCAAGGCTTGCCGCGTCAGCCCGGCGTGCCCAACGAGTTTTTGGGAACCAGCCTGGCGCAATTTGTCGCGGCCAATCTCTTCGGCCTGGTCGATGACGAGCGGAACAACGGCCTGCTCTTGCTTGATCCGCTGACCAATCTGTCTGACCCGTTCCTGGTCGATGTGATGGAAGACGACCTACCCGACCTGCCGGCGTTTTTCATCAACGTGCCGTCGCCCGCCGGACTGGATGACCTGGTGACGACGATCCTCAACTCCGCGGAAGTGGTCTCCGGCAACAAGACCTATGACGACAACTTCAACGCGACCATGACGGCGGTGCGGGCGATTGAGTTGAACATTGCCGAGACCGCCACCAGTGGCGGCATCTTCGTGCCGAGTGAGCGAGTTCATTTCGTCGATGCGGTCGGTGTCGCCGGGCAGCCCGACAGCGGCCTGACCAATGCGACCACGACGCGCGGATTCGAGATGGCCCTCTTGGATTCCAACGTACAGCAGGCCGGAACCCTGGAGACCGGCCAGACCGACGACTTCGGCCTCATCGTGGAGGTGGGTCAGACCAGGCTCGGGGCCACGGTCGTGCCGGGTGAGTTCGTGTTTCTCAGTTACACCGGAGGGCTGGAAGGCGCGGACATCGACACGCTGGACGTTCCGCCGCACAACAACCAGACCAACATCATCTACCTGGACCTCGATCCACTCGACACGGTCCTCGGCTGCGAGACGATCACCAGACTCTTCGTCATCGACGGCAGCGGCAGCAGCACGGTCAACGTCATCGAGGCCTTCTCTCTGAATGCCACGTGCGCCCGCAAGGGAGACGTGAATCTCGACGGGCGTGTCGATGGGCGGGACATCCAACCGTTTATTGGCCAGCTCTTTACACCCGGCGATCCGACCACGATGTTTGCCGCATGTGCCGCAGACCTCAGCAAGAACAACGTCATTGGCATGGAGGACATCCCTCTGATGGTGGATGTCTTGTTGAACAGACCAATCCCGTGAAGGTGCCGAAACACACCCGTGCTTGGCTTGCCAGAGTCGTGCATCGTCAACCTTTGTTTTGCGGGTGAATGACCTTCCAGCCCCTGTGGCACGGGTGCCAAAGCCGGTGGAGCCACAGGCGGGACGCCCGTGCCACAGAATGGGGGGACATGGCCGCCTAAACCCGCATTAATGAGGTGTGACCTTGCACTAGGTCGTGTTTGCATTTGATGTACTGTTTTGTGGGTCATCGCTGATCCATTGTTCGGAACCCGGTCCAGGGAGGGACCGGCTTGTTGGTTCATGCAGGAAGACCGGCATGCGGCGACACGAAATCTCTGACGAGCAATGGATGAAGATCAAGGATTTGCTCCGCGGCAAGCGGGGCGATCGCGGTCGATCGGCCGAGGACCATCGCCGGTTTGTCAACGCCATGCACTGGATCGCCCGAAGCGGCGTTCTTTGTCGCAACTTGCCGGAGAAATTCGGATGCTGGAACTCCGTGTTCCAGCGGTTCAATCGCTGGAGTCGGCGAGGCGCTTGGTGGACAATCTTGAAGACTTGGCAGAAGCCCGACCTGGAGCAACTGATGCTCGATTCGACCATCAACCGAGCCCATTAACACGCTGCCGGGTCAGCATCACGGTGATTTCCTCCCGCGCCGATCGCTCTGTGGATCGCCGCGAATTGCCAGGGAAAGACCGATGTGGCAACCCAGTGGAAGGATGCGAGAACCGCTTGAAACATGATCGAAGAATCACCACATGAAACGAAAAAAAAGGCCTGTAATTTCCGGGCGTTTGCCTTCCAGCCCGTAACGCTTTGCCGGCTCCAATCAATGTCAACAGGACCCAGCCAGCGTAACGAAAGTTGGTGTTCAGCGAAAGTGGCGAGTTAGTACGAGAGGACCGTCCATGACGTTGGGTATTGCCATCGCCGGGGCCGCGGGACGAATGGGGCGTCGGTTGATTGCGTTGGCCGCCGAGGACCCCGCCCTCTCGTGCGTCGCAGCGCTCGAGCAATCCGAGAATCCGGCGCTGGGCAAAGACGCCGGTGAACTGGCCGGCGTCGGACCGCTGTCGTTGGCGGTTGCCGATCAGACCGATGCGGCGTTCGACGTTTTGATCGAGTTCGCTCTGCCGGCCGGGACGATGCAATGGCTGGAGGTGTGCCGCTCGCGAAAATGTGCCATGGTCATCGGCACGACCGGCCACGACGACGGGCAACAGGACCACATCAAACAGGCCGCCACGGATATCGCCATCCTCAAGGCTCCCAACATGAGCGTGGGCGTGAACGTGATGCTTCGGCTGACGCGGATGCTCGCCAAGGCCCTCGACGAGGCCTACGACGTTGAGATCACCGAGGCCCATCACCGCTTCAAGGCCGACGCACCCAGCGGCACGGCCCTGGCCCTGCGGGACGAAGTGCTCACGGGCCGAGATGCCCAGGCCGGGGATGATGCGGCGGTGGTGTACGGCCGTCATGGCAAGACCGGCCGGCGACCACCGGGCCAGATCGGCATCCACAGCCTGCGTCTGGGCGATGTGGTCGGCCGTCACACCGTGGCCTTCGGCGCACTCGGCGAGACGGTCACTATCGGCCATTCTGCCCACTCTCGCGACACCTTCGCCGCCGGCGCCCTCCGCGCCGCCAAGTGGATCGCCACCCGGCCGCCGGGCCTCTACGACATGCAGGACGTACTATTCGGATGAGTTCGCTTCCGCTGCGGGCGGACCAGGAAACCTTGCCCGAGGGCACCCTGCGTTCAGCGGTCTGACGGCGTGCCGGGGATTTGGTCTGGATCGATTGCTCCGGGCTCAGGCACGGCACGCATGACCTGCCGGACAAAGTCATCCAACGAACCAATGGTCGAGCGGTCCAACTCTTTCTGCAAGAAGTCGGCCTTGAGCTTTTGGAAACGCCGGTTCCTCAGAATGCGGACGATCCCGGGCTGTGCAGACTGGAACGATTCAACCTCTGCCGGTTCGACCTTGCCGACCTTCACGATGAAGAAACTCTTATCGACTTCGATGATGTCGCTGGTTTGGCCGGCTTCCAGTTCAGAGAACCGCTGATATGCGGCTTTCCACCGGCCGGCCAGCGGCGAACTGATAAACCCCCACGCCCCGCCGTCGGTCCGATGTACGCCCTTGGAATACTTCCTGGCCACCTCCTCAAACGGCTGACCGGCCCGAAGCGCCGCCGCCGCCGCCTCGATGGCTCGGTGGGCCTTCTGCTCAGCTAGTGGTAGGTCGTCTGCCAGCCGGCGTTTGCTCGGTTCCAGAAACGCGGCGATGGGAACGTCGATCATGTAAAGCTCGCGCCGCTGCGACTTGCTGTAGTCCGCCAGATGGGCACGATAGTACTTCAATAGCTCGCGCTTCCGCGGCGCCGGCACCATCGGCAGCAGGCGATCTCGCAGATACGTATCGACCACCACGCTCCGCCGAAGCTGTTCGTGCACGTCGGCCCTGCGCTTGTGCGATTTTTCCAGATACTTCTCGTACTCGGTCTCTAGGCCGCGGAACTCACGGTTGATCCGCTCTCGCTCCATGCGTTCCACCGCCTTTTTGATTCGCGGTTCGATCTGGTCATTGATGTGCTGCCGGGCTCGGCGATAGATCAGCCGCTGGGCCACCGCGTCGACCAGCCGTTGGCGAACCAACTCAAGGACCCGACTATAGTAGAGGTCCGGTGCAAGCGACCTACCCAGACTCTTGATTCGCGGCAGGATGGGGTCGAGGATTTCGCGGACGGTGATGACCTCATCGTTGACCACCAGCGCATCGGATCGGATGGCGTCTGAGGGAGGCGCGGCGGCCGGCGCGGTAGCGACATGGTTGCTGCCGCTTGCTGGACCATTCAGGCCTTGGCCGCTGGGTTCCTCGGCCGCCGAAGCCGTCTCGGTCGCTGCCGGCGAATCAGAACGTTCTCCATCCGCCGCCGGACTTCCATTGGCAGCCTTCTGCTCGTTTGGGCCGGACCGACCTCGCCACCACTGTTGCAGCGTCACCCGCTCCCCGCGGGCATTTTCGCAGCCGACGAGGAAAAGAAGAAGGAGCGTCGCAGCGAGGCCGAACCGGATCGTAGGCATGAGACGTGATTCTACTGCGACCGCCGGCTGCCGCAATTCGGCGGGGCCATCTACGAATTCTGATCAGAGCCGGGGCCGTGAAAGGCTGTCGTGGTTCTGACTTCGGACCTCTTAGACGGGTTCTAGACCGAATGATGAACCAAAGGCCGGCCCGTGATGCAGCGGTGGGCTTCCAGGTATCGCTTGGTGGTGGCCTCGATCACGTCGGCGGGCAGTGCCGGCGCCGGGTCGGTCTTGTCCCACTTGTGTTCATCACAGAGCCGTTGCAGGTAGTTCCTGACGTATTGTTTGTCGAAGCTCTCTTGGTCGCGGCCTTCATCATATTGATCGGCGGGCCAGAAGCGGCTGGAGTCGGGGGTGAGCACTTCGTCGATGAGCATAAGCTCACTGCTTCGATCCAGCGCGTGGCCGAACTCGAACTTGGTGTCGGCGAGGATGATGCCGCGATCGCGGAGAAATGCTTCGGCCTCACCGTAGATCCCCAAGGTCATGTCGCGAAGGCGGATCATCACCTCCCGGCCGACGAGTTGGCAGGCCCGATCGAAAGAGACGTTTTGGTCATGGCCGCTGTCGGCCTTGATGGCCGGCGTGAAGATGGGTTCGGGGAGCCGGGCCGATTGCTTGAGGCCCGACGGCAGGGCGATGCCGCAAACGCTGCGGCGGGTCTGGTATTCCTGCCAGCCGCTTCCGGCCAAGTATCCGCGGGCCACGCACTCGATGGGAATGACCCGGGTCTTGCGGCAGAGCATCGACCGCCCACGAATCTGCTCGGCCACCGGCTCGAAACCGGCCGGCACCGCGCCCTCCACGATTTGCAGGAGATGATGAGGATATCGGCCCGACAAACGGTCGAACCAGAACCGAGACAGGTCCGTGAGGACCCGGCCCTTTTGGGGGATCGGATCGGGCAGAACGCAATCGAACGCGCTGATGCGGTCGGTGGCGACGATGAGCAGAAGATCGCCTAAGTCAAAGATATCGCGAACCTTGCCGCGTTTGGGGGCCTGGGACGGCAGGTCGATTTGTCGCAGGGCGGCCGAGTACAAAGGTGGTTCCAACTTGAAGGTTTGGCGTCCCGAGGTCTCACCGCGGCTCGCCGCCGGCCCACCAAGGGCATCCGGGATGGCCAACGTGCTCCAGGCACCGGCGAGAAGGTATCCGCCGCCGACCCCGTGCGTCAAGCTCGGGCCGATCGGGCTGCTTCGCCGCACGGTCGGGTTGCTCTCCATGATGACGGTCCCGCCCCCCTCGTTGCTAAGCCCTTGCCCGCCTGCTTTTTTTACAAGGTCTTTCGAGAAAAGCCGTTGATCGTTTCGCCGGGTCTCGCTATTTTGTGCAACCTGATCTGCGGTATTGTTTGTTTTTTGTGGTTGTAGGATACGGCCCAGAGCCGTATCGCGAGAAAGTATTTCCAAGGAGAGACCATGGCCAAATCGATGAGTAAGACGGCGTTGATCCGCCACCTCGCTGAGAAGAACGACATGACCCGCGCCCAGGTGAGTGACTTCCTCGAGTCACTGGCCGCGACAGCCTACAAGGAGTCGAAGAACGGCTTCACCCTGCCCGGCCTGGGCAAACTCGTTTTGAAGCATCGCAAGGCTCGGATGGGTCGCAACCCCGCCACGGGTGAGACCATCCACATCAAAGCCAAGAAGGTCGTGAAGTTCCGCGTGGCCAAGGCTTGCAAGGATTCGATCCTCGGCACCGGCACCACCAAGAAGAAGACCAAGAAGAAGGCGGCCAAGAAGCGGCGCTAAGAAGCGCGCCTCACAAGTTCCCAATCAGAGCCGCGCTCGTCAGGAAGCGGTTGGTTCTCTCAGAGAGGCCGCTTCCAGACGGCGTTGGCTTGAGGAGCGAGAAAGGACTTACGGCACTGCGGTCCGGTGGTGGGTTTCGCGAGCAGTCTCTTTCCGCGGTGGGGCCTGGATCTTTGTTTCGGCAAGGCGCTGACTCAGCCGATCCGTCAGCTCGATGATGGCGTTGGTCGCCCGCACAAACTGCGTTGCCAGGCCGCGCGAACTTTCCAGTTCCGCCTCTAGGCGAGCCATCAATTCGGTCAGCCGCTCCAACTGGGTTCGGGCCAGCATCGTCTCGCGAATCCACTCTTCCTTTGTGGTGTAGCGACGTTGGACGTGCTCCACGGTTTTTTCGACTTGCTGACAATCGGCCTCGACCTTGTCCAATCGGCGGGCGAGGTGTGCCTGGAGATGGCGCTGGTCCTCGCGGATGGCGCGTAAGTACAAAACCAGTGCGCTGAGCGGAATGCCGACCAGCATCGACAACGCGCCGATCACGGTGCCGATCAGTTCCCAATTCATGGCCACCACGAACTTCGGCCCTCCTCTGGTTCTGCCCTTGCGATCTATGAAACACCTGCCTCATGGCAGCTTCGCTGCGGTCCAGCCTATTCCGGTGCTGGCGCTGGTCGGCCCGGCGCACGATTCGTCGCCCTCTCGGGCCGGGGCTTCTGAGGCTATGGAATAGTCTTGACAGGCGTTCCGTGCCCGATCTGGCCCGCGACACGGCCCTCGCCTTGCGGGTGGGAGGAGGCCTACCCTCGAACCCAAAGCGGCCTTTTTCGAGGGGGAATCGTCTTGGTGGCCTCTTGGAGGCAGATCATCGAGCACGGAACCGGCCGAAGGGGGTCCATGATGGTTTAGGGGGGCATCTGGCCGGCTTCAACTTGTTGGTTCTTGTCACCGAACTCAGGTCTGCGTTTGCCACCGACTTTAGTCGGTGGATCGATGGATCCCGAATCGTCCTGAGCCGGCTTCAGCCGGGCTTGTGCGCGGAAAAAGCCCGGCTGTAGCCTGCTGGTGTCATGTAGGGGAGCCCTGAACCACCTACTGAAGTAGGTGGCAAACAAGAGATCGACTGAAGCCTAATCCCTACGGGGCGAAGACTTCGTGAGATGAGACCTT
>Ga0114931_10007689_pt1 | contig 13147 bp, 14 predicted proteins | sample 2SBtaG_FD_89579 | JGI IMG/M metagenome (GOLD analysis project Ga0114931, IMG submission 89579) | Deep subsurface microbial communities from Kolumbo volcano to uncover new lineages of life (NeLLi) - 2SBTROV14_V59a metaG | ecosystem: Environmental > Aquatic > Marine > Volcanic | place: Kolumbo... | reverse complement strand
GCTCGACCCACGATCAACCGATGCCTTAATCGATGCCATGGCGGACCCGGCCCTGAGAGATATGATTGCCGACACACTCAAAAAGCTTGGGGGCATCCGTGATCGAATTGATCGTGTCATGGATACATTGCGGGACGTTGAGGACTCCGAGTTGCGGGAAGGCGCCAGGCAGGAAGCCGTGATGGCCCTGCATCCCATTGGCCGGCCTGCAGTAGAAATTCTCATTGAATATCTGAATGACGACGACTGGGTTGTTCGGGAAGCCGCTGCAGATGCTCTGGGAAAAATCGCGGACATCCGGGCCGTCGAACCCCTGATGGAACGCCTTCGTATTGATAAAGATACGGGAGTCAAGGAATTGGCAACTAAGGCCTTGGGCCTGCTTGGCGATGCCCGTCCTGTTGAATTGCTCATTGAAATGATCCCCGTTCGCCCTTTGCGCATCCTAGCCGTAGAGGCCATGGAGAAGATTAAGGATGTCGAGGTCTTACGTCCCCATATTGAACTGTTGAAGCAGATGAAAAAAGATCGTGATGGACTCGTTTCTTATAATTCAGGCATCATCCTGGACAAATTGGCAGTGGCTGCCGCACAATTGGATGAAACCGCATGGGCAGGAAAGGAGTAACGGGCATGGAAGAAGCGAATCGGGTAAACCAATTGTTGGCGGCCCTTCGAGATGACAATGAAGGACTCCGTAACCATGCAGCCACCGGTCTGGGTCAAATTGGTGCTGCCGCAGTCCCAGGATTGATTGAATTATTTGCCGATGATGATCTGGTGATTCGGGAAGCCGCAACCAATAGCATTGTCCGGATTGGAGAAGACGCCATCGATCCCCTTATCACAGCCTTGGAAGATGAGGAATGGTCGGTGCGCGAGCAGGCGGCTTCCGCACTCGGTAAACTCAAAACTCCACGCGCGGTGGTGCCGTTGATGCGTTCCCTCCAAGACAAAGATGGAGCGGTCCGAACCGCCGCTTTGTGGGCATTGGAACGGATAGGAGACCCACAAGCTGTTCCTGCGATTATCGATGCCTTGATGGATGCCACCCTTCGAGAAGATGCGGCAAGAGCCTTAAAAAAGATCGGAGATACTCGAGCAACGGATGCTTTAATAGAAGGACTTCAAGGTTCCAACTGGATCGTCCGACGTCATGCGGCTGAAGCCTTAGGGAAAATTGGAGATGCACGGGCCTTTGATGCACTCCTGCAGGCTCTTTCCGACGAAGATTGGTTGGTCCGTCGCAACGCGATCGAATCGCTCGCCCAATTGAGCGACGCTCGGGCCATTCAGTCACTGCTCCCGCTACTTGAAGACGACAATGAAATGGTACGGGATACTGCTGAAGGGGCCCTTTCCAGTTTGGGGTGGATTTCCCCATCATCAAAATCTTAAAAGAACAAAAAATCGACGTCGTTTGATTTGTATTGAAAGGAGATAGCATGGCAGATGAAGCACCAGTCAAACTGGTTCAGATCGGACCAAAAAGTGGAACTAAAAAAGATGGCTTTAACCTCGTCACGGAAAATGTAACGGCCGTTCATATCGAGGGGAAACAAATTGAAATAGAACTGTTAGCCTATGATGGAAAAACCGTCATGTTGGACGTCGGGGAAGAAGCCTTGGAGGACTTTCAAAAAATCAAGGTCGGCGATGGAGCCACCCTGCGGGTGGTTGAAGAAAAGGGGAAACGGGTTGTCAAAAACTTTCGGATCCGATCGAAAGACCCAAACGCAGCGAGGGCTGATTCAGCCTTGTTGGATTTATCAGATACCCACTGGCTCAACCGAAAACACGCTGCTGAAATCTTGGGGAATCTGAAAATCGAATCAGCCGTCCCCTCCTTAGTCGAGGCATTATCTGATGAGGTCGGCGATGTTCGACAGCGAGCCTATGAATCCTTGATCAAGATCGGAGCACCCTCCGCGCCCAACGTCATTCCTCTTCTCGTCTCGGAAGAAGACGAACTGCGGCAGTCAGCCACAGAAATTCTTCGAAAAATCGGGAAGCCGGCCGTTGAACCCCTTGCCACAGCGTTAGGAGAGGCAGACGAACGGCTACAAAAACGGATCATGAAAGTACTTGACCGGATGGGATACAAAAAGAAGAAGACCTAAGAGAATATTGAATGGCGGCCATCACAGCAAGGCCGCCGACAAACTATTTCAACCGCCTTATTGTGGTAGAAAATACCTCAGATTTACAACAGCCAGCCGGTTGACCATGGCTGGAGTCCCCTTAGGGTCCGTCCAGGATATTTTGGGCATCGGGTGATTCAGACAACCTTGAAGTATTTCCACCTCGTGCCAGACCACACTCATGACGCCATCAAACAAGGCCGTTTTTGAAAAAACCGCGTTCAAACCGTGCCCCCAACCGTGACCAGGTAAACGGCCCACGTCATTTTTATTCACAGATAAAGCGTAACTCGTTGAAAGTATTGGATGAAAATGGTGCGCCCGGCGGGAGTCGAACCCACAACCTCTTGATCCGTAGTCAAGTGCTCTATCCATTGAGCTACGGGCGCGCGGAATTTTTTCTACCAACAATGAAGAGGAGAGGACAACGGCTGCCTTCTTTTATACCGATCCCTGTCAGGAACCGTCAACTGGAGAACCCTGGGCTCAAAATCAATGCGCAAGGGAACTCCATGGGAAAGGAACAGGGAACGGGCAGAAACTCATCCTGAAGGGACTTCATTTTTTCGGTACTTGGCCGATAATGCTTGAAAGAGTGGAAATAGAAAAAGGAGAACCTTATGTCTGTCATGACTCGCGAATACCCTGGTGCGTTTGTATTGGACCTTGCCGGACGTTTTGATTCGTCGGCACGACAGGAAGTACAAGTGGTATTGAACCGCGCGCTTAAGACCGGTTCGCATTATGTGATTTTTAATCTCGAAGGAGTCCCCTTTATTGACAGTGCGGCCATGGGACTCTTGGCGCTCAATCATGAAAAATTCAAACAGGCCGGCGGGCGTATCAGTCTGGTCAATCCTCAACCAGAAGTTCGTCTTATTTTAGACATGGCCGCCATGCCTAAACTCATCCCTAGTTACCACACGCTTGAGGAAGCCTTAGCCTCGCAAGTGCAGGCTGAATGAAGAACGAACCCCTCAGAAAAGACCCCTCCTTCTCTTATGGTTCTTCCTAAAGAGGCTGTAGGGGAAAATCCGAACAGGAACGAAACAGAAGGATCAACGATACCCAGGCAGGGAATGCGTCTCAGGAATTCGCTTAAGAAGTCATTGCGGTCTGTGCTTTTTCCGGAGAGATCGAAGTCGCAAGAATGTTTTGGGCTACCGCAACAATGTTTTGACCCTCTTCAGGACTACCGATATTCGCTTCGAAAAAGTTTGAAATTTCCTGCAACCCCTCGTTCATCTCTTGGAGAATAGCCAGCGTTTCTTGTGGCTCAATGTTGAAATAGGCTTGTGCTAATTCTACGGCATCCATCACAGCTTGTTCAGTGTTGGACTGACACCAAATGTCGGCCAAATGACCCGAGAGGGCCACACATTGAATCGCCGGACGATCATCGTCCGATGATTGAACCCGATCGGGATCATGGCTCCCTCGGATAATGTGTTGGAGAATCTCCGGCAGTTCCCATGTTTCGGCCAACCAAGCACCAACCTCACTATGGTCAGCTCCCCATTGGCGGCATTCCAAATTTGCCAAGAGACCGTGATTCTGACCCGCCTCATCATAGACGTTCTTATAGTTTTCGGCCAGCGTCTCACTCAACACCAACATGCCAATGTCTTGAAGAAGGGCCCCTAAAAAACATTCTTCCTTATGAGACACTGGCGTCCATTTTCCCAAGACCCGCGCAGCGAGGCTGGAGAGGATGGAACGGCGCCAATACCGGGCATGATCAAACTGCCCCGTCCCTTTTTTCCGCAAATCCCGATAAAGGGAAAAACAAAAAGCCAGGGTGGCAATGGCATTCATTCCCAACAACGTCACACCTTGAGAAACCGTTGCCACTTGATGTCGCGCGCCCCCATAAAAACTGGAATTGGCCACATTAAGAAGCTTTGCGACAAACGTTGGATCCTTACTGATGACCTCGGCGATTTTTTGGCTATCAGTCTGATCATCCCGGCATAATTTGAGGATTTGAAGTGGAAGGCTCGGAATAGCAGGAAGCGTTTTACAATGCTTAATACGTTCCAATAACTGTGGATCCATTACCTCGCGCCCTTCCCATCGGATTCATGAATAAAGCCTACCGTTTTTATCGGTGTATTCAGACGTGACTTGAGGATCAAAAGAAAGAAAGGCCCAAGGGAAAGAAACAAGCATTTGATGGTGGACCGAGAGGGAAGAAAATCAATTAACCAAACAACGTCGAGGCAGTGGCATCATGAATGGTCAAGGCGACCATGTCCCCGGGAGTTAGTGTACGAAGATTTTTTTCCCACACGACGGTGGTGTTGCTTTCTGTGTGCCCCATCCATTGAGATGGGTATTTTTTGGCATTTCCCTCAACTAGCACCTGAACTTGCTGCCCAATCAATTGACGATTCATTTCTTTGGAGATAGATTTCTGTAACTGCACTAATCGGTTTACTCGTTCGGATTTGACGGCCTCGGGAACATCGTCGGGATATTTTCTGGCAGCAATCGTATTTTTCCTTTCAGAATATTTAAAAATAAACGCAGAATAATATCGGACCTCTTCGAGAAGACGATAGGTATCCATATACTCTTCATCAGTTTCCCCGCAAAATCCACAGATGATATCCGTGGTCAGGGCAATCGATCCTTGTTGATGAATCGTTTCTACGAGTTGAAGGTAGTCATTTCGACTGTAACAGCGACCCATCGCCTGCAAAACTCGATCGTTCCCAGATTGAATGGGTAGATGAATATGCCGGCAGACATTCGGATGCCCCGCTACCACCTCCAACAACGCTTGTGGAAAATCCTTCGGATGTGGTGATGTAAACCGGACCCGTTCAATCCCCGGAATATCAGCCACCGCCGAAAGCAATCGCGCAAAATCCCAATCCTGTGCGTGATAGGAATTCACATTTTGGCCCAGCAAGGTAATTTGCTTATAACCCTGTTCCGCTAATTGCCTGGCCTCCTCCAGGACGCCATGAGAATCGCGAGACCGTTCACGCCCTCGGGTATACGGCACCACACAAAACGTGCAAAAGTTATCGCATCCCCGCATGACCGCAATCCAGGCGTTCACTCCCTCTTTTCGTTCAGGAAGCACGTGTTCATACGTTTCATACTCGGACAACTCAACGGCCAATCCCTTGGCCCGCGTTTCAATGGCACGGGTGAGGAGATCAGGCAAGCGACGATAGGCGTCCGGCCCCACCAACACGTCAATCAACGGTCGCGCTTCCATGAGTTCTTGTTTGAGGTTTTGAGCCATGCAACCTAAGACACCAATGACCAAACCACGTTGTTCCTTCAGCCATTTCAATTCGCCTAGATGCCCATACACCCGGTTATGGGCATTCTCACGGATGGCACAGGTATTCAGAAGGACCACATCGGCCTGATCAGTATGATCCGTAAAACGGAACCCTCGATTTTTGAGCAATGAACGAACTAACTCGGAATCATATTCGTTCATCTGACAACCAAAGGTTTCCAGGTACACCTGATAGGGCTTTCGGAAGGCTTCGGGTACCATGGTCGTTTCCAGAGGTTCATTACGCATCGTTAGCCTGAAATGTCAGTGACGGAGTCCTTCGCCAATCGTTCATCAAGAAGTGAAAAAGGGAATGCACAGGATAGGGAAGGGCTCTCTTGATCGAGATACCCAACGGCCCATTCCCCCATCATTCCCGTCAAGGTCACTGGTTGAAAAGTATTGTTTAGGGCCTCAGAAGATGAAACTCCGACACGAATGTAATTATCGGTCAGCCCGGTCCAGATCCCTGGACGAGTCGGAGCCTCAAAAAGAACATTCATGGTTTTCCCTATCCATTGCTGAGAAAAAGCCAGCCGCTTCTGTCGAGACACCTTAGCCAATTGCCGGCTTCGGCTTTTGATGGTTACAGCGGAGACGGCCCCCATTTTTTTGACAGCAGCCGTCCCTGGCCGTTTGGAATAACTAAAGACATGGAGATAGGCAAAGGGTAGATCACTCACAAAAGATTGGGTATTGGAAAATTCTCTTTCACCCTCCCCTGGAAACCCAACCATGACATCGGTCCCTAGGCAGATGCCAGGAATATCCAGGGCAACTTTTTTAACCCATGCCGCATAGTCTCGAACCGTATACCGGCGATTCATCGACTTCAAGATCGCATCATCTCCACTTTGAAGAGGCACATGCAAATGGCGGCACAATTTGGGCGACGTCTTCATATACTCAACCAGGCTCTCCGAGACTGTCGTGGGTTCAATGGAAGAAATCCTGATTCGTTTGACACCGCTTATGGTTTCCAGCCGTTGAATCAAGGTTAATAAATCAGATCCATTTTCACGATACTGCCCGATATTGACACCTGTTAAGACCAGCTCCTGATGCCCTCGTTCCGCTAACATTTCAGCTTCCCGAATCGCATCATCAAACCGACGACTCCGTTCCCGGCCACGGGCAAAAGGAATCAGGCAAAAAGAGCACATAAATTGACAACCATCTTGAATTTTCAAATTGGCACGTGTGGTCACGCACTCGCCGGTCCCTTCCAACGTAAAGGGCTCATGATCGAGTTTTCTGGTATGGCGAATAACCGGGCTCGTTCGTTTCGCATGGGAAGGTAGGGTTTGTAGAAATTCGGGAAGCCGCATCTTAAATTGATTGCCCAGAATCAAATCGATTCCTGGGATCGTCCGGAGGGATTCAACGCCTGTTTGCGCGTAACAGCCCGTCACAACGACAAAAGCATGGGGCGAGGTCCTGAGAACCCGCCTGATGATATGACGGCAATCCGCTTCAGCTCCTTCCGTGACGGAACAAGCATTCACCACCAGAATATCAGTCTGTTCCCCAAAAGGAACGGGAGTATATCCAGCGGTTTTAAAGCCATCAACCAGCAAACCTGATTCAGCCTGGTTCAGCCGGCATCCGATGGTATACAGAGCAACACGCGGTTTCAGAGTCAGTACAGACATGGAAGAAGGAACTGAGAAGACGTTAATCTCCTTCAGGTTCACTACTCCCGTGTTGGTGAGTCACCTGATCTTCCTCAAAGAGTTCTGCCATTTCTTGAGCCAACGTTTGAGGATCATCAGGGACCGAAATAACTGGAAGTTCTTTTTTCCTCTTAGGCTTTTGGGTGGACTGACGGGAGGGATCAGTTTGGGGATCTTTAGGAGCCGAAGGGTTATGCGGATTCATAGATATGCCCAGAGTCAAAGACAATGGAATCATTCCCTCAGAACCTCAGTATAGGGAGAAAAATACCAATTCCGCAACCATAATCGTAAGACAGACGGTGAAAGGCTTTTCAGGCATGGTTTAGAATACAGGGTTTCGTGTTATCATACTAAGGTATGTAACTGTTCAGCGTTCAGAGAAGAGTTCACATGGTCTTCATTATAAAATCCCTTTTGGTTGGCAACATCTATGAGGCTCAAGCTCCACCGCCTTTTGTCAATGCGGTTCTTTGGGCTGCGTTAGAGCCACACATCATACCGCCTTCCGGAATTGCTTTTGGCCAAATCCCTCTGCAAGAATATATCGAAGCCGATCCCATCGACTTGGAAACGGGTGTCGATTGGATAGACCGTCACCTTCCCACTCATCGGGTGCTCGTCTGTTGCCGTGCCGGGATGGGACGATCGGTGTCTCTTGTCACAGCCTATTTATGTTGCGTCAAAGGCATGCCGTACCAGGAGGCGATTCATTTTATTCGATCACGATGTCCCGGGGCCACACCGCTTCCTAACCTGGAAAATACGATTGCCGCAGTCCAGGAAATGCGCCATGACCCTCCTAAACCGGCAAAACTGGAACTACGCGAAACAAAAGGCACAATGCAAATTGAAAAATGCAAAATGACGGGAAAATCCCCAATCCCACAATAGATTGGATGTGTCAAGACCATTCAATCTTCATCTTTCTCAACCTCTGAACTCTGAACCTCCGTCTTTACAAATATCCTTGTAGAAACAACCGATTGTGGCTATACAAAACGAAGAGCTGCGGCTGCCTGATCCTTACTCATTCAGATCCTTGATCCATCTGTCTTGCCACATATAACCCATGCCTGAGCTACCGGAAGTTGAAGTCATGCTCCATCAACTTCGCGAACGAATCCTTGGTAGCCGTATCAAAGAGATCCAGCTTTATCGAGAAGACATCATTCAATCAGGTCGTTCTTCTTTGCCCTGGTACGAAGAATCCACGATTCAGGCTCTGTCCCGACAGGGCAAAAGTCTGGTTTTTACCTGCCATAAAAACAACCAGCGGAGATATCTGCTGGCGGAGTTGGGGATGACCGGGCTATTTTTGTTTCACCCCTCGAATGTCCGCCATACCAAGCATCTTCATCTCAAACTCAATCTGGACGACTGCCTTGAATCCACACTGTATTACTGGAATCCAAGGCGATTTGGACGAATCCATTTATTCAACGCAGAGCAACTGAGCACATTTTGTCGGCGCCGCTTCGGCCCCGACGTGTGTAGCATCAGCCAAGACGAGTTTTGTCTCCTTGTCAAAAAGTCTCGTGGCCGAATAAAGGCGCTCCTTTTAAACCAGCATACTTTAGCTGGAATTGGCAATATCTATGCAAATGAAACCTTGTTTCAGGCAGGCATCCACCCCTATGCCAAGGGAAATCGCTTGACGCATAAAACCATCCGTAGGCTCTATCACGCCATCCAGAGCATTTTGAAGGAGGCCATTCAATGGGGAGGGTCCACCATTCAAGATTTTAACGCTCCCAACGGTTTAATAGGACGATATCAGGAACGTCACGCTGTCTACCACAAGGCAGGAACTCCCTGTCCCCATGGTTGTTCAACGAGCATTGTTCGTCTCACCGATGAACGCAGTTCATTCATCTGCAAAACCTGTCAAAAACGACGGTAAGGGCGGGGAGAGTCCTTTGAGTCAATTTCGATCAGAAGACCCGATCCCTTGTCTTCGCCAGGATGATCGTCAGATTTGGTGCCTGTGTCGCGTTAAGAGTCTGAGTCTCAGTGAACGTATGTAAGGCAGAGAGGGACCCGGTTCCTCCTATTGCGAAACAGGGTTCCATGAAGGAAGGAAGCATGATCTGCTTGAAGTGAGCACGGGAGGTCACTTCAAGCAGATCATCTCTTTAGGCGATCACTGAAAAGGCGGCTTTCCTGCCGGCCGGCGTCTGTTCGTCCCCATCAGGCCGTTTCTCTGATTGCTCTTCGGCCGCATTGCCTGGTTCCGTCACAGGACGAGTACTCGCCGCCGTACTCAGTTCCACAGTATCCTGCGTGGAATTAACGGTATTGGCATTGGCGGATTTCGTTCTTTCTTCCGCACTATGAACAGGGTTGAAAGACTGTCCCCCGTTTTGAGGTGATACAAGCTGACTCGCCACTGGATTGAATCCTTCGATTTGCATTTTTTCCCTCCTCTTGAATGTGATGAGTGGTTCACGGTGATTCCCTGTACAAGAAGTATCGGCTGAAGAGACAAGAAACTTAAACCAATGGATGTCATGTCCGTCTCCCCCTCTTGAGATCTATGGACCCTTGCCGGTTGGCTGAGAAGAGCGTTAGAGTGGGACAGTAGAGGAAATCACCGTGGCATACCTTTTCTGATCCCTTATGTTTGGTATGGAAGGTGATAATCCGTTTTATTCCATCAGAAGGAAGGCAATCCGGAGGAGGCCATTTCAGGGGGAATATATGGGGAGAGGGCTGAAAATCTTGCTGTTCGCACTGGTGACTCTCATCCTAGCCGGAGGATTATCGATGTGGCTCCTTCCTGGCGCAATGAGCGCAAAAGGGAAGCCATCAGAGCTAGAAATCAGAGTCGCCAGATTTGTTCGATATCTAGCGACACCCCAACGCTTTCTCCATGCGTCGAATCCTGTCCCAGCCACTCCAGAAATCCTTAGAGAAGCCCGCCGGCATTTTGCAGACCATTGCGCCACCTGTCATGGGAATGATGGCAGTGGTAAAACCCATATGGGGCCAAATTTTTACCCACCGGTCCCCGATTTACGCAGTTCGTCCATTCAGGCGATATCTGATGGCGAATTATTTTATATTATCCATGATGGGATTCGATTTACCGGCATGCCGGCTTGGGGGACAGGTGACCCCGCACAAGATCAAGATGGCTGGAAATTAGTCCATTTCATTCGCCATCTTCCTCTCATCACCCCAGAGGAAATCGCCGACATGAAACAATACAATCCTCTGACAAAGCAAGAGCGAATAGAACAAGAAATGGTTGGCCAGTTTTTGTCCGGTGAAGATGTTCCGCTCCCCACCGAGCATCATCATTAACCTTTTTGTTACGGAGACGATCTATGGCCCATTGCTGTGGCTTAATGGTTTTGCTCATCACCCTGCAGTACCCAGTTCTCCTTTTCGCTCATGGTGACGGTTCCCACGTGTTAGGAACGGTGACTCTTTCCGCTGACGACCACATTGTGGTTAAAACGCTCAAGGGAAAGACGGTTTCCATCGCTCTACGTTCAGACACAACTTTTCGGAAAAATGGCATCACCACTGACCACGTCCGACCTGGTATTGGTGATCGTCTATTCGCTGAGGTCACCAAGCAAGGTATAAAAAGAGGCGAAGATTGGGTTGCGAAGGAAGTTCAATTTAGTACACCTCAAACCAAATGAGAGAGACTGAATGGTTTCATTCGTCTTCTTTAAGAGAGTGTCATGACAAGTGGAAGAGGACGGATTCTCAAAAAGAACAGGGTTACACCTCTCTATCACGTGCTTCTCATCATCCTTCTTATTTCCTTTCCACAGGGTGCCCTTGGACACAGTGCCGGCCTCCTGTATAACAAGGCACTTTCTTTTTTCCAAGGCGGTGAGGTGGCTAAAGCCCGCGAGACATTACTCCAAGCCATTTCACAATTTCCACGTTTGGCCGAAGCCCACCATCTCCTGGGGCTGGTCTACTTTCAACAGACGGGTCAGGCTGACAAAGCTATAACTGAAATCAAACGCGCTCTTGAGCTGAATCCAAATTTCGCTCAAGCCTATTATGACGTCAGTCTAATGTTGATTGGCCAACATCAATTCGACGAAGCTCAATCAATGCTGCGAAAAGCGAATGAAATCTATCCAGCTTTTTGGGAAGCTCGGCTGGTTCAGGCGAAACTGAATGAACAAACCCAGGCCATTGAGCAGGCCATCAACGAGTATACGACGGTTCTGGATCTCAAGCCGCAGCAGGAGGAAGCATTGTGTCGTTTGGCCTATTTATATGACCAAGAAGGAAGGATGGACGAAGCACGGCACCTGCTCCTACAACTCGTCGAAACAGATCCACACCATGCGGATGGCTGGTACCTCTTGGGTCGGATTGCCGAGCGACAACACACGATTCCTCAAGCCATCGACGCGTACCAAAAAGCGCTCCAGGCCAACCCAAACCATCTTAACGCCCATTTTAATCTCGGCTCTCTCTATCGTTCTCAAGGCAAGGTGTTACAGGCGATGACTCAGTTCCAAGCCGTGACGCGCCTGAACCCTGACCATGGAGAGGCCCGCTTAAACTTAGGCCTGCTGTTTGTGGAAAATCATCAACTGGATAAGGCTGAGCATGAATATAAACTGGCTCAGATGCTCATGCCTCATCGGATCGATGTCGCCTACAACCTCGGTACCTTTTACGAATTTCACAAAAAGGAACTAGAGCGTGCCTTGGAATACTATCGAACGTATCTGGAGTTGGGAGGAAAGGATTCACGTATTCAACGGCTCGTTGAGCAGGTTCAACAGTAGGCAAAACCAAGGAAACCGTATGATGCGCTTCTTTCAAACAGCCCTGTTCGGTGGAGGAACCATGCTACTTCTGGGCTGTTCGGCGACTTACCAATCTATTGTTCCACCAGACCTTGCCCCAAAAGTTGTCGCCACGATCACCTTTTCCCAGATTCAAAAATCACCCACATCACACCAAGGGGCTATGATCATGGTGGGTGGCCAAGTATTAGTTGCCAAACGACTGAAAGAGCACACTCGCATCACCATCCTTCAACTGCCTCTTCAGGAAAATCAGAGACCCACCACTGATCTGACCCAGTCACAGGGACGGTTCATCGCTCTCCAATCCAAATTCTTAGATCCGGCAACCATTCCAGCAGGTACCCGTGTAACCCTCGTTGGTGAAGTTTCCGGAGTCGCAACGGAGCCCTTGGATGAAATAGAGTACGACTATCCTCTACTGACCATCAAATTTCTTAAAGTGTGGAAGCAACCCATCAGCCCTCCTTATGGGGTCCCAGGCTATGGGATTCCCTACTATGGTCTTTATGGAGGAGCCTTTGGACCTTATCAGGGGTTTTATCCTTATTGGTATTGGTAGGAATTCCCACGAGTGAACCCAGGGGAAAGAAGAATTGTTTGAGTGAAAGAAACAATGAGGAAAAGGTGTGCGTTTCGAAGCAGAAACACTATGAATCAAAGAGCCCTGAAAAAACTCTCACGAATCACTGATGAGTCTGAACGGCTTGGGCCGAAAAATTGGCCATCAATCCAATGGAGTCAGCCCCGCCATTAAGCAGCAACATAATGTTTGTCCCCTTCTTGTTCCATTCAGTGACCAGCGTCAAATGACCACGAACGATGGCCTTTCCCCAAAGAGACGGGGCATAACGGTACGAATCATTCAGCCAGAGTTCTTCCTCTGTATCCGGGGGACCATAGGTCTGGGTAATCCAACGTTGGACAGTCCGATAATCCTCAAGATAGTGATCGGCATCTTCATGATGAGAATCGAAGAGGTATTTTGCCTCAACAAGACGATGATTCTCAAAGGAGTATCCAATGGAGGCATCCATCCCTTCGATGGTTGTCTGATACCCGATCCGATCTTCTCCCTCTGATAAGACAGGAGCATGTACTTCCCATGCAAAGGTAGCCATCTCATGCCCTTTGACCTCCGCCACACTCATGCCCCATTGGGAATTTCTGAAAACAGCACCGTTCGGCTGGGATGGGATGACGGTTTTTTGGGCAAGCGATCCCTGGGATTCCTTCCGAGGGGTC
>Ga0114931_10007688_pt1 | contig 13148 bp, 9 predicted proteins | sample 2SBtaG_FD_89579 | JGI IMG/M metagenome (GOLD analysis project Ga0114931, IMG submission 89579) | Deep subsurface microbial communities from Kolumbo volcano to uncover new lineages of life (NeLLi) - 2SBTROV14_V59a metaG | ecosystem: Environmental > Aquatic > Marine > Volcanic | place: Kolumbo... | reverse complement strand
TCTTTTGTCCTTATTTTTCACTTTGAAAACAGTCATTATATCAACATGACTCTTATTTTCAAAGCAAAAACTAAGAACAAAATAATCAACCCAAAAACCTCAATTTATTTATTCACCGTTCCTTAGCTTGTCGTTAAATACAACTCACAGGTTTTGGAATCCCCGCAATTTTACTTGCCTTTTTTAAGGGTCCGTTCGGAAAAAGTTGATAGAACTCTTTGATGCTGACCACCCCACTTTTTCCAACTTTGCGAATCGAGAGGGGAATTTCTTTTTTGAATTGGTCTTGGAGGTAGTCAATAACTGCCCAATGTTCATCGGTCATTTGAATGCCTTCTTCATTGGCGATTTCGGTTCCGATTTCTTTAGTCCATTGGCTAAAATCGGTCAAATATCCTTCTTCATTGAGGCTGACGGTGTTTTTTGCAATAACCTTTTCCATAATTTTATTTTTTTTAAATTATCGTGATTTCAGTTTTGAAAATGATTTTTTTTATTCAAAAAAAAATTGAATTTCAATCCTTAAAAAATGCGGTTAATCGTCAAAATCTTTTCCTGATTCAGTCATGGTAGCCGTAACAAAAGGAAGGTGTTTCCCTTTGATGAGCATATTCCAGTATATCCATCTGAAAGCTAATTTTCCCATGTGATTCATATGACTTTCTTTGAGCAATTTCAACGGACCGATGCCTGGAAGGGGAAAGGTGCCTTTGACTGGTTCGTGGGTGTAATTAAAATCGATTAAAAGGGCTTTTCCATTTCCAGTTTCGATGAAGCAATTCGCATGTCCGTCAAAAGTAGCTTTGAGTTCTTTACCCTCGATGAACCTCAAAATATTTTCTGTCAGAATCTCAGCTTCAAAATGGGCAACAGAACCCGCTTTTGAAGCTGGAATATTCGTTGCATCGCCAAGGGCGAAAATGTTTTCTTTCACCTTGGTCTGCAAAGTTGCCTTATCGGTTGGAACGAAGTTCAACTCATCCCCAAACCCCGAACGTTCTACCATTTCGTTTCCCATGTTGGTTGGCACGGTGACTAAAAGGTCGTAATCCACTTCTTGACCTCCGTAGTCAATGATTTTTTTGTGTTCGTTATCCACGCGTTCGATATTGAAATCACTCACAATATTAATCTTCTTTTCTTCCAGCAGGTAGTTCAAGGCTTCCGTCGCTTTTGGTTTTGTAAAAGCTCCGCTCATAGGAGTCACAAAGCTAATATCCACCTTGTCTCGCATCCCTTTATTTTTAAAATATGAATCTGCTAAAAAGGCAAATTCGAGCGGGGCAACCGGACATTTTATGGGCAATTCGGCAATGTGGACAACCAACTTGCCTCCCTCCCATTCTCTCAATTTATTTCGCAAATTTTTCGCGCCCTTATAGGTATAAAAATCAAAAATATCTTTTTGCCAACCCTGTCCCATCATACCTTCAATTTCCTGCGGCGCTATGCTTGTTCCGGTAGCAATAATTAGCAAATCATAGTTTAATTTTTTTTCGTTTTGCAACAAAACCTTGTCCTCTTCCGGAATTATTTTGTCGATTTTTTCCCGAATCAATTTCACCCCCTTGGGTATGAATTTATCAATTGTTTTTTTCACCTGCTTTGACTTGTAGAGGTCAAATGGCAAAAACAAAAATCCAGGCTGGTAATAATGCGTTTTTTCCTGGTCAACGATGGTGATATTCCATTCCTTTTTCTTCAGTGTTTTCCGCAGGTGATTTGCCATCATGGTACCTGCTGTTCCTGCTCCTAATATTACTAAATTTTTCATTTTGCAAGTCTGTAATTTATCGCCGGTTCACAACTTTGTTTCCAAAATTGTCCCTGGGCTAAATGGATTTACTTAAATAAAACCAAAAGTATAAAGAGTTGTTTATCAACTAATTATATGGAAAATAATTTTCTTTCTCAAGTCAGTTTTCGCATTAATGACCTCTCAAATAAGAAGTGCAAATTACTTCCTAAAACTTCTTTGTGGGATGATGAAAATCAAATTAGCAAATGACTTTTATCAAATGATTCGAGGGAAAACGACTCAATTAAATTTCATCAATTTGGTTCAGGTAGATATTAATACTGAGTCGAGAAAGGGTAGTTTTCCACCCACTTTCTAGGGGCGATAGCCAAAACAAGCAAGTGGGTGAAAAAATATTCAAACAACGCTATGAAAGTCTGGAAAAAAGAGAAAGGATTTTATTTTGCTTGATCAATTATTTGAATAGTAATATCTTCTACTTCTTGAGCCACCTTCTTAAGCACATCCGAATCCGATAAAAAGGACAACAAGGCTTTGGGTTTTATCATCCCGATTTTTGTTTCTCCCCTTTCTTCATAAACGGATATCCGGCAAGGCAGGGCCATGTTCATGCTCATATCGCTGCTTAACACTTCTTTGGCTTTATGTGGGTTGCAAACTTCCAAAATCTGACATTCATTGGAAAAGGCTACCCCCTTATTTTTCAGGGTTTCTTTGAGATTGTGGATGTGCATCACGCCAAATTGGTGGTCTTGCACCGCCTTTTGCAAATCGGCTACTGCCTGAGTCACAGATTTATTGGTGTTTACTACATATTTCATGTTCATAACGGCAATGGTTTTTTCTTTCATCTTGGCATGATTTTTTATATATAAAAACTTTATAATCAATCTAATTTTGACAATGTCCAAGACAAGTCAAAATTACTGATTTTATTTCGATTGGTAACGCAAAACACCAATATTTAAAAAACTATATGAAAAATATTGTATCTTGCTGTGCAAGATAAAATTCCAATCGAAAAATTCACCCTGTATTTACCCATCAGGTCGTAGAAAAAAACAAGGATTAGGTGGGCTGCAACCCCTCGGAAAATCGCATAATAGCAGAACCATTAACACAAAAACTGCCATTGTCTTAAATGCTTTCCAAACTAAGGTTACAGTCCTCCCGGATGACTCTAACAAGTTGTACCTCCCATAACCGGTCTTTCTCCCAAAACTGTAAATCTTTATTGGACGGTAGTTCCATCAGAACTTCCTTTTCTTAGAGATTATTCTGAAAATTATTTGTATCGCAGGCATTTGCCATTGATACAAGTAAGTGGTTTTCAGTGAATTCAACTGTAGGTTGAACTCGCTAAAAATTACTGGAATAAAGTCTTTTCAATGTAGGTAACATTGAATACGAAAAGATGGATGTCTATGCGTTTACCCAAAATAAAAACCGGGTTTCAGCGGAAGATACTGCTTTCCTATCTCCTTTTGGGAGGGGCGTTTTGCTTGAGCTATGGACAGGTCGGAGAGAAGAGGGCGCCACATTTCAAGCCTTTTTTTTTTCCAGTATCCATCGGTTTGAATGTAGGGACAAAAGCATTGGCGGGGATTGATGCTACCCTTGCTATTTCACCAAAGGCAAATTTGAAATTGGGGTACAATTATTTTAAGCTGGCTTTTAGAGATATTGATATCAACACCGGAAAGCTTCTCAACGGAAGAGCAGCAGGCATGGAACAATTCGATGTTTTCATCAGTGTTGATGTTGATATCAATCAAAATAATTTGGAGCTATTGATGGAACAATCCATTTTCATGGAGAAGTTGCGCATCGTATTTGGAGTGGGTTATTTCTTTAAAAATACGCTGAGTGGCAAAATACAATTGAGAGATAACGTCCCCTTCAATGAAATTGAGCTTACGCCGGAAGAGGTTGGTTTTGCCAAGGGGTCTATCTCCTTCAAATCGCCCTTTTCTCCCTTCTTGGGCATTGGTATCGGAAATGCTATTCCGAAGAAGCGGGTGGGTTTCAGCGTCAATATTGGAACGTTTTACAAAGGGAAGCCTCAACTAAATGTAGAGGCGACCAACTTGGTGCGAAATAATGGAGAAAACGAAAAAATTATTGAAGACGGACTATCTTCCTACAGGTGGTGGCCGGTTCTGTCTTTTAGAGTAGCGTACAACCTTTTCCACCCTTAAAGGAGGGTGGAGTTTTGGAATAAAAATTAAATCTATTTTAAAAAGTAGTTGGACAGGTGAAATCATTTTATTAGACATCTTTTGGTTAAAGACCGAAAGATGTCTAAAAGAGTAGGATGGAACCTGTTCAAACACTTAAAACCCTTCAAAATTTATTTTAACCTATGAAAAAGAGTATTCAAAAAGCCAGTTTGGCAATGCTTTCTCTTATTTTTTTGTTGTTTGGATTGATGCAATCCTGCAACAGTTTGGGAGACATTGCGTCCAATGTCAATCTAATTGTAGATACAGATGTTTTGCACAACCCCCTCACCGTTCAATATGTTGATGCGGACGGCCTACCCGGTGAAGTTCCCCGCGATTTGAAAATAAAAATAAGCGGTAGCGGCGCCGACCGAATTTTTTCCGTACTCGGTGAAAAGGAAATCGAACCCGATGGGAACTTCGTGAATTTGGGGGTTCGTAAAATTGACACGCCTAGTCCTGAGAACCCCATTGAAGTTACCGTAAGAGCGGAAGCCCCTGGTTATCAGCCTTCTCAAAAAAACTTTGTCATAGCCCAGGATAGTTTGCGGTTTGTGACGGTGCCCATGGTGAAAATCGGAGGAGAGGCCGAAGGTATCTCTTCCGAAATGACAAACTTTCAGGTAACCGCTGACGAAGGGGCTGAAGCAGCAACTTTTGATTCACCAATGACTTTTGGCAAAGAAGAAAATGCCAGGGTAGTCGTACAACCGGGAACAAAGATTTTCGATGCGCAGGGGCAACAACTCTCCGGCGACGTCGAGGTTTCATTGACCCATTTCGACAACCGTTCGAGCAAATCGCTGAAGACCTTTCCCGGCGGTTTGAGTAATGAAAATGTCAAAGACCTCGATGGTTCTGACCTCGGTCCAACGGCTTTCACCCCCTTAGGCGTTCTTTCCCTCGACATGACCGTCAATGGCAAAAAAGTACGCCGTTTTTCCGAACCCTTACAAGTGACCATGACCATCAACCCAAGCACCATTAACCCGCATACCGGAAAACCGGTTCAGGTCGGTGATAAAGTTGAAGTGGCCAGTTTTAATGAAACAACTTCGGAGTGGGAAATTGAAGATGAGGTAGCGATTGTGGACAGCCCAAGTGGTGGATTGGAAGTCAGGTATTCCCAAGGGCACCTTTCCCGATGGGTAATTGGCTTCACCCTGCCCGGAGGTTGTCGGTTTTTCCAGTTGGTTATAAATTCCGACATTTCTCGGTTTTCTGCCATAAAGCGTAAATTTTTTGCGGAAATAATCGATGCGGTTACCGATATGCCACTGACGGAATTGGGCAGGTCTTTCCGGTTTTACAATAAAGAAAGGATTGTATTTTTCCATGTTCCAAATACCACCGCTTTTTTGAGAATTTATGACGGCAACGAAATTTGCAAAGGCAAGCTGCTTATTCAGACGAATGTATTCGAACTTTGCGATTTTATTGGGCATGTTGATGTTGGTGATGGACTCAATCGAGGTGACCTTTTAGATGTTTCCGTAGAATTTAGTGGTGTATGCGAAGATGACGGCTTGGAAGTACGCCCCACCCTTCCCATCCTTTACAAAGATTCACAAGAATGCCCAGATAATGAGTTTTTCGACCTTTTAGGCGACTTACATAGTGGGAAAGGACAAACGTTTAAATTAATCATTGGCAACTATTATGACTTCAAAATCTGCTTTGGCGGAATCAATAGAGACGTTCGAAATATACAGGTCCCTACCCAGGATACCGTTATCATTATAGACAATGCCGAATTTAGTTTCCAGGAAACGATTGCCATTACCTACCACCCCGGTCCACGCGGGGTTGGAAAACGACTACACTTGAAGCTAAACGGGACCCAGATACCCTCCAAAGCCTGCAATATTTGGCGCTGCCACCTAAACGGAGGTACGCCGGAAGATTGCGACCCATAGCAGTAGGCAGTTAGGCAGTACCTAACAGTTTGCACATCATCTCCATCTCGTACCTAAGCCGAAACTTTGGCATTGGGAAAAATTTTGATTAAAACAAAAAAATCCGAAGCTGGTAATTGCTTCGGATTTTTTTCATGTCCTTTTTTAGATACCAATGACCCCCAAATCCCCCCTGTGAAGGCGGCGAATACAAAAGAGGAAATTATTGTTTGATCGTTCCTATGTTTCATATTTCCCTACGAAAAACAATGGTATGAAAAGGGTGATTATAAGAATTGAAAAAAAACAACCCGCCAATCGTTCCTACTGCCAGCGAAAAGAGAGTGACTGAAGGCTAAAAATGTTAAACTTTGGGCTGGATGGATTTTTTTTCGCTTTGGAGTTGCACATATCGTTTTTTTTTCAATATTGCACACCTTGTTATGTAACCTGCTAAAGAACGACTTATGATTTTGCCCTGAAAAGACGACAATTGACTACCGGAACCCTGATGACTTTACCAAGAAACCGCGGCATGATTTAACATTACTGAAAAACCTTGATTTTACTTACCTGCGAATTTTGGGTTCACGATTGATTTTTTTCGACAAAGATTGTATTTAATCAATGGGTACAATAATACCAAGTCACCTAATCAGAATGGCTAAGGTATTATTGCTCTACAAAATTCAAAAAATATTATGAAAAAGAAAGCAATTATTTTTGCAACAATTATGTTTTTCTATTCAGTTATGTTTTTGCCACAAGGTGTATCTGCTGCGGTGCCAAAGGGATGGGATGACCATGACTGCGGCGAGGATTGCTGGATAGAAATATGTACACCAGATCAGAATGACGGTTGTGACGGAGGTCTTCTTTCACAAAGTTGTGACGTAGAATGCCCCCCAACAAAATGATATTAAAAGCCTGACAATAAAAGTTCCTATGCGAATAACAATTATAACTTAATTGTTATTCGCATTTGTTTTAGAATATAAATGATGATACAACAACCCATCAAGTCTTTGAAAACCAATTAGTTATGAAAAATATTTTTCTGCTGTGCTTTTTGCTATTAAATGCCATTTGCTATTTTTCTTGCCGGTCATCCGAGAATTCAGAAAAATTTCCTATTGTAATTGATGCAAATCCTGATAAGGCGATTTTGCATCTTCCATTATCTTCTATTTTTGATGAGATTACCTATATTCCTTTAGAGACTAGATCACCAGAAGTTCTATTTGGATTAGACTGGCTTGGAACAGTTATCATGCAAGATGATAAAATTATAATATTTGATAATCCCTCTGTGGAAGAGAATGTTTTCATATTTGACAATAAGGGAAAGTTTCGAAATAAAATTACCGCAAAAGGAGAAGGCCCGGGTAAAATTCTTGCTACAAATGATATTCTCTATGATAGCAAAAAGGAGCATATTGAAATATTGGATTATTATCAAAAGAAAATAATCCAGTACGATCTTGAAGGGAATTTAAAGGAAGAAATTCCAACTCTTCACAGCTTTTATAAATTTGTTAAATTTGATAATGATTCTTATTGTTTCTATTCAAGAAATAGGCCTCAAACCGAAGAGGAGGAACCCAAAAATCTCTGGCGAGTAAATAAAGATAAAATTGAATCATTTCTGCCAATTCCTAAATATATACGAAAATACAACATCGAAGAACAAAATTTTTCAAATAATTATAAGGGCTCCTATCTATTTAAAAATATCCTTTCAAGAGAATTTTATAGAATTTCTTCAACTGTCCCTCCCTATGCAGAATACCAAATCGATTTTGGCAATAAGTGGGTAAAAGAAGATGTGCTTGATCGTTTAGCATTAGATATTAGGAAATATCGGAAAAAGCTTCTTTATGCAAAAAAAGATCATGTCTATCAAATTAAAAAGGTTTTCGAAACAGAAAATTATATATTTTTTACATACTATTATGACAGTTGTTATTTCTGGAATTTTTATAACAAAAAGACAAATATAAATGTAATATCAAAAACAAGACAAAACGACATTGACCAAGGTTTGCTTGGAGAACAGCCAAGGGTTAGGGCTTGGACCGTGTATGATGATTGTCTTGTTTTTCTAGCAGCTGCTAATGATATTAGATTTAGAGCGGAGTCGCTGAAACTTCCGGCTGAAAGTCCACTTAGTCAAGTAGCTGCAAAACTTGGTTGGGAAGATAACCCGGTAGTCATTATTGCAAAGTTGCGCAAAGACATCGGACAATAATTATACTGTTCAGTTGTTGATTTATTAAATCATAAATTAATTCAATTCTTCGGCAATTTTTTCAAATTACCGATAATCAGCGCTTTACAAAAAAAGGCGCATGACTTATTCACCGTATATTTGGATTCACCTGTTTTTTGAATAATCCCTCACGAAAAACAAGGGAATAAACAAGACGATTACAAGGATGGAAAACAACAAGCCACCAATCGTTCCTGCTGCCAGGGAAAACCAAAATACTTCCTGTTGGCCAAACATCAAAAATGGAATGAAACCCAGGGCAGTGGATAAAATGGTCAATAAAATGGGGGTGATTTTATGGTTGAACGCTTTCAAATAAACGGAAACAGGAGGACGCCCCGGGAAGCGGTTTTTAAAAGCATTGAAATCATTGAGGATTAAAATTAAACTGTTGACCACCAAGCCGCTGAGAAGCAGGAAGGAGGTATAACCGCCCTGATCGAAATTAAAATCGAACCAGTAAAAGGTCAAAAAAATGCCGATGAAAGAAGTTGGGATGAGCAAAATGATAGCAAACGCCTGTCGCAAAGATTCGAAGGTGATGGAACAGATGAAAAAAATCAATGCCACTACCAACAGTAGCAACCCGTATTGCTTGTGCCGGTCTTTGCCCCATCGCCAAGTCTTTCGTTCGAGGGAATATCCGAGGGGCATTTCTTTGCGCATCTCCTCCATTTTGGCGTTCAGGTATTTGCTGCCGAATCGGGCCGAACCAGTGTATTCAAATTCCACCATTTGGATGTATTGCTGGTTTTCTTTGTGAATGGTGGTGGCGATTTTTTGTTTTGTTAGGCGGCTGATGTCTGAGAAGAGGGCGAAAGTGCTGTCGATAGGCTGCGATTTGTTATTCAAATCCCAAAGGCCGTTGGAAGGGAGTTGGCGGTTGATGAGGCGGAGGGCCTGCGCACCCGGCAAGAAAAAATCAGGGCTTTCCGTGCGGTTAAAAGTAGGAAATACCTGCCTCAATTGAAGCGGTTGCAGCTTATACCCGGCTAATCGCTGCCTGTTGGGTTCCAACTCAAATTGGTACAAATCTTTTTCCCACCAATTGAAATTTGCTTCCGTATTGACTTCCCGGATGCGGGGGTGGGCTTCCAACTTTTGGGCAAAGATTTCCGCCTGATGATGCAATTCGTCCTGGTTGTAGCCCTTCATCGAAATGCGAAAACGGGGCGGCATACTCGTGTTGTCATTGCTGAAACCTTTGCCAACTCCGTAAATGTTCCACTTCACACCTCCTAGATTGAGGCTGAAAGCTATCATGCGGCTTTTTAGTTGAAAGGGGAAAGAAAGGTCGTAGCCTTTGTTGAAAAATACCTGCGTAGCCGCAAATTGGCCGCTGCGAACATTGGTTATGAATTGGTGGATTTCAACATCAAATTGGCTCAGGTAGGTTTCCACCTTTTCAAAAACGGCGTTCAACTGTTCCGGGGTCGCCCCTTGCGGCATGCTGCCTTGAATGTGAAGCACCGTTTCTTCCGGTTGGCGATAGGCAGCCCCCTCGTAAACGTACCAAACAAACAAGCGCAGGCAGCCTCCTAAAGACTTGTTTACCAATGGTTTAACATACTCTATGTACCATTCATTGCCCAAAACTTTATTATATAGAGACCAATCCTTAATTTTATTTGGCAACATAAAAACCGGCAGTCCAAACAGGAGAATGACAGCTAAAATAGCGGTTTTGCGAAAGCGAAATAAAAGGGAAAGAATTTTTTCATACAAGCGGTTGAAACGAACAATTCGGCGTTTTCTGCGAACAGCCCTCGCAAAATTTCGCATATCGCGAATGCTGCCCGCATCATTTGCACCTAAAATTTTGTTCATCAAAGCCGGAATCAACCAAAGGGCAACCACCAACGAAATTCCCAAATTAATCGCCAATACTTTGGCAAAATCCAGGAGGTTGATTTGCCATTTTTCCGGCAGGAACCAAATGATGACGAGGGCGGAAATGGTCGTCAGGGTAGAAGCCAGCAGCGCGGGAAAGACTTTTAGGTTGCCCTGACTTTTCAAGTGGTGCATCATCACGATGCTATTGTCTATTATCAAGCCGAAGGAGACGGTGACGGCAGCCAACGCGTAAAGGTGCAATTCCACTTTTAGCCAATAATAAAAAAGAAAAGCCAAGCCTAAATTTGCCAGCAGACTGAGCAGGACGATGGTCAAATAGCGAAAACTTCGATAGACGAGCAATACAAATAACAATAAAATGCCCAATGACCAAAAGGTGCGTTGTTTGATTTTTGCCAACTCTTTAGACAGATACGCTGTCGCATCGTCTTCGATACGCAGCCGGTAGGTGGGAGGCATGGACCGGCGAAGCGATTCGATTTGTTTTTTGATTTTCCCCGCCACCCGAAGACTGTTGACGTTTCGTTCCGGGTAAAAGAGCAGGCGGATGCTGTTTTGCCCGTTGATGCGGAAGAATTGAAGGGGTTTTTGTTCCCGCAGCCGGATGTCGGCGATGTCTCCCAAGCTAAGGAGGCGACCACCTGCTTGGAGGAGGGGGATGGCGGTCAGGGGTTCAGGAGTTCTGGGTTCAGGGTTCGAGGGGTCGGGGTTCTTGGCGTTTTTCAAAGTAACCAAAAACATCCGTTCGCCTTGACTCACTGTACCGAGGGATTCGGAGCTAAAATGTTCCTTCAATGCGGTCAAAATATTTTCGGGTAGGATGCCCAAGCGTCGCATTGATTGGTCATCGTAAATGATTTGCCACTCAATATCGTTGCCTCCGGCGACTTCAATCCGCCGGATGCCTTGGGTCAAGGCCAGGCGGGGGCTGAGTGCCTCGCGGGCGTAGCGGTACAAAACGACCGGGCTGTCGTCGCCGCTGAGGGAATAGCTTAGAATCGGGCGGTCAATTGCCTTTTGTTCGGGGTCGTTGACAAAAATTTGAGGGTAGCTCAAGCCTTGCGGCAATTGCGGAAAAAGCTGCCGGATTTTTGAAGCAATCTCAAAGCGCAGAAAATCGAGTTCTGCATTTTTATCCAAATCAAGGCGGATGCTGCCCCCGTTTCTTCCGGAAATGGAATAGATGCGCTCGATGCCTGCAATCAGGTTGAATGCGCCTTCCAGCGTAGCTGTCACTTCCCGTTCCAAGACTTCCGGCGCGGCATCCTGCCAAAAATAGCGCACCGTAATGCCCGGCGTTTGGGCAGTCGGCAAAAACTGAATCGAAAGCAGCGGCACCATCGCAAAGCCGATGGCCGTCAATACCGTGAAAATGATTAATGTCGAGAAAGAGGATATTTTGGAGTTGACGGCCATAAAAAGTGCGTTATGAAAGGTTTCGAAGGGTTTGGCTTCACGAAGACCGAACCGATTTAATCATCGCCGATAAGCTGCTCGATGCAGGCATCCCGCAAATGGACATCGTTCTTGGCTTTCAGGCGCCTATAGTGCGACCGGATACGGAGTTTGCTGTCGAGTAATGGAAAAAAATGGCAGCGAAAAAATCTCACCAACAGCTTTGATTGATATCTTGAGTATTCACCTATGGATCGAGTGCAAAAAGGGTTTGCCAAATTTATTTGGCAATTAATTATTTTTATAAATAATTGAAAATTAATGCGTTTCATATTACTCGCCAAATAAATTTGGCGTACCAATGGGCTTTTTGCACTCGACTCACCTATCCGGTTGGATTATTTTCATCCCCCCTTTTTAGCCTGGTTGACTGCTTCGATGAACAGTTTGCCTTTCTTTGTAAGGCGGTATTGTTGATTGCGACTATTTGGTTTTTCAGGAATTGTCCATTCTATGAGCCTATTTTCGTACAATTTTTTTATAGCTCTATTCAATCCCCCTGAAACGCTACCCTGCCCTAGCATTTGAGCCAATTCTTTTCTTGACAAAGATTTGGCTTGTAGCAGTAATTCCAAAATTTTTGAATAAAAAGTCTTCTGACTTAACTCTTGCCCTAACTCTTGCCCTAACTCTTGCCTCAACTTGGATCCCGCCTCATCATGATGCTCCGAATATTGCGGCAATTCTTGCCCTAACTCTAGCCTTTTCTCATCTTTTAACTCTGGCTGCGACTCTGGCTGCGGCACAAAATCCTTCTTAACAAACTGCATCTGAAAAGCAACGCCCGGCTCATTCCATTTCAGTTCTATTTCAGGATATTTATCCAATTCCGTAGCAATTAATCTAAGCCCCGCACCCCACTGTTCGATGATGCCCATTCTTTTGAAAACAGGAGCGATGGTCTTGTTTCGGATATCGGACTGCCCGGCTTCCAATTCATTGAAATCAATAGAAGGCAATAGTTTGCCGGGGCTGGTGATTTCCACCATATCGTCGTAAATCGCCACTTTGATGTCCTTGCCCGTCAATGAATAATCCCGGTGAACAATGGCATTTCGGATAGCTTCCCGAATAGCGAGAACCGGATATTCCCAACGGTCAATTCGGTAAACGCCCTCAAAAGTAGAGCTTTGGGAAATATGCCGGAGGACGAAACTGTAAGCCTGTTCTGCCTGGACAGCAATATTGGAGTCAATTGTTTTTTGGTCGAGGAAGGTGCCGGGTGTAGCGCCTTTAAACCTGACACATTCTACCTTTGGGTAAGGAAATAACTGCCTTCTCCCTTCATCATCGGAAAACAGCAGCAAGGCATTGGAGGGATAAGTCTTGCCCTGCACTTTTTGGACGAGGTTCAGTTTTTTCAATACCGCTGCGGTCAAACGTTCGTCGGTCTTTTCGAAAAAAAAATCACGGAAGGGTTCGATATGAAGTGTTTTCGCTTCTTTCAAATACGAGGGTTCCGCATCGAAAGAAATATTTCGTTTTTGTCGTTCCAATTCCATCAAAATAGCTTCATCGGCAAGCCTGTTGGTGGAACCGACCCGGATGTAAGTCCCCTTTGCGGTACCTTTGCTTTTCAAATGGTAAGGCGGGGTATTCCCTTTGTAAATTTTTACCCGAAGTACGACCTTCCCTTTATACCGCAAGGAAAGGATGTCGGGTATAATCAATGGAGCGCATTGGTCGAAAATGAT
>Ga0114931_10007687_pt1 | contig 13150 bp, 7 predicted proteins | sample 2SBtaG_FD_89579 | JGI IMG/M metagenome (GOLD analysis project Ga0114931, IMG submission 89579) | Deep subsurface microbial communities from Kolumbo volcano to uncover new lineages of life (NeLLi) - 2SBTROV14_V59a metaG | ecosystem: Environmental > Aquatic > Marine > Volcanic | place: Kolumbo... | reverse complement strand
GCAATGATTTGCTGCACATCGGCGACCGTCAATACTCCGGCGGCAACGGCGCAACCCCCGTTGCAGTTATTGCCTCCGTTCGTGCCGTTATCGCTCGTCACCGGGTCACCTCCGGAGCACGCGATCAGGAAAAGAGCGGGAAAAACTGACAACAATAGTAAATATTTTTTCATATCAATCCGTTTCTGTTGCGCTGATGTGAGCGGTGCCGGAGGGGTGATAGGCATGACAGTCGACACAGCGCACCGTGACACGCCCTGCCACCGGCTTGTCGCTGTGGCATCCCAGGCAGTTGTCGATGTCCGGAATCAGCAGATCCGCACTCTCTGAAGACTGCTTAGCGGCGTGGCATTCCAAGCACGCTGCGTCGCCCACCTGTTCCTTCATGACCTGGTGTGAGAAATGGTCGAAGCTCCCGGCGGGGAAAAAATCCTGCACCAGGCGCACCGGACGCACCTGGTAGCGGGCATAGATCTCGCTCATTTCGTACTCTTCCACGACATGACAGCTGACGCAGCCACGAACCGAGAATTGCTCACGAATATCATCCGCGGCGGCGGCGGCGGCACAGTTGAACGCCGTGTCGACACATTCCCTGGTGCTGTTGTCCTTGTCCGGTATGCGGCGTCGCACGACCGCTTCCTGCGGCACATTCGGATCGCTGAACTTGCGCAGGTACTGGCCTTCGATGGTCAGCATCACTTCGAGCGGCTCGCCGTGTGGCAATTGCCGGGCCGGCATCTGCGGGTCGAAGCTCAGCTCGTGGCAATCGATGCAGACCGACTCCATCGTGATCGGCACAAAGTGTTCGTTGTCCTGCGACAGCCGGTGACAATCGCCACAGCCAATCGCTTCACCGTCTCGCGGGTCGGTCACGAGTTCCGGATCCAGGTGGGTGTCATGCGGAAACTTCAGGTTGGACACTTCGCTGGCGAAGCTGACAGGCTGGATCGCGGTCTCCCAGCTGAACACAAGCCCGGTCCCGGCATGGCTAGAGACGGGCCGTAGCAGGGAAGCCTTGAACGCAGGATGGGCCGTTTCCGAGAAGCCCGTTACCGGTGCCGTGCCGGGACTGCCCGGCGAATCGCCGGGCTCCGCATGACAGTCCGTGCACAACACATCGGCCGTGATGACCAGGTACGGATCCGGTTCGTTGTGTTCCCGGTGGCAGGTCGCGCAGCGTGGCACCGCTTCGTTGGGCACAGTGCCGGCTGCAACCTGCACATGGTCGTTGATGGCCGCGTGGCATTCCTCGCAGGCGGCATCCTGCACGCGCCGGAACAGGCCGACGTGGCACGAATGACAGTCATCACCGATTGCCAGAGCGTGCGCCGGATGCAAAGGGCCGCTGCTCCATAATGCGTCGCCCGGGAGGAATCGCCGCAACGCCGAATCGCTGCTGCTTGTGGTCGCAAGCAGCAATGGCACGAGGAACGCGAGCAACAGGACAGTGGCACTCAGGGTCAAGGCTGCCGGGCGGGTCTCCAGCCAGCCCTGTGCGAGATCGGTCCGGAAGGCATTCTCGAAAACGCTGGCGTCAATGTCCGTATCGGCCTCGATCTGCAGAGCGATGTCGAATCCGGCCGGTGCCTCGACGACAGTCAGGATGTTGGCGCCAAATTCGCAACTGTCGCCCGTTGACAAGCTTGCAGTCGCCGCTTCCTTTCCTGCCACCCGCACGCTGCAGCCGTGCTCACAGACGATCCGCAATCCATCCGGTACGAGCCTGAGCTCGGCGTGCTGTGGAGCAACCCGTTCGCCAAGCAATTGAATCGTCCGGTCCGGAGCACTACCGACAGTGAGCACCTCGGCCGAGACTTCGACGTCGCGGTACTCGGCAATGCCATCTGTGCCTCGTCGAAGTTCCCTTAGCAACGCGTCCATCAAATCACCAGTAGATAAAGGTCGTGACGATATGCACGGCCAGCGCAACGATCAGCGCAATGGTCAATGGAATATGAATCAGCAACCAGATGCGAATCCTCCCGGAGAGACGAATGTCATAAGCAATTCGTCGCAGCACGGCCTGGCGGCGGCAAAAAATCTCCAGCAACTCCTCCAGCAGTTCGGCTTCGGCCACCTTGGCCGTTCTCGGCACGTGGGCCGCAACAAGGTCGATGATCGGCTGTTGGTCGCGATTACTCACGGGGCTGCCGGCCCCACCTGGCGGTACGTACAACGAACTGTCCTTGCCGAGAAGTTGCGCGTAAACGCCGCCGCCGATCGCGGTGCGCTCGATAGCACTCCTGACGGCCACGTTGATATCGTCCGGTGCTTTTGCAGCGAGATCCCGCCCACGCCTGTCCAGTTCGAAGAGTTCCGCAAAGAGAGCCGCTCTCGATGAGCCGGAACGATTCTCTGAAATCCGCTGCGGATAATTGGCGTAGGTGTATATGCCATAAAAGCCGCTGACGATGACGAGAAACATAAGCGCCCAGGCAAGGGAATGCACATTCCAGCCGAGCTGGCCGGCGCTATGCAAGGTTGCAATAACCAGCAGCGCACTGCCGAGATAGACATGAGCGGATGTCCATCCGGGCACCGAGCCCATGGCAGACGAGTAACTGCGTTTGCGAACGCCCAGCAAGGCCAGCCACACGATCAGCAGCGCAGCGACCGTGCCGAGAACGTAACCCTGCCAGGTGCCGCCATTCGCTGGCTGCAGGCCGCCATCCTGCGTGGCATATATGAGGAATGAAAATACGATGAGGCCCAGCGCCCACCACAGGAAGCGCGCCCGCGCATAGCGAAGAATACCTTCGTGAATCATCGCCGGCGCTCCTCGACAAGGTCGATGAACTGCGTCGGGCCGATGCGCATCGCAGCACCGGTAGGACAGGCGTTGACGCAGGCCGGGCCGGCTTTCTGGCCGACGCAGGCATCGCACTTGGTCGCCTTCTTGCCTTTCTTCGCCGCGGCCTCCGAGGGGTCATAGCCCGGTTCTTCGCCGGGGCCACTACCGGCGCCGAACAACAGCCAACGCAACAAACCCGGCTTCTCCGGCGCGTCGTACTTCATGCGAATAACGTCGTAAGGACAGTTCTGCTCACAGTTGCCGCAGCCAATACAATCTGCGTTGATATAGACCTCCCCGGTCTCTGCCCTGCGGATCGCGTTTGGCGGGCAATCCTTCATGCAATGAGGCTGCTCGCAGTGGCGGCACGCCATCGGAATATGCACATTGGCAAAAGTGGGGCCGACATCGCGATCGAGCCGGGAGATACCGTTATGGGTCTCCGCGCAGGCTGTCTCGCAGTTGTCGCAGCCGACGCAGAGCGATGCGTCGATGATCAGCACATTAGTCGCTTCACCCAGGCCCTGCCCCATCAGGAATTCCATGACCGAACCGGATTCCGGCCGGACAGCCATGCGCGCATTGTCGGTTACCCGCTGGCTGGCCCGTTTTTGCAGCTTGTCGATCTGGTCACGGTCGTTACGCACCAACTCGATGAATTCGGGCCGGTTCACTTCGATCGTCTCGACCGCAACCGTTGCCCGCGCGGTTTCGCGGCGCGTCGGGTCACCCATCAGTGCCATATCGCCAATACGGCTTCCACCCCGCACTTCGGCAACCAGTACCTCCTCGCCCTCGATCATGCGGGTTAGCGCGACGCCGCCCGAACGAATGATGTGCAAACTGTCGCCGCGTTCGCCCTGCGTAAAGAGGGTTTCACCGGCTTTGAACTGGTGTATCCGCACGTGGGCGCCGATGTCGCGAAGTTCGGCTGCATCGATGTTCGGCGCAAATTGCGCCTGCAGTTCACGCACGACGAAAATCCATTCGATGCCTTCGCGGACGGTATCGTTGGAGTTCATGAGCTTGACCATCGTGCGGCGCGGCGATTCGACAACGATGCAGCTCGTACCCGCGATCGCGCGTTCGAGTCTCGGCCGGCCGGAGAGCAGGCTCATCTCGCCGAAGAACTCGCCTCGCGACAAGGTAGAACTGCGGCTGGAACCATCCGCATCGTGTTCGAGCAGTACCTCCCCATCGACAATCGTGTAAAAAGACGTGCCGAATTCTCCCGGTTCGTAAATGACGTCGCCTTCACGTATCACCCGGGTCATTCGCGGTTGTTGCGGCTGTTGCGACAATTTTTCCGCGAGCGCGTCCGCCTTCCTTTTTGCCTCGTCGTACTCGGCGCCTCGCGGGTAGGAGACGAGAATATTGCTCTCTATGATCAATTCGCGGAACGCAAGCGCATTGAGCTCCCGGAACATCGGGATGAGGCTCTGGAAGCGCTCGACCAGGTCGTCCACATCCCGCTCATAGGGCAGCCCCTGGAACTGGTATTCCAGCAAGGGATGATCTGCCGGCTGGATGAAGTTACCGCGGATGAATTCGACAACGTCATAACCCTGGTTCATCGCCTGCTTGATCAACGGGTAACCCGCCAGAGAGCCAATGATGTACAGGCCTGGCACGTTGCTCTCGTAGTGTCGCGACAACTCGGGTATCGCGTCGCGTTTATCGCCGGGGAACTCGATACCGCAGGACTCAACGAATTTGCGCGGTGGAATCGCCCCGAGTCTCGCCAGAATGCGATCGCATTCGTGCGCGATCTCCCCTTCGGGCGTTTCCAGCGTCATGACGAGCGGCGGCCCACCATCCCCGCCGGCGACGACGTTCGTCACCGAAGTCGAATAATGACAATGAAGACGGTGCTCGGGATTGCTGATCGCCGCCAATACAGCGTTCAGGTTGCCTTCCTTCGCCCTGCTGAATTCGTCGCGGCGATTGAGGATCCAGACATCGTTTTGTTCCGCCAGTGCCAGCGCGTTTTCGATTGCGGCGTCGCCGGCACCGACCACGACGATGCGCTCGTTCTCATATTCTTTCGGGTCGTCCAACTGGTACTGGACGCGCGGCAGATCCTGGCCTTCGACGCCGAGCTTGCGTGGATTCCCTTCGAGGCCGATCGCGAGGACGATGAATTCAGCACCGATGCTGTCGCCGTTCGTAAGCTCGATGACGAACTTGCCCTTGCTGCCGCCGATTTTTTTGACTTCCGCAGCAAAACGGACGTTGACGCCGTTCGCATCGAGGTCGGACTGCCAGCGATCGAGAATCTGTTCCCTGGAGCCCGCTTCAAAACCGACGTCGCTGCGCAGATCCAGGAAACCGGGCTCTGCCATCACGTGCTTGCCCTTCTGGTAACGCTGAATGGTCTTGGCGTGACGCCCGAAGGCTTCGAGGAGGATATGTGTCGGGGCACTTTCTCCGGTCTCTGCATCGAGCCGTGCAGCACGCGCCGCCGCACTCAAACCGGCCGGACCGGCACCGATAATGGCGACCGAATAGCTTTTCACCCTACCCCCCAAAGATATCAAACGTTATATCGCCTAGAACTGACCCCTTATCCCCACCGAAAACGCATTGCTGTCCAGGTTATTCAGCCCGATCAATGCATCGTAGGTGCCGTATAGCTGGATGCGCTGTGACAAGACCGCAGACAGACCGAAACCGATCAGGCCGAAGTTCGTATCGACTTTGTCGCCATTGATGACGAAACAGGAAATACACTGGCTCAGCGCAAACACGCCGGCGCCGGCCGCACCAACTACCCCTGCATCCGCAAGCTGTTCCTCGACTGCGTACTTGGCAACCAGACGTGAGGGGTCATCTTCGAACTCATGATGCCATTCAACCCTGAATTGCGGGCTCAGCACACCGAAGCTGCGGCTGAAGTTGCCGGTAAAGGCGAGGCCGGCGATCGACCTGAATGAATCGAACCCCTGGCCGGCGTAACTGAGAGTCAGCCCGCCGCCCATCGGGTCCGTTTCCGTATACGCGTCCATGTCGATGTTGCGGTAGGAAAGGCTCAACGTCGGTGAAATGTCCCATTTACCCTGGGTGACCTCGTAGCCGATGGTCGCGCCGGCGGCGACGAAGTCGCCATCCGTACTGCCTCGCAAGGTGTCGTTCTGCGCCGGGCACGGCACGGGAGTACAGGCGGGATTGTTGGACGGGTACACCGCGAGCCGCGTCGAATCCGTGTCCAGGCTGCCGGCGGAGACGATGCCATCGAGATACCAGTTGCCGCGGTACAACGCACCGAATGCGGAACCGCTGATCCCGTCGATTTCGACACTGCCGCCGGCCACCAGCGCATTCGTCACGAAATCCGCGTCGTATGCGTCGACGCCGAAGGAGACGCCGACGACCCCCGAATCGAACAGGTAGTCGATGCCGGCGGTGACGCTGCTCGAGTCGAAATCGAAGCCGTCCTCACTCACCGTCTGATCCCTGTCCCCGGTGTTGAAACTGCCCTCCAGGAACCAGCCGAAGCGGCTACCGGCCATATCGGCCGCCGCGGCGCCACCGCTCATCGCACGGCTGTCCAGCGACAGCTGATGATAGCCGGGCTGCGCACGATCGGGATAGGCATAACTACCGCTCGCCGCTACCCGGCCCCCGATCGCGGCACTGGCGCCGCCCAGTCGCACCGCGTTGAGGCGGCCAGCGATGTTCGAAAACTGCCCATTCGTCACCCGTGTCGTCAGCGTGCCCTGGGTCGCCTGTTCTTCGCCGCCGACCTGCTGCAAGACGGCGAGCAGCCCGGACACGCCGATGCCGAGGTCGCGGCCCCTGCCGGTGGCCCCTTGCAGGGTCTGTGCGGTCTGCACCATCTCATTGCAACGGGCGAACAGGTCGCCCTGCGCGCCAGGTAGGTCGAAGCCGCCGTTTTGCAGGCCCTGCGACAGGCCGAAATTATTCAGCGCGCCACAGGCGGATTGCACCGCCACACCGACTGACCTCTGCAGCTCGCTTGCGCCAAACGTCTCGTCATTGACAAAAGTCGCGAGGTTTTGCGCAAACACCCCGGTGGGCAAGAGCCAGCAAACAGACAACCACAAGAAATACTTCATGCTTGTTCTTTTCATGATCAAACACCCCGATTCGTATTATTATCCGCTGCGGAACCGCTGCGTCTGGTCCGCAGTTGATCCGCCCACTTTTGTATTTATTTTTCCCCGCCGCCGCTCCCTGGACGGCTGGAATTTTTTATTTTCGTTCTATGCCGTATCTTGCCCTACCGCCTCACTCGCGGCCAGCAACTGGCGCGGCTTCGGCACGAAGAAGAAATCGCCCGCGACGTTTCCGGCGTCTTGCAGAATATCGTAGGTCGGAATGGCGCGTTCCGGATTTTCCGCCTTGTCGCGCATGCGACTGCTGAGTTCAAAGGAGAGCATTTCTCCGCTCAGCACGTTTTCGTTCTGCCGCAGGATTTCCATGAAGAGCTTGGCAAACATCGAATGGCTGCGGTCGCCGTTCTCGTCATAGAACGGAACATTGGCCCCCGAAGTCAGGACATCGCGTGCGCGAAAGCGTGCGAGGAGTTTGAACTTCTCCGGATCCATGCCGCGACCGATGGACATCGATTTTGCCTGTACCCGCCGCCTGGAGAAGCAGGAATCCGTCACGAGCAGAATTCTCTTCGCCGCAATCTCCTTGATCTTCTCGCTGACATGTTCGGCCAGCAGCCAGGTATTGCGTAAATCCGGATCCGCATCGACGCCGAGCCAGTAGGCCCGATCCGGCGGACCGTCCGGGGTGCTACCCCGGCCCGCATAATAGATCAGCAGATTGTCGTCGGGCGTCAGCGTATTCACATAGCCGTGCAGGGTCTTCATGATTTCGTCATCGGTCGCATTCGTCAGCTTCGTGACTTCGAAACCATAACGTTCAATTAATAGCCTCTCAATATCGTCGACATCCCGGATCGGCGTCGTCAGCCTGTCCATGTTGGCGTAATCTTCGTTCGCGATCAGCAACGCGTGAAATCGGCCAAGCCGCGGCTCGCCCGGCGAACGCGCCATGTTCAGTATTTCCATCGCGTTCTTCATCTCGGTCGACACGATTTCCGTCTCGCCAGCTTCTTCTTTAAGGCTGGCCAGCTTGCTTGTGCCTGACTCGGCTTCCTGCTCCAGTGCCGCAATGCGAAGGTCCTGCCGATTGATCTCTCTTTCTGCAGCAGCGACGTCCGCACGCAACAGCGCAATCGTCTTGCGGTTCGCTGCACCTTCTGCAGCGAGTTGTTCCTCCAGTTTCATACGGTCGGCGAACAGCTGCGTCTCGAGTGTGGCTTTTTCCGCTTTTGCCTGATCGAGTGCATTGCTCAGCGAAGATACCTTTTGCCGGGACATTGACAGTTGGGCCTGCAATTTCGCTGACGCCAGGCCGGATTGGCGGGCAACGCTGGCGTGCTCCGACTCGAGCGCTTCTACCGTACTGCGAAGCCGCGATGACTCTGCAAGGAGAGTATCGATGTACCGCCTATGTGCGCCCAGCGCCGTATCTCGTTCCGCCAGCTGATGCCGCGATTCCGCGAACAGTGCGCTTCGCTCACCTTCGCTCATGGCGTAGCTCCGCCGCAACCGATCCCGGTCGCGACGCAACGTCGCCAGTTCCTGTTCGTAACGGATACGCATGGCATCGACCTGGCGCTGCAAGTCTTTTTCTGCGGCAGGGTCGTCGTGTGGCGTCGCCAACTGTGCCTGCAAGCTGTTGACGCGCGCCTCGAGACTCGTGATGCGTGCCGCTTTCGATGCAATCCTGGCCTCGCTTGCCACCGTAAATGCGCTCGCGTCCGAATTGGAGCGTGACCGCGCCGCCAAAACGCGCGCTCGCTCCGAGGTGAGGCGCTCCGTTTGCTCGCGGTACGCTGCCTGCAGCCGTCGCAGCTCATTGTCCGACTGGATCAGCCGCTGCTGAGCCTCGGCAAGTTTCACAGCCAGGGTTTCGGATTCCCCTTTGACGCCTTGCGTACGCGCCAGCAATTCCCGCAATTCGAGCTGTGTTGCCTGGCCGCTCGCCATCTGCACTGACAAGGCAGCATCGGCTGAATCACGCGACTGTTCAAGGTCGAGAATCGTCGCCTGGCTCGCCTGCAGCGCCGAGTTCACCCGCGCGACCTCGACCTCGAGTTCGGCGACTCGTTGCGATGAACCGCCTGCCGCGGCCTGCTTCGCCTCGTCGAGTTCGGCGGCCAGCCCGACCATTGCCAGTTCCTGCTCCCGAACCTTGACGCGAGCCGCTGACAGGCGATCCTGGGTCCTGCGAAGTTCCAGTTGTGAGTCGCGCAGCGCGCCGTTTGCTGCCATCAGGCGGGTGGCCAGATCATCGGCGATCGCTCTTGCATCAGCGATCTTGTAGGCATAGTCGAGATCCTCGCCCAGGCCCGAGGCTTGCCGCTGCAGGTTCAGCGCCTTCAGTTCGTCTTTCTCGACACCCAGTCCCCGTTCGTAGAGATACCCGAGTTCCTGCTTTGCCTCGGCATAGCCCTGGTCCGCGGCCATCTGGTACCAGCGCGCTGCTTCGGCGTAATCGACCGGCACATTATCCATACCGTTGGCATGAATGCGCGCGACGTAGTATTGCGCCTCGGCATCGCCTTTTTGCGCCGGCACCATCCAGCGTTGCAGAGAAAGCGTGCCACTGGAGAGGTCGCCCAGCGTGTATTCGCCACCGCGCGTCCGGCAGACAATGGCTGCAGTGCGGATCAGCCTGCCTGGCGTCAGGTAAGTTCGGGTGCCACCCAGCCTGCGCAGTTTGCCCGGCAGCTGGCAGTCAACAACGATCGCATCTTCCATGTTGGCAGCCGCAATGCGGATCCGCTCTTCGGTTTCCGGGGAATGCCGGGCTGCCGCGCAGACCGCGACCAGCCCGAATCCCATTGCGGCTGCAGCACTTCGTCTCCACAAGTACGGAAATCCAGTGACACTCTTCATGACTCAATATCCTGCCAACCTGCCATGACCGGATTATACAATGCCCTGTGCGGCCATCGCTCCGGCCACCTTCACAAAACCGGCAATATTCGCTCCCTTCACGTAATCCATGTATTCCGCTTCGCCCTCGACCTCCGCATATTGCGCACAGCGATCGTGAATGTCGGTCATTATCTGCCTCAGGAGCCGCTGCAGCTCCTCCTCGCTCCAGGTAATCCGTGCCGAATTCTGGCTCATTTCCAGTCCGGACACGGCAACGCCTCCGGCATTTGCCGCTTTGCCCGGTGCGAACAGGACCCGGGCTTTGTGAAAATAATGTATTGCATCGGCGCTGCTCGGCATGTTCGCACCTTCCGACACGCCCTTGAGGCCGTTTTCGACGAGCGTTTTCGCGTCCTCGAGGCCGAGCTCATTTTGTGTCGCACACGGAAATGCGTAGTCACAGGTTACCGACCAGGGTTTGGCGCCACCACCATGATACTCGGCACCGAATTTCTCCGCATATTCTGCAATACGACCGCGGCGTTGGGACTTCAGGTCCTTGATGTACGCGAGTTTCTCTGCGTCGATGCCATCCTTGTCGTAAATGAAGCCGCCGGAGTCGCTTGCGGTGACGGGTTTTCCCTTCAAGTGCAGGATCTTTTCGATCGCATGTTGAGCGACGTTGCCGGACCCTGACACCAGGCAGGTCGCGCCGTCGAGGTCCTTGCCGATACGGCCGAGCATGGATTCCATGAAATAGACGGCACCGTAGCCGGTGGCCTCGGTGCGAATCGGGCTGCCGCCGAATTCCATCCCTTTCCCCGTCAGGACACCGACGAAACGGTTCGTGATCCGCTTGAATTGCCCGAACATGTAGCCGATTTCACGGCCGCCGACGCCAATATCACCCGCCGGTACGTCGGTGTCTTCGCCCACGTGGCGATACAGCTCGGTCATGAATGCCTGGCAAAAACGCATGACCTCGAATTCGCTCTTGCCCTTCGGATTGAAGTTCGAGCCGCCCTTGCCGCCGCCCATGGGCAAGCCGGTCAATGCATTCTTGAACGTTTGCTCGAAGGCCAGGAACTTCAGCACGCTCTGGTTGACAGACGGGTGAAAGCGAATACCCCCCTTGAATGGCCCGATGGCATTGTTGTGCTGTATGCGAAAGCCGCGGTTAACCCGGATATTCCCTGCATCGTCCTGCCAGGTAACGCGGAAGGACACGACCCGCTCGGGTTCCGACATTCGCTCCAGCAGCTGCAGTTCGTTATAGCGCGGATGATGTTCGATGAAAGGGAGTACATCCCCGGCGACTTCCACCACAGCCTGGATAAATTCGGGCTGGCCGGGATTCCTTTTTTCGACGCCTGCAATGAATTCGGCGAGTGACGGAACCTTTTCTCTGGACATGATGTAACTCCCTGTTGTGCGTTCTTCTTATTTTGCCAACGTGGAGCAAGACGGACTTCCCGAAGCCGGACTCCCGGAAAATGCACCCTACCCAGATGAAACTTAGCCTATTTTGGCGAAAGTTCGCAACCCGGGGGACTAACGCGCTCCTCGCACGATGCGCGGCCAGTACCGCTGCCATCCCGTGGCATGCGTGCAGGCGCCGACGACTCGCCGCACAACCCGGGGCCGCACAGAAAAGTAAGCGTCAGTGATTGCCGGTGGCACGTTTTCGTCTGTGCTGCACTGCCAGTGCGTTTCTGTGACGGATTCAGGCTGCGACTGCGGCAAGTCCACCTCGTGTAGCGGTGTGTATCCGTGGAAGGCGCTCCATGCCTCAGGATCGAGGTTGCCGGCAATCGTAGTCACGGCGTCGATGCCTTCGGTACATGTGCTCATCCCTAGCACTACGGTCCCGCCGCCCGAATAGCCGACGAGTTCGACGCTTGTTGCGCCGGACGCGCGCGCAATGGCATTGGCGGCCTCACACATGCTGTTGATAACGACCTGGCCATAACGATCGAACGTCCACCAGCGTTGTTCGCAGCCTCTGTCGGTCGCCGTGCCGAAATAACAGGGGCGGCCCAGGTATGCCGCCGCATCGCCGGCATCATGCATCAGCCGCAGCATCAGGGGCTCATGCGGCGTCGGATCGATCGCAACCCGCTTGGCGCGAATCCAGGGGCTGCCATCGCCTTCGACGTAGATGCGCAGGTGGCTACCGGCAACGCCGTTCTGCAACACCAGGTGCCGGAACCTTGCAGTTTCGAGCCACTCGGCGTGGAGATTTCCAGCGTCCGCGAGCCGTTGCCACTCCGGGCGCAATACGCAGCCGTTCAACAGGAACAACAGCGTGCTGCAGGCTGCCAGCAATGATTTACCGAATTTGTTCGGTCCGACGTTATTCCTGCGCACAGGCATCCGGCGCGTTGTTGCAGATTCTGCGACGCAACCGCAGCACCGTCGGCGTGTTCGGAATGACTGCCTCGGCATCGCGGGTGAACCGCAGCGCCTTGGCATATCTCTTTTCATCCTCGAGTTGCTGCGCCTTATCGACGAAGGCGTCGAATACCTTTTGTTTTGTGTCAAGCGCCGCTTCGTAGCCGGGATCGATCTGCAACACGGTATCGGCCAGCTGCAACACGTTGTTCGGGCCTTCGCTCAGGACATAGGTCAGTTCATCGGCGGCGGAGTCCGCACTGACCATGCTGAACTGCATGCCTGCGAGGTTCAGCAGGCCGTCGATTTCGTCTTGTTGCTCTGCGGTCAGCGCAGGCCTCTCGACGTTGCCGCCATCGCCTGGCTGCGACTCGCCCGGTCTTTCCATGAGCCCGACGTCGACCAGCGCCCGATCTTCGGCGAAGCGGGTCAATGTTTCCGCTCCAAAGAAAGCGCCGATGATTGCAACCATCGCCACGGCGGCGGCGAGGTAACGCCTGTTGCGGCGGACGACGGCCTGCGGCTCCATCTGGAGGCGAAACCTGTCGACGCTGATGGTTCGGTCAGCGCGCTCGAATGCCAGCCCTTGCAGCAGTGCATTCCATTGACCGCGCGTCAGCGATTCGATTCTTCGCGGGGACAGCGCCAGCTTTTTCGCCTCTCTTGCGGACTGGCCGTCGAAAGGGTGGCGGCCGCTGAGCAGGACGTAGGCAACGCAAGCGAGCGCGTAAATGTCGTCGCGCGGATCCGGTGAGTCCTGGTACCACATCTCGAGCGCGGCATAGGCAGGCGTCAGGCTGCCGAGCCTCTGTCCGGGATCGAATACTGTTTCCTCGGCATTCGGCGTATTCGCCGGCGTCATCGGCCTGGAAATACCAAGATCGAACACCTTGACCGTGCCATCGTCGCAGACGAAGATATTCCCCGGCTTGATGTCGGAGTGCACGATGCCTTTCTTGTGACCATATTGCAACGCATGACAAACGCTCTCGATGATCGGCCAGGCGTGCTCGTAGTCGATGCCTCCGGAGAATTCCGACTGGAG
>Ga0114931_10007686_pt1 | contig 13152 bp, 10 predicted proteins | sample 2SBtaG_FD_89579 | JGI IMG/M metagenome (GOLD analysis project Ga0114931, IMG submission 89579) | Deep subsurface microbial communities from Kolumbo volcano to uncover new lineages of life (NeLLi) - 2SBTROV14_V59a metaG | ecosystem: Environmental > Aquatic > Marine > Volcanic | place: Kolumbo... | reverse complement strand
TTTTTCATAATATGATTAGCTATTAAAAAAATAAAAGCGCCGAATTAAGGGCGTTACTTGAAGTAACACCCTTAATTTTCCAGGTTCATATTATTGTTTTTAATTTTTGTCGGGTCAAGTACCGCAGAATATATACTTTGTCAGGGTGAAAATTTTACTTTTCCTCCAATGGGTTTCAACCCATTGTCTCTCGGTTTTGGTCGTTGAGAGGCTGTCTCATAAGTCAATTTTTTGAGAAAATTAAATTTATTTTATTTTATAAGCAACACATTTTGAGAAAGAAACAGATTTGCCAAATTTTAAAAATTTGGCAAATCTCGACTTTTGAGACAGCTTCGATTATTTATCAAAAGTCAAATTCTAAACCTGATGCAGTATAAATTCTCCACTACATGAGATGGTAAAATAAAACTGCCGAGGTACATTGCCTGACAAAGATAGCAAATTATCATTTGTTTTAGGAATGCTTGGGAACGGTGAGGTAATATCGAAATTTGGAAAAGCAGGGGCGGAAAGCACAGACCACTTGTTTGGAGTTGTACTTACTGCCCGCTGCCTGTCGAACTCACTGTTGAGGCAGAGAGATCACCAAAGGTTCTCCATCTGTGACGATTCGGCTGCCTTCGCCCAATTGTTGACGAAGGGTATCCGTTACCGCCAGTTTGATTCTGTTGGAGTGCAATGCTACAATGTCGGCAACATTTACGGCATATCGTTTGGCATCCAATAGCGCATTTTTGTCGAGTGTGGCTTTCAAATAGTTTCCTTGACCCCGGATGTCGAGTTCATTACCACCATTTTGTTGCACTTCAAGATTTTCGACATCCACATAAGCCTTGATGTTGCCTTCTCCCTTATTGATGATGCGCATGCTTTTTTGTTCAAACCCCCGCAGCCGGATGTCGTCGGTGCCTTCCACATTCAACTCCTCCAAGGATGGCATGGTGATGTAAACCCGGACGGGAGAAGTGGGTTCTGCTGCTGCTGAAATTTCAACGGCTTTGTCCGATTCGATTACCTCTACCTTCGGGGTATCACTTTCCTTGCCGGCAACTCGCACCTTGAAGTCGTTGCCTTGGTCAATTCGAACTTTTATTTTACCGCTGACATGCACTTTCGTAAAATCCGACAGATGGTAAAAGTTGTCGTCAGAATCAGAAGATTCGCCGGAGGAGGATTGCCCCTCGATGTCTTCAAGAGAAACCAAGCCGCCTGCCTCCATTTTCCAAACCCTGCCAGTTTCATCATACCGCCACCAGGGATGGTTCATCTCTTTGCTGACTTCCATATGGCTAATAATTTTCCGGGCGTTCTTTCCAAATCGAATGGATTTCCCTTCCGGAACCTGGAGAACGAGTTCGACTTTTTGGTTGCGCCATTTGCCGCCCTGGGGTATCACAAAATTCGGAGGAAGGGTCAAGTTTGATTCGGAAAGCTCGTAATGGTAGTCAATTTCATGGGCCAATTTAGAAGCCTCTGAGGAGTTGAGACCTCTTGCCTGCTGCCGTTGTACCAACTCAAATTCGTCGGATTCGCTTTTTTCAATGCTTAGGCAAACATTATTGCTAATCAATTGGTCATCGGCAATTTGCAATTCATCGCCCACATAAAACCAAACGTCCTCGTATGGGTTTGCCGCAAGTTCTATACTTAAGGTGTCGGAATTTGTGAAACCGGAAGCGCTGCTTTGAATACTTTCGCCACTATTGAATTGTTTGGCGGTGAAAGGCGCAATGACGAAAAGGCTTACAATGTTCAATACCCAAAATGCCCACAATCCAGCTTTCCAACGCGGTTGGATACTGCTGCGAAAAAAGATGCGCATGACCAGCAAAACCAAGGCTACTAAAGGAATACCAATGGTCACCAAAACATTTGCAATGGCAAGGAAAGTGACAAAAGAAGATCCGGGAAGGAAGAAACTGAAAAATGGAAGCCCGTAAAAAAGACCAATAATCGAGGCAATCCAGGAAACTGCCAAAGCGATGATTAATGCAATTCCTACGATGAAAACGATTGGTTTCCAAACCTTAAAAACAAGGCCCAGAAGCCTGCGAACTATTTGGGCTAGAAGATAAATCCCTTTCTCAAGGGTGGTTCTAAGGTTGGTTGTGGAACCAAGATTTGCCTCGTCGGCGGCGTCTTCGTTTTTGCCAGAATTTTTTTTTTTGAACCCCACTCCTCTTTCCATTCTCCTCCCAACTCGGACATTTTGCTGCTGAAATGTTCCACTTCTTCTTCGATGATTCGCCCGATGTTCGAGGCGTTTACCGGTTCTCCACGCATTGCCAGGCGGTCGCCCGCAGTTTCTGCTTTCGGCAATATAGCCCACAAAATCAAGTAGGTAGGAATGCCAAAACCGGCCGTCAAGGTGATGAGGATGAAGGCCAGCCGTACCCAAAGCGGGTCTTGAATTCCTAGATAAGCGGCTATGCCGGAACACACACCCGCACAGACTTCATCCTCAGGATTGCGAAAAAGTCGCTTGCCGGTTTTGTATTTGTTCTTACCGGAAGCATGCGATTTTGGAGCTTCTTCTTCGAGGGTCTCCGCCCCAAAATCTTCCGGCGTACCCATGATGGCAATGGCGCTTTCAACATGCTGAAGAGTAACAATTGGGCGACCCTCCAGATTTTCCTGAAACAATTCTGCCATTCGCGTTTCTATGTCAGAGATGATTTCTTCGTAACCTTCCGATGTTTCGAAATGGCGACGGATTGTTTTCAGATAATTGCTAAGATGGTGGTAAGCATCTTGGTCAATAGTAAATGGGTAACCTCCCAGGTTGATGTTGAATATTTTATTCATTTGTTGGTTGCTTTTGATGTTTTAAAACCTTTGGTGGATTGTTTTACGGCATTGACAAGTTGTTCCCAGGTAGCTAACAAGCCACCCAAAAATTCCCTGCCGTCTTCTGTGAGATAGTAATATTTTCTTGGAGGACCTGCCTTGGATTCTTTCCAATTGTATTTTAAAAGGCCTGCCTCCTTCAGGCGGGTGAGTAGCGGATACATGGTGCCTTCCACTACGATTAATTCGAAATTTTTCAGCTTTTTAATTATATCGGAAGGATAGGCTTCATTCTCAGAAATGATAGAAAGGATGCACAACTCAAGAATACCTCTTCTCATTTGTGCTTTTTTCTTTTGCAATTCTTTATCCATGTCTAAGTTTTCAAAATTCATGGGGCAAATATAAAACAACTCAAGGTACTATGCAACGCAAGGTACTATTTTTATTTGAATTTTCTATGTACCTCGTTTTTTCATGGATAAAAAGCAAAATTCAACCGATGTTTTTTACGCCCAAATTTTGCCTGTCCGTTATTTTTTTGATGCCCGAAAGAGGTTGGCTATCAATGAAATACTTTACTTTCGCAAACTGAATATAGCGGTCACAATAACACTCGCATTGAAAATCAAGCGCATGAAATTCAAAACAATCGAAGCAAACCAAGCTATTCGCCTGGCATTTTTAGGTTGCGGCTTTGCCACTCATTTGCACAGCAAGACCTTGCGGAACTTTAAAAATGTGCAGCGCTTTTACGCCAGCCGTTCTCCTGAAAAAGCGAAAGCTTATTGCGAAAAATACGGCGGAACCGGACATTTTGACTCCTATTCAAAAGCCATCTCATCGCCGGAAATTGATGTCATTTTCATCGCTACCCCGCCGGACAGCCATCTCGAATTAGCGTTGCAAAGCCTTCGGGCAGGCAAGCACCTCCTCATCGAAAAACCGCCCTTTTTCCAATCTTCCGATTTCGATTTGATTCGTTTGGAACAGAAAAAGACAAAGGTGCAGGCAATGGTGGCGGAGAATTATTTTTACAAACCACTGCTCAAAAGATTGCGAGAATTCATCCAATCCGACCTCATCGGCGACCTCCGTTTCCTGTATTTCAATGCGACGAAAACGCAGACTACCGGCGATTGGCGCGACGAGAACGCGAAAGCAGGAGGAGGCGCTTTGTTCGAAGGAGGCATTCATTGGGTCAATTTTATTTCCAACTTAGGGCTGAACATCGAGTCGGTGAAGGGCTTTCAACCGGGAACGGAATCAACTGAAAAATTGCCCCGCATGGAACGCAGCATTCAGCTTGTCGCAAAATATAAGGAAGGACCCATCGGCACTCTTTTATATTCATGGGAAGTCAATGCCCTGTTCAAGGGTCTTCGGCTTTCTAAAATTTACGGCACACAAGGTTCCATCACCTTTGAATCCAATGGCTTGCATATTTTTGTTCGAGGCAAAAAATGGCGCTTCATTTTTCCGGGCTTGTCCGACATTGCAGGTTACAAAGGCATGTTCCATGATTTTTTTAGCGCATTGCAAAAAGGAGAAGAACCCGCCTTTACCCTCGACCTCGCCCAACGCGATTTGGAGGTGATTGAATCGGTTTACGCTTCATTGAATAATGGTTGATTAGCCCATTTTACCATCCGAAGAAACACAAGTCGGTTCACAGACTATTTTCACTTGAATTTTCTTGTCAAAATAGTACCTTTGCCGCTCGATTTTTTGGATTACTACACACTTAGAGAAATTTAAAATGATAAATTTAAAATTTATAAGCGCTGACAGTCAGCATTTTAGCCAAATAAATTGTTCATTTTATTTTCAAAACTTCACTTACAAAGTAAATTTTTTTCGATGGAATTTTTGATAGCGCTTTTCACCGGACTGACTTCCGGTTTGCACGCTTCGACTTGGGGGATGTATAAAGATTCGCCACACGAGGGTTTCACTTGGCCGAAATATTTTCGCAGCATGATTGTCGGCAGCATTTACGCACCGATTATCTGGAATTTGAGCGGCTTGGATGTAACGACCGCCCAAGGCATTCTCCTGCTTTGGGGTTCCACCTATCTCATCGAACGATTGACTTTAGAAATTTGGAAAACCTTTTTGCGCAGCGAAGACCAATCCAAGTACTTCATTCCCATGCAGTTGCATGTGCTTGGCAAGGTGGTCGAAAGCAAAAGAGACCGCTATTGGGCTGCCTTCGCTTACGGGGGAGGCATTGCTTTGGTGGGTTGGGGCTTATTCGAACTTTGGGGCTTGTACAAAAGTGGAACCCTGGCATTGAATCCTTACCTCATTCTCTTTTTCCTGGGTTGCGGTGGTTGGATTTCTGCCTTCGGAGGCGCTTGGAAAGATGCTCCTTTGGAAGGATTTCAACTTTTTAAATTTTTCAGAAGCCCCGCAATTGCTTACTTTTTTGCATGGATAGCCGCCAAGTTGACGGATAATTTCATCCTTATCACCCTTTGCAGCATTGGCTTCACGATAGCATCCATCGAAACCTACAAAACCTTCTTTTTCCCAAGCAGACCCCGCGGAAAATTTTCCGGAAAGCCCACGCTATTCCCCGAAATGCTGAAAAAAAGACAAAAATTTATCCCTGTTTACGTGGCGATTTGGTTGTTTGTAATCACTTTGGCAGTGTTAGCATTTTTGGGACCCCATCGAGGCTTGGTCTAATTTTCTAAGAAAATCAAAAGGTAATCGGACTGATGGCTAATAAAACTCAGGCAATTATTTTTGCCACAACCGACCAACAAAATGGTGACTCCTTTCATCCTTCCTTTACGAAAGTCTATGGATTGACGGTTTTGGAGCGCACTTTTCGCGCCCTGGAAAAAACGGAAGTTGCTAAAATAATCGTTCGGGCAGGAGAGGCTGCTTCTGAAGTAGAAAAGCTGGTGGAGAATACAAGCCCCTGGAAAGTAGCTTTTGATTTTGATGACTCAAATACTATTCAGGATGTGGCAGGAATACTGCTTATCGCAGAACCTCTCGTCGTTAATGCGTCTGTTTTTCAAAAATTGTTGGCAACCGAACCCCTTCCGAACGAATTCTTCATCACTTCCGGTGAAAAGGTAGCCTTCCTCAGCAGCAAGGTATTGAGCCATTTGAAAATCAAATCCGGCGCGGAATTTCCCTCTTTCGAGGAAATCATAAAGCGCGCCGAAGAAAATGGGTTTCAAAAGAAAACTGTGGATACGACCGATTTTTCATGCAGCCCGGTAAAAAACGAGAAAGACCTGCAAGAAGTCAAAAAAGCGCTCATCCAAGCCTTGATAAAACCCACGGACGGCTGGGTTTCCCGAAATTTAAACCGCCCTATTTCGACGCGCATCACCCGCCTTTTGGCGCGGACTTCCATCAGCCCGAATCAATTCACTCTTTTCACGGGACTGATTGGGCTAGCCACCGGGGTCTTCATGGCAATGGGCGGTTATTTCCATTACCTTATCGGCGCGGCGCTTTTTCAAGCCACCTCCGTTCTTGATGGTGTTGATGGAGAATTAGCCCGTTTGAAATTCAAATCTTCCCCATACGGTCAATGGTTGGACACTGTGGTTGACAACCTTTCCTATCTGGCTGGTTTGGCGGGCATCATTATCGGAATTTACCGCACCGGCGCGCCTGAGTTCGTCATAATAGCAAGCAAAGTGGCGCTCGTTTTTACTGCCCTGGATTTTTTGAGCATGTATCTCTATTTGCTTCGATATAATCGCGGCGGCACCCTCCTCAATATAAAATACAACTTTCAGGAAGGCAATAGCGGGTTTGACAAATTCATGCGTTGCGTGGCCTTATTTGGCAGGCGAGACTTGTTCGCCCTAATTTTTTTCGGATTGGGAATTATCGGCCTGATGCCTTTTGCCCTCGTTTACGTTTGTGTGATGACCATTATGGGTTTCGTGTTTTTGTTTCCCGCCCATTTCCAAGCGGCAAAAGAGAAAAAAATGAGAAAGGATTATCCCACCACAAAATGATACCCGATTCCTTTTAAGGTCTTGATTTGCACGTTCTCGTCTTCTTTCAAATAATCGCGCAATTTGGTGATATAGACATCCAAATTTCTCGAATTGAAAAAAGAATCATCCCCCCACACCTGTTTCAAAATGTGCTTTCTTTTGACTGGGAAATTCCGGTGCGAAGAAAGTATTTTGAGGAGTTCCGTCTCCCGATGCGACAATTTTCGCACCTGCTTCCCGAAATGCAATTCAAATTTTTTTGGATAAAAAATAAAGCGCCCCAATTCGATGGCATCGGTTGAAATTTGTTGCCCCGGTTGCGTTTCGTTCATTAAATGAAGCAGATTGTCAATCCGAACGATTAACTCCTCCATGCTGAAAGGCTTTTTGATGTAATCATTGCCACCCGATTCGAAGCCTTTCAGAAGGTCTTGGGTTTGGTTTTTGGCCGTTAAATAAATGATTGGAATTTGCGCGTTCAACTGCCGAATTTCCTGACAGAGGGTGAAGCCGTCTTTATTCGGCAACATGACGTCGAGAACACAAATATCCGGCCGGTATTGTTGGAAAGCAGGCAAAGCATGCAGCCCGTCGCTGACCATGTTCACCTCGAAATTCCTACTCTCAAGGCTCTCTTTGACTATCTTTCCCAAAAATGGTTCGTCTTCAACGTATAAAATTTTTATCTTATTCATAATTCTTTGGAAAACAAATGATAAACTGGGTTCCTTTCCCCAATTGGCTCTCTACTTTAATGTTTCCTTTGTGTTTGTTTATTACCCCGGCAACATAACTCAATCCCAAACCATAGCCTTTGATGTTGTGTTCGTTTCCAGTGGGGATTCGGAAGAATTTTTCAAAAATCTTTTCCTTGTATTCCTGCGCAATGCCGATGCCGCTGTCGGAAATCATCATCTTCAGTTGGTGGTCGGAATTTTCCAGTCCGATTTGAATATTCGGCTCGTTCGGGCTGTATTTTAATGCGTTATCAATGAGGTTGTAAATGACGCTTGTCAAATGAGCGCGGTCGCCCTCAATGAAAAAAGGACTGCCCTTCGATTGAAAACTTACCTGTGCGGCAAATTTTTCAAATTGCAACTTCATCGAGTTCAAAATTTCCTGAATCAGCTCTTTGAGGTCGAATTTTTCAATCTTCAGTTCGGGTTCGGCTTTTTCAAAAAGCGACATTTTTAAAACTTTATCAACGAGGATGGACAAGCGATTGAGTTCGTGTTTGGAAATATTCAGGTAGTCCTTCGTGCGTTCAGGGTTTTGCAAAGCATTGAAATTGCTGAGGGCTTCGATGGCCACACCGACCGTCGTGATGGGGGTTTTCAATTCATGGGTGACGTTGCTGATGAAATCATTTTTCAACAGCGTCAGCTTTCTTTGTTGCTGCAAACTTTGAAAAATAAGAAAAAAGGCAAGCCCGATGCAGGAAAAAAGAAGGATGGAAAATAAAATTTGAGGCGCTATTTTTTTGAACAAATAAGCCCTAAAAGTGGGAGAAGCCACCGCATAGCTTTTGTTGCTCACGAGGTCGGTATAATTGTTCGACAACAAAATCCGATTGCCCATCGTGGAATCATTGACTTGAACGACCTCCAAAGAAAGGGGCAAAGCGGCCTTGGTCAAGGCTTTTTGGAATCTTTCGTCCAACAAGCGAGTCAGGTTGCTGTCCAACTGAGAAGGGGGCAAAGAATCTCCGCCATTTTCCTCTTTTTTCAAAGCCTGAAAAAGGGAAAGGGAGCCAAACATCGCTTCTTTTCCTCCCGTTTCCATTCTCGAACGCAAGCCTACTTGTCCAGTGGAAGTTGCTTCGTGGCCAGGCATTTTTTCTCTTTCGTCAAAAATTACGATTTTCAATGAATCAGCCTCTGTGGAGTTTATGAACGAGGAGGTAATTTTCTTCGAAGTATCTCTTTCGGCGCTTCGGATTTTCATCCGTTTTTCTTGCCTAAAACCAAGTGCAGGATCTACATTCGAGGCTATCGTAACTTTAAAAGCGGAAGATTGCATCGAATCTTTCCGCTGAAGAACGATGGGAAATAATTCCTGCATCAACTCGCCCTCAATGTCCCGAATGGAATTGAAAAAAAGAAAATTGGTTTGATTCTCCAAAGCCTCATGCGCTTCGTCGTAAACTTTATTCAACCAAAAAAAAAGAAAAACCGACAGCAAGACTAAACTGCTGACCATCAAGCCTACCGACAAACGATTTTGATTTATTCGAATCATGTACTTCCAAAAGTAAGGCTTTGAGGCATGAAATGCACTTTTCTTTAACCTTAATTAACCTTAAAGCAAGGTTGATTAACCTACCGTACCTATTGCAGGCCGTACTTTTGCAATCAGAAAAAGCTAGCTCAAAGATTCTGTTTAGAGCAATTTTTCATTCTAAAAAATTTACAAAAACAACAAATCAAAACCATTGATTATGAAACGGTTATTAATTCTACTCTCCAGCATTTTACCCGTCCTCGCCATTGCCCAAAACCTAGAGGGCGAGGTCTTGTTTGAAGAAACTATCAAACTCAACATCGAACTGCCGAATGGTAATAAACAAATGCTGGCCATGATGCCGAAAAGTCAAACGGCACAAAGAGTTTTATTTTTCAATCAGGAATCATCTTTGTATAAAAACGCGGAAGAATCTCAAGACGGCAGCGAAATTGAACAAACAGAGGGGGGTATGCAATTCAAGACGATGGTGGTGCAATCTGACAACCAATTGTTCAAAGACCTTCAGAATGGTAAAAAAGTGGAGCGACGAGAGCTTTTTGGAAAGAAGTTTCTCATTTCAGGAGGGTTGAAAACCCATGATTGGAAATTGACCGGCGAACAAAAAAAGATTCAGGGATATGTTTGCAATAAAGCGATGCTTCAGGATACAAGCCGCAGCGTTGCGGCCTGGTTCACATCCCAAATTCCCATCCCAACCGGTCCCGGAGAATTCGGTCAATTGCCTGGGATGATTCTGGAAGTGAACATAGATGATGGGGAAAGAACGATTGTTGCAAACAAAATAACAATGAAATCACTGCCGGAAGATGCCTTCAAAGTACCTACCAAAGGTAAAACTGTAACGCAGGAAGAGTTTGATAAAATAGCAAAGGAAAAGGCTAAAGAAATGCAGGAAGAGATGGGTGGCAGCGGGAATATTATGATAAAGATTAGAAACTGAATCGCTTGATTAGTTAAGGCAGTAAAAATATTTCAGACACCATCTCTCCAAGGGGTTTCAACCCCTTGCCCATTCAACACAAGGGGTTGAAACCCCTTGGAAGGTTATCTTCCCTTCCTCATATTGAAAGCTATGAAAACTTTTCTATTCATACCGACTGTTCTTTTCTTTTCGATTCTTTGCTTACAGGTAAAGGGTCAAAACAAATTCTCTGTGGAAGGCACGGTGACAGATACTGCTGCCTTGCCTTTGTCGGCTGCTACGGTTGTTTTGTTGCAAGAAAAAGATTCTGTGCTCGTCAGTTTTACGCTGACGCATCAGGATGGAAAATTTGTCCTCAAAAAAGTAGCAGCCGGCTCTTTTATTTTGCAAATCACCTACCTGGGTTTTCAAAATTTCAGTAAAAAAATCAGCCTTCCCTTTGAAGGGGGCAATTACGATTTTGGAGCAATCAAGCTGCTTCCTGTCAGTGCGAATTTGGACGAAGTAGTAGTGAAGGCGGAACATATTCCGATTGTTTTTAAAAAAGATACCATCGAGTACAATGCAGCGGCTTTCAAAACGCAGCCCAATGCGGTGGTCGAAGATTTGTTGAAAAAACTTCCGGGAGTGGAAGTAGATAGAGAGGGCAACATCAAGGCGCAGGGAAAAACGGTGGAAAGGGTGCTGGTAGATGGGAAAGAATTTTTCGGGAACGACCCCAAAATAGCAACCAAAAACCTGCCCGCCGATGCGGTGGGAAAAGTGCAGGTTTTCGACAAGAAATCGGAGATGGCGGAATTTACCGGCATCGAGGACGGCAAAAAAGAGAAGACCATTAATCTTGCCTTGAAAGAGGGCAAAAAGAAGGGCTACTTCGGCAATGTTTCAGGGGGCTACGGCAGCGACAGCCGCTACGAAGGCAAAGCCAACATCAACCACTTTGGCAAGAAAATCCAGCTATCCGGCATCGGCATGTTGAACAACATCAACGAGCAGGGATTTTCGATAAATGATTACCTCAATTTCATGGGCGGGCTTCAGAATATGATGTCGGGAGGGGGTGGTGGCGGCCTAAAGTTATCTCTCGGTGGAGAGGGGGGAGTCCCCTTGAATTTGGGCAAAACAGACGGAATTCTGACCACTTTTGCGGGGGGGCTGAATTTCAATTACGATTTTAATAAAAAGACAAAATTGAGGAGCAGCTATTTTTACAATCGAATCAAAACCGACATCGAACGAACCGCCACGCGGCAAAATTTGCTGGACGACCGAAGTTTTAATTCGGAAGAAAAAGACGGGCGTTTTAGTCAAAACACCAATCACCGGCTGAACTTTACCCTCCGCCACGAAATTGATTCTTTTCAGAACATCATTCTACGTTCGACGATTGGCTTCAATGAGGCTTTGCTGAGAAGCCTCAACGAAACCAAAACCTTCAATGCTGAAAATGCGTTGGAAAACACAGGCTTGCGAAATAACCATTCGGCGGGCGACAATTTCAACCTGACTTCCAACCTGATTTACCGGCGGCGTTTTCACAAAAAAGGAAGGGCCTTCGTCGCTGATTTGAGCTTTGGTTCGATAAATGCCGACCGCAAGGCGGCCCTCGGCTCTATCAATAATTTTTTGCTGCAAGATGATAATGAACGCGAGTTTTCCGACACCCTCCAACAAAGACAAACGCTTGCAAATGACGAAACGGATTTTGGCGTCAACTTGTCTTATACCGAGCCAATTGGGAAGCGTAAGTATCTGGAAATCAATTACGCTCGGCAAAATTTTTCGAATGAATCGGTGAAGGATTTTTTCGATGTATTTCCAAATGCAGAACCCAGAGAACTTTTTAACGCAGCTTTGAGCAATCATTACCAAAGGGACTACACCTACAATCGGGCTGGTTTGAATTTTAAACTGAACGGAAAGAAATCGAATTTAACGACCGGGCTAAGCCTGCAAGATTCCAAATTGGAGGGCGAAATTTTGTCGCAGGAAGTTAGCCTGCGAAAAGATTTTTTCAATGTCCTGCCAAGTTTGCGTTGGAATTATGATATTGCTGCTTCCCGCAATTTATCTTTTGATTATGAAACCACCGTCAGGGAACCTTCTTTGGAACAATTGCAGCCCGTGGTGGACAACAGCGACCCTTTGAATACCTTCACCGGAAACCCCGAACTGCGGCCCGAATACAGACACAACTTCAAATTGAACTTTATGTCTTTCGACCAATTTTCCTTCACCAACATTTTTGTTTCCCTCGATGCCATCTACACCAACAACAAGATTACAAATTCGAGGAACCTTGACTCTCTCTTTCGGCAAAACATCCAACCGGTCAATGTTGATGGCGACTTTATTCTCAACGGTTACCTTTCCTTTGGTACGCCCCTCAAACTAATCAAAAGCCGCATCAACATCAACACCAATCTGTCCTATAACCACGGTATCCTTTTGGTCAACAATGTCGAAAACAAAACGGACCGCGTAATTACTTCGGTTGATGTCAGTATTGAAAATCGGAAAAAGGAGGTGGTGGATATAGCTGTCGGAGCAAAATTGAGCCACAACACCACCAAATATTCGGTCAGCAAAAACCTGAATCAAACCTTTTTGAACCAAACCTATTATGCTGACTTTGCCCTCCAATTCGGAAAAACATGGTCCTTGGGAAGTTCAATGGACTACGCCCTTTATTCGGGAGAATCATTTGGCAGCAGCCGGGAGATTCCAATTTGGAAGGCCTCCTTGTCGAAATTTATTTTGAAAAACAAACGGGGGCAGTTCAAATTTTCGGTCTTTGACCTTTTGGATAAAAATGTCGGAATCAACCGAAACAGCGAATTGAACTACATCGAAGAAGAACGGATTCGTTCGCTGGGCCGCTATTTTATGTTTGGGTTCTCTTATTCGTTATCTGGCTTTGGCGGAAATAACTCACCCGGCATTGATATTCAAGTTAGGCAACGATGATACAAACCCCTCGTACTACATCAGGCTACGATTGTGGCTTTTTTTGGACTTGAAAATTCAAAGGCGAGAGCGATTCCACTTCTTTTTTACTTTAGTATTGGTCAAAAATTTTGATAATTAAAATGGAACTGATACCTTAGGAACGGTGAATAAATAAATTGAGGTTTTTGGGTTGATTATTTTGTTCTTAGTTTTTGCTTTGAAAACAAGAGTTATGTTGATATAATGACTGTTTTCAAAGTGAAAAATAAGGAC
>Ga0114931_10007685_pt1 | contig 13153 bp, 10 predicted proteins | sample 2SBtaG_FD_89579 | JGI IMG/M metagenome (GOLD analysis project Ga0114931, IMG submission 89579) | Deep subsurface microbial communities from Kolumbo volcano to uncover new lineages of life (NeLLi) - 2SBTROV14_V59a metaG | ecosystem: Environmental > Aquatic > Marine > Volcanic | place: Kolumbo... | reverse complement strand
GGCCGCGGATACGCAGCGGTTTCTCGACGCCGCGAGCCTCGAAATTCCGGTTTATGCCGACCCTGATCGAAAATGCCGCCTGGCCGCCCAGCGGGCAGGCATTTACACCGGCAGCTTTCCCACCACCTGGGTCATGGACCGCCACGGCGTGGTCCGCGGCGTATGGAAAGGTTATCTGCCCGGCACGGTTCGCAACATCGAACGACTGCTCGATCGCCTGCTTGCTGAATAACGGCGTTTCGCCAAAAAGCTCATTCCAGCCGCGAGCGGTCGAAAATTCACCCGTCGAATCAGCCGCGCCGACCACCGCCTTCACCGCTACCTACGATGCCTGGAACCGACTGGTCAAAATGATTGACGGCACCGCCACGGTGGTAGAATACGAGTACGATGGCCCCAACGGCCGCATCATTCGCAAGCTGCCGGCGGTGGCCGGTGGGCAGCTTCAGTCTCTTTCATCATTCGTATTGCAACACGGGCAGGCGTTCGAGGTCCGCTTCACTTGGCCGTGGTGGCCCATCTTGGTTGACGTCGGGTCGCTAGGCACCGAGAATTAGCGGGGAGTATTCCGAGGGCCGTTCAGCGCGGCTTGAATCGTGCGGGGAGGAGATGCGGCCGGCGGGAAGAGGCTCGGTTGGGGGTTGAAAACCGGCACGACGTGAAGGGAACGCAGGTATGCTTTCGTTCCGCGGTCCGACAGATCGCTACGGGCGACGCGAGTTTCTTCGCATTGGTAGTTTGGCTCTGGGCGGAATGTCGCTTCCCGGGCTGCTTTCGGCTCGCGCAAGTGCCGCGGCGTCCGGACGGCCGGTGTCGGGCAAGTCGGTGATTCTGCTGTTCATGCACGGCGGGCCAAGCCAAATCGAGACCTTCGACCCGAAGATGACCGCTCCGGACGGCATCCGCAGCGTCACGGGCGAAGTCGCCACGACGATTCCCGGCGTGACTTACGGCGGCACTTTCGAGAAGCTCGCCCAATTGGCCCACAAGATTGCGGTCGTGCGCTCGTTTACGACCGGGGACGCCAGGCACGACATCAAGCCGGTGGTTAGCCGCGACACGTTCGGCGGCAACTTGGGATCGGTCTATTCGCGCATCGCGGGAACCAACGACCCACGCAGCGGGATGCCGACCAACACGGCACTGTTCCCGCAGTCGGTTGATCCGGAGACGCAGCCGGCCGTTCGGAACTTCGGCAGGCTCGAGGCCACCGGCACGCTGGGGGCGGGTTTCGCGCCTTTTGTTCCAGGCGCCGGGGGAGAATTGCAGCAAGACATGCAGTTGTCGCTTCCGCTTGGCCGGCTTGACGATCGCCGCGCGCTGCTCACGGCGCTCGATCGCGCGAAGTGGGCCTTCGAGGCGGCGCGGGGGCGCGGCACGCTGGACAAAATTCGCATGCAGGCCTTCGACACCATGGGCGGTGTCTCCGACGCATTCGATCTTGGCCAGGAAGATCCGCGCACGCTTGCCCGCTACGATACCAGCAAACTCGTCCCTCCGGAAAAAATCAGCAAAAAGTGGAACAACCACAAGAACTATGCGGACAACGCCAAGACGCTGGGCAAGCTGTTGCTGTTGGCCCGCCGCCTTTGCGAAAGGGGTTGCGGGTTCGTGACCGTAACGACCAACTTTGTCTGGGACATGCACGCCGACAAAAACAACGCCGGCATGGAAGAAGGAATGCGCTACATGGGCGTGCCGTTCGACCACGCCGTGTCGGCGTTCATCGAAGACGTTGCCGCACGCGGCTTGAGCGATCAGATTCTGCTGGTGGCCACCGGCGAAATGGGCCGCACGCCGGTACTGAACCATCGTGGCGGACGCGACCACTGGGGCAACCTCGCGCCGCTGCTCGTCACCGGCGGCGGGCTGCCCATGGGACAGGTCGTCGGGCAATCCACCCGAGATGCCAGCCGGCCGCTGACCGAACCGATCACGATCCGACATCTCGTCTCGACCATCATGCACACGCTGCTGGACGTCGGTCAGCTACGCCTCACGCCCGGCATACCGAATGAAATAACCCGCGCGCTGGCCGACTGGCCGCCGATTCCGGCATTTTTTTGAGGAAGGCGGGAAAGGCGACCTTACGTCGACTGGATCAGATGGCCATGTGGAAATGGTCTGCTGAAGCGCCGTTCCGCCCAGTGTCAGTATGGTTTTGCCTCATCGACTGACCGTCAACGTATTGGCCTGAAAACGGAAAGCAAGCTGACCCAGAGAAACGCTTATCCTCAACTTGCAAGCTCCGCTGGCGACGTGGTGAAGTGGACCCCCAAAACTGGACAGCCTGATAAGGTGTATTATCCCACCGGTGGCGGCGCAGCCGAACAGAAGGTGTCCGCGATGTCAGAGAAAGCGTCATTTTTTGGGGCGGCGTTTGGCAGGTGGCAGCTTCAGCTGCGGCGTTTTTGGAAGTGTCGGCTGGCTTGTTCTAGTTTGCGGCGTTCGGCGGGGGGGTGAGATTGGCTTCGGCGTCGCGATAGATCTTTTCCAGTAAGGCGGTCGACCTCCTCGGCGAAGCCACGGGAGGGACGTGGCAGCCGACCTTGGGCGTTGCGGTTGGGTGGATGCGGCGGATCGTGGCGTGACGGGCTTTCTCTGGCGATCGCTGTCGGGGATTGTTGACCATGCTTTGTGGCGATGGCTAGACTAACGGTCGCGTCAGGTTGGTCGAACGCTCGAGCCGGCCATGTTCTAGAGGCGGCGTTTGGGCGGACCTTGGCGGGTTCGGCTGACGTGCGATTCTTGTTGGATGGAAAAGGCCATGGACCCGTTTCGACTTTGTCTTGCCCTGGGTCCGCTTGCCGTTTATCTGGCGGTGTTGGGGATTGTGAATCTGGGGCGGCGACCGCTGATTACGTCGGGGGCAAGAGATACGGCGGCCTTGGCAATCGCGCTCTGCGGGCTAATCATCGTGGGGCCGATCGAGCTATTCATGCCGCAGGCGGCGGTGATGCAGTTTGGCATGTACGTCTGGGTGATGCTGGTCGCTTTTTACTTTCTGTTGGCCACGCTTTGGGTGCTGACGCAGCGGCCGCGGCTGGTGGTTTACAACGTCTCGCTGGATGAGATTCGCCCCATTCTTGCTGAGGCGGTTGGCCGGCTCGACCCCGATGCCCGCTGGGCCGGAAACAGTGTTTTGATGCCCAAGCAGCATGTCGAGTTTCGAATCGAGAGCTTTGCCCTGATGCGCAACGTCACGCTGACCGCGTCGGGCGAGGTGCAGCATTACCAGGGATGGCGCAATCTGGAGTCGGCCTTGGCCGCGGGGCTGCGCGAGTTGGAGGTGCGCCCCAATCCGCAAGGCGCCGGCATGCTGCTATTGGGACTACTGATGGTCGCTACCGTGCTGTGGCGAGTGGCTTCGGAAGCCCAGCAAGTGGCCGAAGCCTTTCGCGACATGCTCCGGCTTTAACAGCACCCGGGGGCTTGTTCGGGCGGTCCACTTGCTCACGGTGGCCGGACGCCACCTGCTTTTCCCGCTTTCCTATCAAAGCTCATCGACGCGGCAACTCGCCTGTCAGCCGACTCGCCTTTCAGCCGATCCATCGATCGGTTTCCTCGGTTTCCATGCCGGGCGCGATTTGCGGCAGGGGGACGTTCTGCTGAAGGCATGCTTCGAGCACGGACAACTTCAGCGTGTTGCGGAAGGCCGGCGACTCGCCTTCGCTCAGCACGTTGACCAGCCAGGGAAGCACTTGTATGCCCTCGGTCAGCAACGTCGCATCGGTTGGTGTTACTCGTATGCAGGTCGCGGTCTCCGGCGGTTTTTCGTCTCGAAAACTCAAACGCCGCAAGACCTCCGGTCGGCCGAAATGCGCGGTGGCGATTTCCATGGCTTGCTGAAAGACGACTTGATAGCGGTCGAGGAACTCGTCGTCCAACTCCCTGGGCAAGCGATCCATGCCGACAGGCAGCCGCTCGAGCCGCTCCATCACGTCGTGCATGAACTGGCCGCGCAGAACAAATCCGTGCTGCGGAGCGATGACCTCGACGGGTGGATCAAGCGCCCGAATCTGGTTCACGGCATAAGCGACCGCCTCACGGCTGGGCATATAGATTTGATGAAAAATGGCGATCCCCGGCCAATCCTCTTCCTCGGCCCAAAGTTGCAGTCGCCCGGGATCGTTCAGCCCGCCGAACAAATCGCCACTGAAGAGAACCCGCGATTCGAGGTCATAAAAGGCCATCGCGCCGCGAAAATGGCAAAACGGCGTCGGCACGGTGAGGACGCGATGCCCTCCGGCAAAGTCGATCTTTTCGCCACGAAATCGATGGGCGAAGCGCAGCTCTTTGGGCCGCGCGCCAAGGTGGCGAACCAAACGCCAGGCGTCTTCGCTGACAAAGCCGGTGAGCGACGCATTCTCCTCGGTCAGCGGCACCAGATTGGCGACCACGTCTGGGTCCTGGTGGTTCAAGCTGAAATAGCTCAGTTCGGCCAGCGAGCCAAGGTGCATGATCAAATGGCGGCGGACCTCGGCGTAATCAAGCTGCGAGCCGGGGTCGATGCACCAGTGGGTATCTCGCTTTCCGGCAACGTCGAACGTGCGGAGATAGGTGTTGCACTGCAACAGCGCGTCCGGGTTGCGGCGACCGACCATGTGGCAGCCTTCGGCAACGCGAAACGCATCTTGATCATGGTTCATCGTCGTTTGCCCCGCTACGAATTTCTGAATGAGACCGACTTGCCTGAACAAGCAGTCAGGGCGTTTAGGTCGCGCCGGCTAAGCGATGTTCCAACTGTGCGGCACGCGGAAAAAGAAGGTTGTTCTCTTTGTGAATGTGCTGGTGCAAGTCTTGCTCCAGCTCAACCAGGGCATCGAGCAACACGCGATAGGTAGTGCAGGCATCTTCCGGCGGCGCGAATCCACCGGTCAGCTTGCGCATCCTGGCCAGCGCTTCGCCGACCAGTTCGTGTTCGGCGTGCATGACACGGATGGGGTTTTGCACCGTTCCGCAGTGGAACTGCGGCAGGGTCGTGGCCTGTTCAAGCTGCCGAATCATGGGAAACAAAACCCGTTCTTCTTTCATCATGTGCGGGAACAATTCGTTTTCCATGGCCGCAAACGTCTGGGCAACGTCGTCCAGTTCAGGGTGATGCTCATGATGGGCTTCCACGACCTTATCAAGCAAACCTTTCACGCGCGGCAAAGCCTCGCGCAGCCACTGATGGTGGGTTTGCTCGATGTGATCGCAGAGTTCGGTCAACGACTTTTCACGCCAATCGATTTGCCGGTCGCCGGGCCGTTGGTCGCAGTCGCCGATCTGCCGGACGATGGCTTGCGGATCAAGCCCCCTTGCGCGGCAAGCGTCGGCGAGCGGCGTCGCGCCGTGGCAGCAGTAGTCGATTTTGAGCTGTTCAAACAGCCTCGCCCGGCGAGGGTTTTCGACGACCAGATCGCTGATTTTTCTGTCAAGCATCGTTGGATCTCCCTGTTTCACATAAGGCCCGCGCGGCATTGGAGGTCACGCGTCATGCCACCCCGGGGGCACATATGCACAGTCCGGCTCCGCGGCCAACGGATTGCCGGAAAGCGCGAAGGATCGTGCCCGGCTGCCGCCGCAGATGTGCCGAAACGAACAACCCCCGCATTTCCCTTCCAGGCGATCCGGTTGTCTCAGGGCACGAAACAGCGGCGCCTGACGATAAACCTCGACGACCGAATCGTCGGGGAAAGTACCACACGCCAGGGGCAAGAAGCCGCTCGGATAGATCAAGCCGGTATGGCCAATGAAGAGCGTCCCCTTGCCGTCATTGATTCCCAGCGGCCCGCGCGTGCCGGCCGCGCGAGGCGGCTTGGCGTCGGCGGCCCGGCGCGGTTCGCGGCTTTGATGATCTTGGCTTTTCTGGGCAAGATAGCGCCGGTAGTGGGGTGCTTCGGTGGTTTTGATGCCGAAGGGCTGTTTCTGGGCCTGCCGCCACAGCCTTGCAAAAACCTGTTCATACTGCTCGGGCGTGATGCGTGATACTCTCGCGCCACGCCCCACGGGCACGAGGAAAAAGACCGACCAAAGAACGACGTGCAGCGAAGCGGCCAAATCGGCCATGTGGTCAATCTGATCGAGATTGTGCGGTGTGATCGTCGTATTGATCTGGAGCGGCAATCCACAGGCTCGGGCGTCGGCAAGAATATCGAGCGAGCGGTCAAAGCTTCCGTCGACGCCGCGCAGCGCGTCGTGCGTGGCGGCATCCGCGCCGTCGAGGCTGATCGCCAGCCGCTTCAGTCCCGCCTCACGCAAGCTGTTGAGCGCCTGCCGAGTGACCAGCGGCGTGGCGGAAGGGGTCAGCGCGACTTCGAGCCCCCGCAGCGTTGCCAGGCGGACAAGTTGCCGTAGATCCGGCCGTTTGAGCGGATCGCCGCCGGTCAAAATCAGTAGCGGCGGCTTGGGGAATTCGGCAAGCTGACGAACCAGGCGCTTCGCCGTCGGCGTGTCCAACTCGCTCGCATGGCGTGATGGCTGCGCACAGGCCCGACAATGACGGCAAGCGAGGTCACAGGCCTGCGTGACTTCATAAAAGACGACAAACGGCCCGCTGTCGAAGTCGGCGCTCGTATAGCGTGCAGCCCGCGAAGCCCGCTCGCCGGTAGCTCGGCAAATCATCACGGTTCCCCTTGCGCCGCACATGCCCCGCAGGCGGGGATGCGAAGGACTCGCCTAGCCGGCGGGAACGATAGACGCTTTCTTGCTTTGACAATTAAAACCTACTCACTATATTGTGGATGTCAAGGTCCAAAATATTTGTGAGTCGCCCTCGATCGATGATTTCACAGACGGCCGAATACGCGTTGCGGGCCATTGTTTATCTTGCCGATCAGTCGGGCGAGGCGCGAACCATCCGACAAGTGGCCGCCGCCACGCAGGTGCCCGGCGAGTATTTGGCCAAGGTGCTTGGCAACTTAAAGCGAGCGGGCATTACCCGGGCCAAACGAGGTTTGCACGGAGGCTACACGCTAGCCCGATCGCCCAAGCAAATCACGATTCTCGATATCATCAATGTGGTTGATCCATTTGAGCGAATTCGGCACTGTCCGTTGGGCAACCGCGAGCATGTCGATCTGTGCCCCTTGCACCGCCGGCTTGACGGTGCGTTGGCCCAGATCGAGGCGGTGTTTGCTTCGACGACGGTGGCGGAATTGCAAGCCGAATCGTCGGCACGACCTAGCATACGCAAACAAGGACAAAAAGAGTGCGGGTTTCCGTCGACCAAGCAGCCCGCCGCGGAGAAGCGTGCCGGTGACGGCAAGCGTCCCGCGTCGCGAAAACGAAGGAACTGATCGGACCGCGAGAAACGTCAGTTCGCGGCCGCACGTTTCCCACTCTTCGATCCGTGTGAGGCATCCGCGATGGCGAAGCTCGTTGTCATGGCGCCGGTTCCGGCGCAGATTATTTCCCAGTGGTTGATGGCTCAGACCGGTCGCGCGGATCTCGACGTGCTGAGCGTCGAAGACGTCGACGACGCCCAACTCGAGGCGGCTTTGGCCGACGCGGAGATGCTGCTCGGCGACTACACATTCGCACGCCCCGTCGATCGGGCGCTGCTCGACCGCGCGCCGAAGCTGCGCTTCATCCAACAGCCGAGCGTCGGCTACCAGCATATCGATCTCGAAGCCTGCCGGCAGCGCGGTGTTGCGGTGGCCAACACGCCGGGGGTCAACAGCGTCGCCGTGGCCGAGCATACGCTGATGATGGCCCTGATGCTGCTCAAGCAAGCGATTTACGCACACCAGTCCACCAGCCGTGGGAAGTGGGCCCAACACGAGTTGCTCTGGCAACGCGGCGTATTCGAGCTTAAGGACAAGACGTTCGGCATCGTCGGCATGGGGCACGTCGGTCGCGAACTGGCCGTTCGTCTTCGGGCGTTTGAAACACGGACCCTGTACTACGACCCGGTCCAACTTGATGCCGAGACAGAGGAAAGTCTCGGCGTTCAGAGTAAGCCTTTGGATCATCTGCTCCGCTCGTCGGACGTGGTCAGCCTGCACGTGCCGCTGACGCCGCAGACCGAAGGGCTGATCGGGGCCCCGCAGCTAGAGCGGATGAAGTTCGGCGCGATTCTGATCAACGTGGCTCGGGGTGAGTGTGTTGACGAGGCGGCCTTGGCCGAGCGGCTGCGGCAGAAAAAGCTGGGCGGCGCCGGAATCGACGTTTACAGCCAGGAACCGATCGCGGCCGATCATCCGCTGCTCGGTCTGGACAACGTCGTGCTGACGCCACATATTGCGGGCGCGACGCACGAGGTGCGTGCCCGCGTGGTCAACGCGGCGGTAGGCAACCTGGCCCGCTTCTTGCGAGGCGATCCGCCGCAGTTTTTGATCGTGCCAACCGAAGCGAGCTGATGGAAAGAGAATCGCCGCTGCCGCACCCGCGTTGCGACTTGTCGGGGAGGGCAACGATCCCGTCCGCTTGAAGTGATTTCGGCGGTTCCGCTTATCGACCAAGAAACCTATCCACCCGAGGAACGAACATGGCCAAGCTGCGTGGCGCCGATGCGCTAGTTCAATGTCTCCAAGCCGCCGGAACGCAGCGTGTTTACGGCGTGATCGGCACTTCGATCGTCGGGCTGCTTGACGGGCTCTACGAGGCCCGCGACTCGATCCGCTACGTTTCCTGCCGGCACGAACAGGTGGCCGCCAGCATGGCGGACGCCGAAGGTCGGTTGACACGCCGTCCGGGAGTGGTCGCGCTACATTCGGGCCCCGGCGCGCTGAACGCCATGATCAGCATGGCCAACGCGGCCAAGGATTGCTCACCGATGATCGCGATTACCGGCGCGATCAAACGCCGCTTGCAGGGCTGCGATGGCATGCTCGAGCTGGACCACGTGCGCGTCAGCAGCCCGCTGTGCCGCGCGGCGCTGCGTATTGAAACGGTGGCCGAGATCCCGCAGCGCTTTTCGCAAGCTTATCGAGCGGCGGTGTCCGGACCCGGCGGACCGGCGCTGATCGAGGTGCCCGAAGACATCTGGACCGCCGTCGATGAGGTCGATCTTGGGCAGCTTGAATTGAAACCCGAAGAGCCGCCGCCGATCGAAGCCGGTGAAGTCGCCGCGGTGACCGAGCGTCTCGCGCGTGCCGAACGGCCCGTCATTCTGGCGGGAGCCGGCGTGACGTATCGACGGGCCGATGGTTTGCTTGCCAAGCTTGCCGAGCGGTTGCAAATTCCCGTGGCGACCACGGGCAACGGCCGCGGCGCGCTGTCGGAGGCGCATCCCCTTTCGCTTGGAAGAGCGGGCTACGGCGGCGGCAACCCGGTCGCCGACGAGGCGCTCAAGCGGGCGGACTTTATCTTGGGCCTCGGCTGCACGCTGTCCGACATGACAACCTATGAGTACACCTGGCCCATCGAGGCGGACGTCGTGGTCGTGAATCTCGACCACGATAACGACCGAAAGGGAATCCCGCTCGAATCGATTGATGCCGATGCCAAGGGTTTTCTGGAACAACTGCTCGACACCACCGCGGCAATGAATCTCTCGGATCGCGCTAGCTGGACGGATCAACTGCGCGAGGCCACCGCGATGTGGGAGAACCTGCTCAACAGTTCGCTTCACCGTGGCGGGGAACATGCCTCTCCGGCGCAAGTTTGCACCGCGCTCGATGCCGCGCTTGGCGAGGACGCCATGGTGACGGTCGGTGCCGGGATGCACCTGCTGTATCCCATGGCCTTTATCAAGGCTCGGCGGCCGAGCTGCTTCCTGTCGGCGGTCAACTTCGGCTCCATGGGTTTCGGCTTTCCGGCCGCGCTCGGCGCGAAGCTTGTGCAGCCCGACCGCAGCATGGTGGCCATTCTTGGTGACGGTGATTTCATGATGACCGTCCAAGATCTTGAAACGGCGGTCCGCGAGAAAATCGCGGTCAAAATCTTCGTGATCAACGATAACTCGTATCGCGTGCTCGCCTTTCGACAACGTGTTCAATACGCCGGACATGTGTACGGCTCGCTGCACGGGAATCCGGACTTAATGGAGCTTGCCCACAGCTTCGGCATCGAAGCGTGGCGGATCGAAAAGCCGGAGCAGGTGGACGCGACGGTTCGCGATTCGCTTGCCGCGGAGGGTCCGACGTTGGTTGAAATCGTCACCGAGGCCGACGACATCCCCCCCACGAATCTCGCGGCGGCTTTGGGCATGAGCGACTAAACAGCCCTTCACCGTTTCGACACATGGCAAACGTTGGCTCGTCAGCCGGCAAGCCGCCGGATCTGGTCGGCGAGCGCTTCGATCGAAGATCGCGACCATGTGGATACGGGCAGATCGAGCGGATCGTCCGTTATGACCGCGAGGATCGTCTCGTTGCGGCTGGCAAGCGGAGCCTCGCCCAGCGAAGCACGCCACACCTCGACTTTTGGCGCTTGGGCCTGAAGATCGCCTTCGACTAAGACCAAATCGCAGTCGAGAAAATTCGGCGCGAGCAGCGCATAGCGATCCACCGCACCTTCCGCGTCGCGCCGCGGGCGGAACACGGCGGTCATCTGTTGCGACAAAATGCCGACCACCCGAGCGCCGGCTTCCCGGTGTCGGTGCGAGTCCTTGCCCGGCGTATCGAGTTCGTGACGATGATGGGTATGCTTGATCGTTCCAACCGCGTGACCCTGGGCGGTCAAACATTTGACAAGATCGATGATCAACGTCGTCTTGCCGCTGTTCTTACGCCCGATGATGTGGACTCGCCGCAAGGGAGGGTCTCCGTGGATTGAGAGCTGCGCTGGGCGGAAAACCCCCATCGTAAGCATCGGGCCGACGCCCCACCAGCCATGATGGTTCGGCAATTTCGTTGAAGTTTCGCGGTGCCAACCCTCACGCCGTTATCCGATCATGCGCCGCGGAAGTGATACGTGGAACCGGGCAATTCATCACCACGCGCTAGAGCGGTCTTTAACGATCGCCATCGATCGCCGCGATACATCAAGACCGCTCGTTGCAGTCCGCGCTGAGGGAAAGTGTGCGGAAGGAAAGTGTGCGGATTCGCTGCGCCAATTGTCGAAGTTGCGCAATCCTGAAGGGTTATCAGCGCGATATTTGAATCATTGGCTCGGGTCAACCGATCTCTAGCATGTCAGCGGGCATTTCCCTTGTCCGCATCATTCTATCCAGCGGACCCAGTCGAACCTGCACGGATTTGCCATGCTCCACCTTGTCACGCGACACGGTTGCTTGTTGACTTGCGCCATCGCTTGTTTGTCGACTACGGTCGTTTCGCCGGCGTTAGCTGCCGACGTGTCGCCGGCAAGCGAAGCATCATCATCACCGCGCGCGGCGACAAGGCTGACCTACGACGCGACGGCATGGCTGGAGGAACCAGACCTCTCGGAGGTCGGCGCCCCGAGTGAAACGGCTGACTCGCCCGATCGGTTCATCTCGGCAATCTCGGAGAAAAACTTCGACCGCGACGCCTGTGACGATTGCGTCGGCAAGAGCAAGGATTCATGTGACGGTGAGTCGTGTGGCGGCGGTGGAGGTGGGGGCGCAGGTGGGAAAGGCAAGAAAGACCCGTCCGCCACGGCCTACAAACCGTTGTTTTACGACAACGACTTTTCCTATCTGGTTCGCTCACGTACCGAGTCGCCTTATCTGACCGACCTGGCCAAACGCGTCCCGGTGGGCTCTCGGCTGACGATCGACGTGGGCGGCGAATATCGTCTGAGAAACCATAACGAAAACAACATGGGGCTCAACAAGCTTAATGGGCTCGACAACAGCTTGCTGCTGCAACGGACAAGGCTGTATCTGAACGCCAACTTCGGAAACGCGTTTCGCTTTTACTCCGAGATGATCGACGCCACGAGCGCCTATGAGGACTTGACTCCCCGGGCGATCGATGAGAACCGCGCCGACTTCATCAACCTCTTCGGCGATGCCGTGCTGTGGCGTGGCGAGAACGGCTCGCTAACGGCCCGCGGCGGTCGGCAAGAGCTTCTCTACGGCGCGCAGCGGCTCGTCTCTCCGCTGGATTGGTCGAACACGCGCCGCACGTTCGACGGAGCGAAGATGTTCTGGCGAAGTGAAAAGTGGAGCGTCGATGGCTTTTGGACCCGCCCCGTTCCGTTCGGGCAGCATGTTTCCAACGATCACAACTTCGATCATCCCGACCTGAGCCGCGAGTTCTTCGGTCTGTACGCCACCCGCAAGAGCGGCAAGAAGAGCGGACTTGATCTGTATTACCTCCGCTTGGCCGAGTACGACGGCCAGGTCGACTTCGATGCCAACACGTTCGGTGCCCGATGGTGGGGCAACCGTGGCGATTGGCTGTGGGAGATCGAAGGGGGCTATCAGTTCGGCGACGTCGGTCCGCTGGACCGTTCGGCCGGTTTTTATACGATTGGCCTGGGGCACGCGTTCTCGCGGGTTTGCTGGACGCCGACCTTGTGGGCGTACTATGACTGGGCTTCGGGCGACAGCGATCCGACCGACGGCGACAACAACACGTTTAACCAGCTATTCCCCTTGGGGCACAAGTACCTTGGTTATATGGACCTGGTAGGCCGGCAGAACATCGAGTCGTGGAACTTTCTGGCCACGCTGCAACCACACGAGCGGGTGCGGCTGCTTGCCTGGTGGTATATCTTCCACCTGGATGAATCGCGTGACGCGCTGTACAACGCCGGCGGCGCACCGATTCGTGTTGATCCGACCGGCGCCGCGGGAACCGACGTGGGAGAAGAGTTGGATCTGACGGTTCAAGTCACCGTAACGCCACGCGTCGGCATCTTGTTCGGCTACTCGCACTTCTTTGCCGGTGAGTTCGTGGCCAACACCTCACCGTTTGTGCAGAACGACGCCGACTTCTACTACACACAGCTAACCACGCGATTCTAAGAATCTCGCCGGTACGCGGCAGCGAGCCGCCGCCCAGCCTGCCGTGGATCATTTCAACCGCCGCTTAATATCACAGCGCCAAGTTGAACCGCCGAGACGCGGAGTCTAAGCAGAAGCAAGGCAAACGGTTGTGTCATGCCTGGACTAAGTTGTGTCATGCCTGGACTAAACTCAGCGGCGAGGGGGTCGACTCATTCTTCTTCGAACCGAAACGGAAAAACGCGCTTTTTTTTACTGGTTTCTCGGCGTCTCCGCGGTGATTTGATTCCTACGAGCATAGCGCTGTAGGGTTAGTGGGGTTCGTTGCTGACCACGGTGCCGTTGATCACCACG
>Ga0114931_10007684_pt1 | contig 13153 bp, 11 predicted proteins | sample 2SBtaG_FD_89579 | JGI IMG/M metagenome (GOLD analysis project Ga0114931, IMG submission 89579) | Deep subsurface microbial communities from Kolumbo volcano to uncover new lineages of life (NeLLi) - 2SBTROV14_V59a metaG | ecosystem: Environmental > Aquatic > Marine > Volcanic | place: Kolumbo... | reverse complement strand
TTTTGCCCCGTTTTACCTGGGCCGCTGGCGCTTCTTCAATGCCTTCAACGGATATAGCTGCCGGGATCAGAAATATCAGATGCTTGCCACAGCCTGATCTGTGATTTTTTCAGGGACGACTATGTAGACACGATATCCCGTTACAAAAAGGGCCGTGGGTACGAATGTGACAAGTCACAGGCTGGAATCATCAAAAAATACCCGATTGCTCGTTTCCCGATTTCCAAAATTCGCCCTGCCGACGTTGCCGTATTCCGGGACGCACGCAGCAAGGACGTTGCTGCAAAGACAGTATGTTTGGGTCTGGGTTTGATATCGCATGTATTCACCATTGCCCGGCAAGAGTGGAACATGGACTTCCTCACCAATCCCGTCACCGTGACCCGTAAACCATTGATCCATGGCACGGCACGGGAGCGCCGTCTGGAAGATGGCGAGGAAGCATTACTTCTGGAGGCCTGCGATGCCTATGGCGGAGTTATTGGCAATGTGGTCAGGCTGGCATTGGAAACGGGTATGCGGCGTGGTGAAATCGCCGGTATTCAGTGGAAAGATGTTGACCTGGAACGCCAGGTAATTCATTTGTATGACACAAAGAACCGGGATGACAGAACGGTTCCCTTATCCTCACGCGCTACCGTTCTTCTGGATGGCATGGACAGGCATGACGGAAAGGTATTTGCCATCACGGATGCCGCTATCAGCCATGCTTTCTCACGAGTATGCAAGCGTGCGGGAATCGAGAACTTGCGCTTTCACGATCTGCGTCATGAGGCCACCAGTCGCTTCTTCGAGAAGGGCCTAAACCCGATGCAGGTCGCCGCCATCACCGGCCACAAAACGCTGCAAATGTTGAAACGCTATACCCACCTGCGGGCGGAAGACCTAGCAAAGATGCTGGGGTAATAAGGTGAAGGCCGGGAAAACTTTGTTTGTGATACCCCCTACTTCATCGCTACAAACAAACCCGTTCTGCCCGGACAGGGAAACCCTTGCTTATCTTTGTGTGGGTTCAACGCGGGATTATGGCTCTTTCTTGTAAACCGCTTGCCGCATAAAGAACATTCGAACACATACTTGGGGCCGGAACTTAATGGCCTCCCAATTATTCGGCGTCGCCTACCAGACACACTTCTTCCTGGCCTTGCTATCCCCGTCGCACGACGGGAAATCTCCGGAGCCGTAATGGGGCCTGAAGGCGTTAGCTCAATGGCGTACCGAGGCACAAAGGTTTGCTGGCTTGCCTCCACGCTCTGGATGCGATCAATGCGATAGGATCGCGTCTCCCCTGTTTGATGCTTTATCGCGATTAACAGCAGGTTGCCTTCACTGGACCGGCGCAGTGAATATGGTTCTATCAAACGGGTGCTTCCCTGGTATGTCAGACTTACACACAGGTGGTTGGCGGCGGCGAAACGGATAACCTCAAGAGGCGCGGAGGTATGCCAGGCCTGCGCCATGGATGGCGGCCGCCATGCTGCATATCTTACTCCGGAAACAGCCGGAGCGGCTGGAAGAACAGCCTTCTCGGCCAAGCCATGCAGCCAGTCGAAAACGGCAGGCAGCTCTTCCCAGAATTGCTGAAACGGGGGTAGAACCGGCAACTGATGTGCAAGCATGTTTTTCCATTCAGCTTCAAGCTCGACCCGCTGAGGTTGATTTTCAAGCACTGCAAATGTTGGGACAGCAATCCCCTTATATGCACATTTCTGCTCAAGCGTGGCGAATACCAGGCTACGATTCGGCCTTAGCTCGTCATGCCGGTACAGGTGCACCACATCATAGAGATCGCGTGGCCTCTCCCGTTCGGCCAGCGCCCTGATTTTCTCGGCAAAGACTTCCTCGAACGCATAGCAACGGACATGAATGTCGGCATCCGGCTTGTCGGAATAAGGATGATTGACTTCCCGCTGAGCCGGATCCAAAACCAGAACCTCATCGGTCGTCAGATCCAGCTTGATACGTGCCGGGTCTCCCCGCCTTCCCATCGGGCCACGGTAGCCAATGCGGCCTTCAGCCGATTTGCCGCCCCGTTTATTTTCATACACCTCAAAGCGAATCGCATCCGCAGGAACTTCTATGCCGGAAGCTTCATAAATCCACTCGGCTATTTTCCTGAATGCGCCTTCAAGAAATGCCTGATCAAGATGTTCGGAGCTTGTCAGGGTGAAATCCAGATCCTCGGAAAAACGATAGGTTTCAAAGTAACACTTCTTCAGGCATGTACCGCCCTTAAACGCCCAGGCCAGACCCAACTCCAGATGCGCCGCAATACCCGCAAGCAACCACCCAAGCACGTAATCCTTTTCGATGACATTGGCCGCCAAACCGAACTCTCTGGAAAATTCCATCACCTCACGGCGATCAATCAATGCTGCTCTCCTCTGCCCAGGCCCTGGGAACCCATAGACGCCATCGTGTAACCAGTCTGTCGGCTGTCAATGATGTATCTAACTTTGCGTTGCCTTGAGTCAATCGGGATCGGCAGGCTTCAATGGCAGGCTTTTCCTCTCCGGCGAATCGCTCCAGCAGGAAACCAAGCCGTTTGAAAACAGCGCCATTGCCCAGCCGGTCGGCATAATCGAGCAGCAATTCGATATCCCTGTTCTTCGATTGCAGGTAATTGAGAAATATATCTGTCGTTGAACGTATACCGCCGCCAAGCCGAGGATCATCCAGCATGTCCAGAATGGTGCGCGCCGGGTCGGAAACGGAAATTTTTACCTGCCCTCTCCATGCGGACTTCAGGCCAAACATATTTTTTTCCGGTACTGTGCGCAACATGAATGTTGCGCCTCTGATAACCGGCGTACGATCTCTGGGGTTCCGGGTTGTTATCACAATAACCGTCCGGAATATCTGCTCCGTAAAATCCCAGTATTCAGCGGCGCTCCACCCGCCGATGTAGCAGGGTGCATAAAGCCGTTCAGCGATCAGCCAGGGATCTTCCAGCGGGGCGTCCGCCGTCCGGGATTCAAGCGGCACAGGTATATAGAGACCACGGCGCACACGGGACAGCCATCCCTTACTCGCCCAACGCGCCAGCATCTTGGCGGCAGACGAAGGAAACACCTTCAACGCCTTCGCGGCATCCGCTACCGATACGGTTCCTTTGGTCTCCCGGATGACCGCAGCCAACCTTTCCCGATCCATTTTTCCCAAACCAGCCAATTGTTCCATGATATATTATATACGCTCCAATTCATATTATAGATGAACTACAGCGCATAGGATATACTATTTCAACAAAATAGCTATATCAGGAATGCCGTAGTTCATCTAATCGGTGAATTTCGTCGTTCCCAATATATCTGATTGGGAGTTCTTCCAGCTATCGAACAGCTTTTTTAATTTCCAATATCAAGTTGTAAAAGCCCGACCCCGAATCCCATCCCCAAACCACATTCATTCCAAAATAGTGAAGGAGGTGACACCCACCGTCATCCAGGCCTATTTACACTTCGGCAGTGGCTTGGGCGTAGACCGTTTGTGCGGTTTCACACGAACGGTTTTTGGCCCGGGCTTTCCCTTGGTGCGTGTCGGCCTGCATTTTGTTTTCGTTGCCATAGATATCACCTCCTTACGGTTGCTGGCTGCCTACCGCTTCTTCATTCAGTAGTTGGCCAGCCTGTAAAAGCTGATTCATGGAAAACGAAAACAGTGGATGCCACCTCCTTTGCTATCTTATATACCGATGCCGTAAAATGCCGTCAATCCTCATGGCCCATTTCTCTTCATTCCTGCCGTTTTTGGCTAGCTTCAGCTATCGCCTGTGAAAGTTGCTCATGTGACCAACGCACACACTTCAAGTTATTGTCTTTGAATGCCTGTGGCAACTGCGATGGTGGATAATCTCCTTTGTAGACTCCTATTACCCCCTTTCCACGCTTCAAGCTCTCTTCAATCTCCCAGTTAACCCATTTGCTATCTGCACTATGATCAGACAGGTAAACCGCAGTTACCGAAACTCTATCTATTTTCTCTCGAATTTGGCGTCGTATATAATCAGCGTTAGTGCTATCGAAAGCTTCCTTTACTGAATAGTCGCTAAATTCCAAGTCGGTGTTTTCATTTTTGGATTGCCCCCGGAGTAAATTTACTTCATCCACATCTTCATACGCGAAACTGATGAAGACGTTCCGAGAACTTCCCTCACTTCCCTCTCGAAGTTTTTCTTTGGCTCTTTCTGATAAGCGATTGATATCTCCAATTGGAATGCCACCACCTGAACCGCCACCCATAAAAGTCTCCTTATTCAAGAACCTCTAAGCATGAAATGCATTTGCCACAAGGTTCATCTGTTCCGGCATGACAAGAATAGGTTCCTGTAACCCCCTTCTGTCTTGCGAGTTCGAGAGCCTCGGCCTTACTAAATTCAATCAAGGGAGCTATCACACGGATATGCTTACCCATTGCTGATTCAATAGCATGCTCGGCGACTGCAAGAAACTCTTCTCGTTGGTCTGGAAACAAGCTGTACTTTTCAGCGAGTAGGCCAATCGTTACTGCATTAGCTCCCACTTGCATCGCATATGCGCCGCCTGCAAGTAAGAAAAGCAGGTTTCTCCCAGGCGTAAAGGCATCTTCTTTTACATCCTTCTGAGTAGAAGTTAGACCAGACTCAATAACATGTCCAAATCCAGACAAATTCATCCGCGCAGGTGCAGGTAAGCCAAGCGTTTCATGTGTTGCAGCACATGCTTTCCACTCTTGAGTAGCTGCCAATTGTCCATAATCAATAAAAAGAGGAAAAACAGTAGTTTCTTCTTCGCGAGCCATGACGCCTACCAGTGTTGAGTCAATCCCACCGGAAACTAAATTCACCAAACTCATAGTATGTACTCACGCTTTGCAACCCGCATCGTAATCCATAAAGCAAGATCAACACAGCCAATGGAGTATCCAAATTTATCGGCAATTTCCCGGAATTCCGTTTCAAGGCGTTCATACCCGGACACACCCGACAACAGACTTCTCTTGGGCTTCACACCTAGAGCAAGCTTCATATAGTCAAGAACATGGGTATCCAGTACCGCCAGGTCAGCACTATATCCAATCCGCCTTAAATACAGACTCGCTTGTTTGGGGCCAAACCCTGACACAGCGTTAATTAAAAGCTCACGAGCATTTCTTGCTGAATATGCTCCTTTCAGTACTTCCTTGATTGAACTTCCGCCCCCGTAAATGTTATCGACCGTCCTTGCTAGCAGTGCAGAAATGCGGTTACGAAAACGAGGGAACAGTTTTCGCCTTTTGGAATTCACAACAACATCAAGAGGCTCTTCAAGTGCCTGACGCACTATCGATTGATAATGGAAAATATCGCTTGGCATGCAAGCTACACAAAGCAATCTATTCTGTTTCAAACGATCAACTGCAGCGACGGCTACCTCGAACACCATCTGACTACTGAATACACAAACAGCCACCTCATAAAGCAACTCTTCCTCAGAAAGCTTCTTCCATGAAATAGCCTGCCGATTACTGTCGGCTACTTCGCCACACATAGCTCGTATTGCATAATCAAGAGCCTCTAGTTTCATTTCACCCTCCACCCAAAAGTTGCTGCGCAATGTGAAAATACTTGGCTCGGAAAATGCAAACGGCAAAATTCTACGACATCACCATCATTGCAAGCCCTGCGTAACCGAGACATCCATTCACTATAAAATTCCAAGTTGTGTGCTAAAACCCATGCCTGGTATGAAATGCCTTCAGATTCTCCCCATTTAGTTTGCTGCTTATAAAAATCGCCATGGGAAAGGTGGTGGAGCTGAGCCGTTTCATGGTCCACGACTGTCTGACACCACTCCAATCCATCAAAACTATCTGCGCCTGCTATGGTATAGATTGCCTTCGACAATGGGTTGCCTGTGCCTAGCAGGTGTAAGCCTACATATCGATCTGCCTTATTGAGGCTTTGACGAATCATGGCTACCGTGTTTGCACGTTCATAAATTCCTAAGCCCAGCCAGCGCTCAGCAACCGCTAGCATGGATACGCCAGTGGCCTCTGCAACTGCCAGACATAATTCCGGAAGCTGTTCTATAGAAGCATGCATAATCGGAATAATAGTTGAGTTACCCGCTGCGGCTTGATCTTCGATATAACGTTCGCAAATTAGTTTGATATGTGAGTGAAGATCATCTGGAGGAAAATGTTCATCAAATCCAAAGGCAAATGAACATGGAAAATCCTTAAGCGCTTGATGAAAGTCGTTTTGTAGCCACGAGGATTGTTCGCCCTTCCAATAGCTTTCGTAGTTGCCCGAGTCCATAAGAATCAACGTACCTTTATCCAGTGCGCTTTTTAGCTCACGCTGCATTGCCTCTCTTTCATGATCCCCCAAATGAAGAAGGTCAAAAGCAGAGACAAGATATTTTCCTTTCAGCTCTGGCAGTGCATTGAGTAGGCGAACATATTCAAGTGGAGGCAAAGAGGTTTTGACTGATGAAATTGACGGGAAGAATACTGGCAATGCGACTTCAGCACTCCCGAGCCGCAAAATATCAGGCCGCAAAATATCAGTCATTGGTTTTTTGACTCTCGCTTGTTGCTGTACGCCGCATTTCATTAAACCAGTTGGCATGTTCAGCCGAGGCTCGCTCTTCAACTCGTTCTGCCAACAATATTAATCGATCATCATCTGATAGACCTTTGTATTGCCCAGCAGCGGATAGAAAGAGAAACTTTTCGTGCTTCAAATATTCTGCTGTAGATCGATAAGTAACCCAAAGCGTGGAGTATTGATTCATGTGCTGAATGCCTTCTAGAATCGCGATTAATGCACCAGCGATTGAAGTTGCCCATTTGGCAGTATCTGGACCCATATGGCTTGCAACAGGAATACCAACAGCCAAAGTTATTTGAAGAATCTTGAGATACTTATACCAGCGCTGGCAATGGAGGCTCTTGCCGTCGTACCAATCGAGTTGGTTTTCCAGCCTGAGCCAGGCCGAATGACTCACTGCCCAATCGGGCACATCTGGCACTCCCACTCTACTCTCTTCCTTCCGCTGACACTTAAACATGGAACGCTCTCCTATACACCAGGTTGTAGCTCACCCTTGAAAGCCTTGTCGAGGATAGCGGGGAGTAGGGCATCGATTTCATCTGCTGTTCTCTTCTGGAAGGCCATGAGACGGTTTACCTTGACTTGTAACCCTTCAAGGTAGCTGATGATGCGCCGCTGTTCTTCCAGAGTAATACCAACAGGAAACGGAATTCTCATCACTATTCCCTGAGATATCTTCTTCATGGTTGGGCTTGTTCCCTTAGCATGGGAGTTGATATATTTCCTTACGAGTGGCGTCTGGAGCCAAAACCAAATGAATCGCGTATCTGCAACACGATCATTTACCGGCAGCCGCATCATCAGATCGGGATATATACAACGGTCGGGCTCTCCGTCATATATGGCTGCATGACCAACAAGCTCAGGCGTATTGCTTCGGGTGATCAACAAATCACCAGCCCTTAGCCAGTAGTGAGCATTCTTGTCGGTGGGTAAGGATGTGCGTTTAAAGGCAGTTGGGTCGTAGCTGTAACCTGTCACTGCACTGAGCGCTAAAACTGGGGTGCCATCCTCCGCATTATCACACCGCGCCGACCAGCCGTTACGCGGTTTCCCAGCTAGCACATCGGCAAGTTCTCCAAGTTCGTGGAAGTCATGTCCCAGAGCATTGAGGCGTGACTTAAGCAAAGCGGCAGCTTCGATGTCCGATAGAACTCTTAGGCTTTTTGCCTCTTCAATATAGGCTGCGAATTGACCGATCTTACTCGCCAGCCATTGTTGTTCTTTCAATGGCGGCAGAGGGATCTGTAAGTCCAGGAAGCGTGGTGGGTTAAGCGTGAGTTTGGAAAGTGCCGCTGATCCCGTAGACATTTGCCGAGCCTGTTCCCAAAGCGGCGGGTATCTAAAAAACCAGTTGAGATAGTCCAAATGGACCTTGGTTCCATCATGCTCATAGGTTGGAAACTTGTCCGAGACAAACATGCCATCAAGCTCAGGAGGAACAACGCCGAAAGTTCCTTTCCATGCGAAAAGCTTGTTATAGATGACATCACCAGCCTTGATCACGAAATGGCTTTTCTTCCGGATGTTGGATGCGGATTTAAGCTCACGGTGGAATGGCCCGTGACCGTACAAGCGCATACCAACGAGATTGGCATCCTCTTCCGATCCAAGCATGTAAGGACGCTTGTTTGGCCTCAGAATCTCACCAAACTTTACAAGCGGCCAACGCGTCGTCTTGCAGACGCGATTTAATGCTTCCACTGTATTAGCGGTTGATGTCATACGGGCTCTCGTGAAGGGTCGCCTTGATGCCCTCTATGATCTCGATAATTCGGTACTCCTTATCGAGAATGTTAGCGGCCAGTTGATCGGGTGGAAGATGTTCGAAAGTTTCTGAGCTATTGGGGCTTTTGATATCCAGGTTCGCGGAAATCAGCTTGCCCGCCTCGTCGTACTTGAGCACGTTGGCAGCAGTTGCCTTCCAGGCATGTATGTTTTTCTCGCGGCTATTCCACCATTCAATGCAGCTAGCGAATTCATCGAATTGCAGCGGCTTGGTTTTTGTGTAGTTCTTACGACCCTCTGGAAGAGGAAGTTCGTAGTACCAAATATCTTCGGTTGGGCCAGACCGATCAAAAAACAGCAGGTTGGTTGGTATTGGCGTATAGGGGGTGAATACACCGTTGGGCAGGCGAACAATGGTATGTAGATTAAAATTCTTGAGCAGTTCTTCCTTAATGCGAGCTCCAATACCATCACTGAACAGCATTCCGTTGGGTACCACGACGGCGGCACGACCGCCAGTCTCAGAGCCCCGTCCGGGGCGTTTCAATTTGCGCATGATAAGTTGAAGAAACAGCATTGCCGTTTCCGATGTCTGCATGTCCTCGGGAAAGTTGCCGAGAATGCCTTTCTCTTCCTCGCCGCCGAAAGGTGGATTGGTAAGGATCACATTGACACGATCTTTATCTCCAATCTCACGCAAGGGAAAGCGCAGCGAATTCTCCGGGTCAATGCGCGGATATTCCAGGCCGTGCAGCAGCAGATTCATCTGCACCAAAAGGTAGGGTAAGGGCTTGGCCTCACCGCCTGCCAGGCTGCTGTTTTGCAGCACATCCCGGTTTTCTACGGTTTTGCACTGTTTTTCGAGATGGGAATAAGCCTCCACCAGAAAGCCGCCGATGCCACAGGCCGGGTCAAGAATGGTCTCGCCAAGCTGCGGATTCATCACCTCCACCATGAAGCGCACCACAGGCCGGGGTGTGTAGAACTCGCCGGAGTCACCTGCCGCATCGCGCATTTCCCGCAGCATGGTTTCATACAAGCGGCTCAGGGTGTGAATTTCTTCCGAGGCATTAAAGTGGATGCCGTTAACCTTGTCGATCACATCCCGGAGCAGGTAGCCGGTGATCATGCGGTTTTGCACGCCCCGGAACACCGTGGCGATGACATCGCGCCGGTCGCCGCCATTAGCGCCCTGAAGGTTACGCAGATAGGCAAACAGACCGGGGCCACGTGTGCCGTCCGGGCGCATGGCCTCATCGTTATTGATGAAGGCGATCAGCTCATCGCAGGTAATGCCCCCTTCCACCGCCGCCCAGTCGCGCCAGCGGTATGGCGGCTCGATAGCGGCCTGGAAGTCCCTGCCCGCAAGTCCGGCTTCAGTCTCGCGCATCTGCTCCAGATCATCCAGAAACTTGAGGAACATGATCCATGTGAGCATGGGCAGGCGGTCCAGATCGCCATTAAGCCCCTTGTCCTTGCGCATGATCTGGCGTGCGGACTTGATGATGGAGCCAAGTTGCTGGGCTGTAGTCATGGGCTGTTCGCTTTTCTTTCTCGGCATAATGGGCATCTATCCTTTTTATTGGCTGTAAAGCAGGGTCTGCATCTTGTCGACAGCGGCCTTCATCCGGGCTGCTCCGCCAAACAGGCTGGCAATTTCCATCACATTGCCATGGTCCGAAATAGGGGAAACTTGCAGGGCATCCGGAATATTGAACTGCTTTGGGCCGAAGTCGGTATATTTATCCAGCAGTGCGTCCAGAATCTCCCGTGCCTCCGGGCCATACTCGTCGAAGAAGTCCGGTTTGTTCCTGCGCAGGTATTCCGCGCGCTCGCGCCTTGTGCGAAGTGGAGCTTCAAAGGCCAGATGACAAAGCAGGTCCAGCGGGTCCGCATCCGGCTTGCCCGTTACTTCCGCCAGTTCATCAAAAGAAATACCGCGCTCTTCAAGTTCGGCCTGTACCTCTTCCCGGTTCACGGGATCAGCCCACCTGTCTCGCAGTTCATCGTCTGATGAAAACAACATCCGCACCTTTCCGGTCGTGTAATCAGTGTACTGGACTACACTCAGTTGCTTGCCATCGGCATCCAGCTCATAGACTAGGTGAGAGGCAATTCTGATGACCCCTCCATCCACATAGTACTTGCGGGGTTCCCCATCCGTATCTTCTCGCTCACCAACCTTTTCTGCCGGATATTCGCCCTCACCTTCCTCGGACGAAGTTTCATCGTCCGCTGTAGCTGATTCATGCTGCTCATGACCTTCCTCGTCTATGATGATCTCTTCCTCTATCTCGGGATACCCATCAAAGTCAGGATCGGCAAAGTTCTTTGTAGCCGAACCGGTATAGTCGATGATATTGAACCAGAGTTTGCCGTAATCCTCTCGCAGGCGCGTTCCACGGCCGATGATCTGCTTAAAGTCAGTCATGGAGTTGACCACACGAGCGAGCACGATGTTTTTGCAGGTCGGCACATCCACGCCAGTGGTCAGCAGTTGCGAAGTGGTGAGGATAACGGGAGTAGTGGTTTCCAGTTCCTGGAACCGGCTCAAATGGCCCTTACCGATTTTCCCTTCCTCCGAGGTGACGCGGGCCACGTAGTCGGGATGCTTTTGTACCAGATCGGCATTGAGGTTGTTCAGGGTACGCCGCATTTCATCCGCGTGTTCCTGACTGACGCAGAAAACGATGGTCTTGGCGAAACGATCCGTGCGTTTCATGAAATCCGCCAGGTGCTTGGCAATGGTCTCCGTACGTGAGCGCAGGGCGACGGTCCGCTCAAAGTCCTTGGTCTGGTACTCCCCATCGGGAATTTCTCTCCCGTAACGATCCACCTCCCCCTTGCTTGGCCGCCAGCCGGACGCATCCACATCGGTAACCACTCGATGCACACGATATGGAGCCAAAAATCCGTCATCGATGCCCTGGCGCAGGCTGTATGTGTAGATTGGATTTCCGAAATAACGGTAGGTAGCAAGATTATCATCCCGCTTTGGTGTAGCTGTCATGCCGATCTGGAAGGCCGGCTCAAAGTATTCAAGGATTTCCCGCCAGTTACTTTCATCACGGGCGCTTCCACGGTGGCATTCGTCCACGATGATGAGATCGAAGAAATCGGGCGAAAACTCCTTGTAGAGACCAGGCCGCCGTACATCCTTGGAGATGGCCTGATAGATGGCGAAGTATATCTCCCGACCTTTGGTGATCTGGCCCTTCTCAATCTTGAATCTTGCGTCTCCAAAGGCCGCAAAGGTCTTGTCCTTGGGATCGTCTACCAGCACGTTGCGATCTGCCAGAAAAAGGACGCGCGGCTTGCGGTATTCCCCCACCCGGTTCCAGCGGGAACTCCAGAGCTTCCAGCATATCTGGAAAGCGACGACAGTCTTTCCCGTGCCGGTGGCCATGGTAAGAAGGATTCGGCGATTACCCTGTAGAACTGCCTGCACAGCCCGGTTGATAGCGATCTGCTGGTAATAGCGTGGTGAAAAGCCGGAGAGGTGGTGGTAGGGGGAGAGCAGCGTATCGACAGTCTCGTCTGCAATGCCTTCCGAACGTTTCAGTCGAGTGAACAGCTCCGTTGGTGATGGGAAAGCGGACAGGGACTGTTCCTGGCCAGTGGCAAAATCGAATTCAAGTATCTCATGACCATTGGTGGCATAGGCAAACTTCAGCCCGAGAATCTCGGCGTAATCCTTGGCCTGCTGCATACCCTTGCCAGCCGGATCTCCCTCTGGTTTGGCTTCGACGACCGCAAGAGGGAAATCCCGCGTGTATCGCAGCAGGTAATCGGCCCGTTTCTGTTCTCCGCGACGGGTTTTATTGCCCTGGAATTCAACCCGGCCGTCCGTAAACGTGTATTGCTCGGCGATGGAACGGGGCAAGCTCTCCCAACCGGATTCCCGGAGTTTGGGAGTTACATAGATTCGGCAGGTATCTGCTTCATTCAACGACACACTTGATGGCTCCTCCACCTTTATAGCCAAACCATAGCCCATCAATGCTGGCTTATCATGCGCTTATTTTTGAGGAGCTTACGGGCCGAAAGCCGAAGAGGCGTTTCCGATTGGCTTATGACCATGTCGGCATGTGCTGATCGCCTTCCTTCGTTGCTGCCAACCGGTTGCGGCAGGCCCACACCAGCGAGGCCGCAGGATCACAGTCAGGGCGCCTGGCATTCATGGCCGCCCACTCGGCGAGGATGCGCCGGGCTTCGCCTGTATCCTCGATGCCCTCGCGGTGGAGAATGGCCACGGCACGGGATTCGGGCAGCAGTCGCTCATATGATCTTGACCAGGCCAGCCCGAACTCGCGCGCAAAGCTCAGATCCTCAGCCGAAGGATGGGCGGGGTCTTTACCGTCGCCTGCGGCGACGGGTTTGGTTGTACTGTTTGTTGTTATGGTCGTACTGATTCTTTCGGCTGGTCGATCCGTCGTTTCGGGAATGGTCGATTCGTCCGTTCCCGAATGGTCAAAATGACCATTCGGGGAATAAACCGTTTCCAGTCCCTTTGCGAGCAGTGCCACGTTCACATCCCAGAACAGCAGGTTGTCTCGTGTTTTCCATCGCCACAGAAAGGTGTCCGGGCCCGGATGATTCGGTCGCACGATTCCGGATGTTGCCATGATTGCCGATCTTAGCTCGCGGGTACCGAACCCCAGCTCTTCCGCCCACGAATCCCCCTTTTTATAGGCGGAATGTCCCTTTCCGGGTGGTTCACGGAACTTATAGAATGGCCGCTTCATCTTGTACCGCCAGAAAACAACTCGCCCGAGGAAAATGGCCGAAGTCACCGAGCCGGTGAGTTGTCTTAACCGTGGCCGGTAAAGCAGCACTTCGCCGTCCTCGGCC
>Ga0114931_10007683_pt1 | contig 13155 bp, 10 predicted proteins | sample 2SBtaG_FD_89579 | JGI IMG/M metagenome (GOLD analysis project Ga0114931, IMG submission 89579) | Deep subsurface microbial communities from Kolumbo volcano to uncover new lineages of life (NeLLi) - 2SBTROV14_V59a metaG | ecosystem: Environmental > Aquatic > Marine > Volcanic | place: Kolumbo... | reverse complement strand
TTTCCGCCGATATACACTTCACTTTTGCGGTTTTTGACGGCGCGAATGATTTTTCGCGCACATCTTTCCGGTGAAATACCATTTGCCTGAGCGTCGTCCATTTTGTTCTGCAGTGTTCCCCCGGCAGTGAGGGCATTAAACGAAATGTTCGTCTTGACAAATCCCGGGCAGACAATCGTCACCGCGATGCCGTCCGCATAAACCTCTGCGCGCAGCGAATCAAAAAAACCATGCAGCGCATGTTTCGATGCCGCATAGCCGCTGCGCATGGGCGTACCGAATTTTCCCACCAGGCTGGTAATCACGACAATCTGACCGGCTTGTCGTTCAATCATGCCCGGTAGCAACGCTTTCGTTAACCCAACTGTCCCCAGGTAATTGATTTCCATTAGCCTGAGATCTACCGCTAACAACGTATCTTTTGCCAATGCCCGCTGGCTGATGCCGCCGTTGTTGATCAGAATATCCACATGCCCGTAAAGTGAAATTGCCCGTTGTACAGCAGGGGTAAATGCTTCCGGCCGGGCTAAGTCCAGCGGTAAAATTAGGTGTGTCCCGGAATTAGTACAGCTTTTCTGAACCCGCCGCAACTCGTTTTCTCGCCGCGCCGAGAGAATCAATTTTGCGCCTGATTGACTCAGATGCACTGCCAACGCCTCGCCGATTCCCGATGAAGCGCCGGTTATCCAAACAACTTTATTTTTCATATCCATTGGATCCTTTTTGAGCTTTCAAGATTAACCAATTATTCAGAGAATGCCAAAAAGTCATGTAAAAAAAGCATTCAGTGTAGGAAACATTACGTTTTCAGAGAGAATAAACATTTATTTTAATCCAACCGTATTTGAATGAAAGGCAACATTTTATGTTAAAACCGCTTGTAATACTGTTGACATTATTTCTCGTTTTTAGCAGCGCGTGTAATGAAACATCGAATTCTCAAAACACTCGCGGCAAATCGGCGAACGCCGTACCCGCGGATTTTCGCAATCAATATACCGACGCAGTAAAGGTGTATCTCGAAATGAAGGACGCATTAGTGCACGCCCGGGATGATGTTGCACTTGAAAAAGCGAAGGAATTAAAGACTGCTTTGCAAAAAATCGATGGGGATAAGTTGTCAGGTGATCAAAAAACCCGCTGGCAAAAAGACCGCCGGAAACTGTTGGAAAATTTAGATGAGATGATCGCCTCGGAAGACCTGATGGAGCAACGAGGCGCCTTTTTCTCGGTTTCGGAAACCCTGATTGCAAGTGTGAAAAATACCGGCCCGCTGGGCATTAACCTGTTTGTGCAGCATTGCCCGATGGCGTTTGATAATGAAGGCGCGGACTGGCTCAGCGCATCAGAGAAAATCTATAATCCCTATTTTGGACAAATGATGCTCACCTGCGGCTGGGTTGAAGATTCGCTGATGGCACAGGCGCAGCCTTAATATCCCGAATAAAAGTTTTATATTTGCCCCAAATACCCACACCACATGTTTCGCGGGAAGCAATGTTTTACAGTTTCTCGCGAAACTTTTTTTATACCAGGGTAACAAGGTGGCGTCATATCAAATAACGGTTCCGTCCTCAATGACGCCATTTTTCGGAATGACAACGATGCCATCCTGAATAATATAGTTATGTTCTTCTTCGAAGTTAAGATTACGGTCGTTCAAAATTCTCACATTCGAACCAATACGAGCGTCTTTATCGATGATCGCACGATGAATGATTGTATTTTCACCGATCCCGATATCGGGTCTTCCGAGCTCCCGGTTTTGCTGTTTTTGATTTTCGGTTTCATAAGAATCTGCGCCCATCATTACCACATTGTCCAGTTCGCAGTTTTTGCCGACAATGGATCGTAATCCGATAATTGAATTGGATAATTTGGAGGGATTAATAATGCTGCCTTCGGATATCACAACGTTATTTGTCTCTGCGCTCAACATTTTTGCACCGGGCAAAAAGCGGGGGTGGGTAAATATCGGCATCTTTTCATCATAAAAATTAAAGTTTGGTAATGTCCGGGTTAAATCAATATGCGCTTCAAAAAAAGCGCCGATTGTTCCGATATCTTCCCAATAGCCATCAAAGAAATAAGCAAAAACTTTATTGTTGGAGATCGCGTACGGAATGACTTCTTTGCCAAAATCCGAGTATTTGGTTCCTTCCAGCAGCTCTTTCAGCACCTTTTGATTAAACACATAAATGCCCATTGAGCCCAAATGCGTTTTCCCCTTGGGATCAACCCCCTGGCTTTTAAAAATATTTTCCGGGGCTTGAAGTTGATCAAGTAGTTCCTGATCCTTAGGTTTCTCATAGAACGTGGTGATTTTTGAGTCCTGATCGACTTGCATAATACCCAATTGACCTGCGCGTTCCCGGCTCACCGGAATCACGCCAATGCTGATATCGGCGCCTTTTTCAATGTGATGGTTAATAAATTTGCTGTAATCCATTCTGTAAAGATGATCGCCGGACAGGATGAGAACATAATCACCGCGTCCCTGCATAAAATTAAGATTTTGCCGGACAGCATCTGCCGTGCCCTGGTACCAATCGCGGCTTTCCATGGTTTGTTGCGCGGAAAGTATGGTGATAAAGTCTTTGGTGAACATGCTAAATCGATAAGTCAGAGAAATATGGCGATGCAATGATTCCGCGGCAAATTGTGTGCAGATATAAATCTGGCGATATCCGGAATGGATACAGTTTGAAATCGGTATGTCGATCAATCTGAATTTTCCGGCAATGGGTACCGCCGGTTTGGAACGCATTTTCGTTAGTGGATAAAGCCGTGTTCCCTGACCGCCGGCCAGGATCATCGTGACAACTTTTGAGTGCGGCATGTTTACTCCCATCGTGTGATCAGTTTTTCCAACCGGTATATTTACGTTCGCGTTTCAATATCATTTGCAATTGAGCAGAAATATGCACCTTGATTTTACAACCGGTTAATAATGCTATTGCTGAGAAGAATTTACGTAAATACATGTATCAATTCAATTAAAAGTGATAATTTGCAAAAGCGATAATAATTCTCGATCAGGATAACGGATTACGGAATTTGCGGGAAATAATGATCAATTTTATTTTTTTTAATTGAATACAGCTCAGAATATTATCTATATTTCAAGTTGTGCAATTTGCGAACTTAAATTGTGTTTTGAACCAATAAGCCTGATACTTTTCAAAGCATAAGCAATCAAACTGAATAAATCACTATATTATTAAAGGACCAATTATGATGGATAATCTCGTTGTTGACACGTATGTAAAGTTTAAGGTAAAAGATCTTTCCCTGGCTGAATGGGGAAGAAAAGAGATCAAATTAGCTGAAGCGGAAATGCCTGGATTGATGGCGATTCGGGAAGAGTTCCGTGCGCAAAAACCCTTAAAAGGCGCGCGTATTGCCGGTTGTTTGCACATGACTATTCAAACGGCCGTGTTAATTGAAACGCTGCTGGATTTAGGCGCAGAGGTGACCTGGTCTTCCTGCAATATATTTTCAACGCAGGATCACGCCGCTGCTGCCATCGCAGCAAAAGGAATCGCGGTATATGCCTGGAAAGGGATGACTGAGGAGGAATTCGATTGGTGCATCGAACAAACCCTGTTTTTTGGCGAGGAGCGCAAGCCGCTCACAATGATTTTGGATGACGGCGGCGATCTGACCAACATGGTGCTCGATCGTTTTCCGGAGTTGGTTGCAGGAATTCGCGGACTTTCAGAGGAGACCACCACCGGCGTTCATCGCTTAATAGAACGCGAAAAAAAAGGCACCCTGCCGCTGCCTGCAATTAATGTGAATGATTCGGTGACCAAGTCGAAGTTTGACAACAAGTATGGATGCCGTGAATCCCTGGTTGACGCCATCCGGCGGGCCACGGACGTGATGTTGGCCGGTAAAGTCGCCGTCGTTGCCGGGTTTGGCGATGTGGGTAAAGGCTCCGCGGAATCACTGCGTGGGGCTGGCGCCAGGGTCATTGTAACGGAAATTGACCCGATTTGTGCCCTGCAAGCTGCAATGGAAGGATTTGAAGTCAAGAAAATGGACAAAGCCGTTGAAGAAGCGGACATTATTGTCACCGCTACCGGAAATTGCGACATCGTGGAAGGCCGCCATTTCAAAAAAATGAAACACAATGCGATTGTCTGTAACATTGGACATTTTGATAATGAAATCGCAATGGCATGGCTAAATGAAAACTATGGAAAAACACGTGTCACCATCAAGCCGCAAGTTGACAAATACACCGTGGACGATCACGACGTGATTGTGCTGGCCGAAGGCCGTTTAGTCAATTTAGGATGTGCAACCGGGCATCCTTCCTTTGTAATGTCTAACTCTTTCAGCAACCAGGTTTTGGCGCAAATTGAATTGTGGAATCATTCCGATCGCTATGAAAACAAAGTTTACACACTGCCAAAACACCTGGACGAGAAAGTCGCCAGCTTACATCTCGCGAAGATTGGTGTCGATTTAGAACAACTAACAACCAAACAAGCGAATTATATCGGCGTGCCGCTTAACGGACCTTTTAAGCCCGAAGAATATCGTTATTAATAGAAAAAACAACAGATTACGCAAAAAGGTTTCCAAACATAATTTTTGTATGGAAACCTTTTTTTTAGAATTGTTCAAAATTTCGGGTGTACTTTTGTTTTAAAAATTAAAAATATGTGATTCATGAAGTGTTTTATTTTTCAATTCCGTTTAATTTTATCTTCCGATATACAATAAAATTATCATTGTCGTAATCGCTTATAAATTTATATGGTTACATATATTTTCTAAGAGAGATCGAAATGCCGGATGTTTTCAAAACGATGTATATTTATTAAAAGTTAGTTCAAGATAATACGACATTGTGTCGAACATTTTTTACAAAAAAACGTTTGTTTTACAGGCAATTATTTGCTAAAACCATAGTTTAAAGTATATTTATTGGAAAAGTAATGAAAAAATCCCTCTCCATACGTTCTATTCTGATCATTTTTTTATTTTCTCTTATCCACTTCGTATCTGCCCAAAGTGAAAGAACTGTAGGTGTGTTGGAGTTCTATAATGAAGGGGGATCAACAAGTGCTTGGCTGGCAAAGGGTATTAAGGAAGTCATTTATGATAAACTCGGAGAAATTAGTGCCGTTTCTGTTTATGAAAAAGAAACGCTAAACCGGGTTTTGAAAAAAAGTGGCATTCACACGTCAAAATCAGTTGATGGAAAAGTTGCTTTTTCTATCGGTAAGCAAACCGGGTGTGAAGTTTTATATCTTGGCAGCTATAAATTGCAGAATAACCAGGTCTCGGTAAGCTTCAAAATGGTCAGCACATATACCGGTTCACCGATTTTTCAGGATAATTATGAGGGTGACCTGACAGGTCTGTTAACGTTTTTAACAAATGCCGTCAAAAACGGATTGTCCGTGATGCAAGTATCCATTCACCCAAATGAGTTGCGGAAAATTGAACTGCCGTTGACAACCTCAATGAAAGCCTTCGAGCAATATTCCCAGGCCTACCTGGAAATTGATCATCGATCCCCCATGGAGGTCATTGCAGGACATTTTCAGCGTGCTTTGATGGAAGACCCGGGGTTTTTGGAGGCGCAATATAATCTTGGCGTCATTTACTATAATTCCAAATTTTATGATAAAGCATTAGCGCAATTTAACGCCGCTATCAATACGGATTCCAAATTCTATAAAGCTTATTACGGCAAAGGCGTCATCAATTACCTGCAAAAAGAGTATCTTCCCGCGTTAAGAGAATTTCAAAAAAGCCTGTCTATTAATCCGAATCATGATCGTAGTTACTATTATACGGGAATTATTTATACGAGAATTGATTCGCTGAACAAGGGCATCCACGCGCTTGAAAAATCAATTGATTTGAATCCAAATTATGCGCCGGCACATTTTGAATTAGGAGTAGCGGAAATGGAACGGGGCTGGTATAAACGTGCCATTACGTCGCTGACAAAAGCAACCCAGCTTGACCCCGATTTTTATCGCGCAATTAACGCGTTGGGAGAAGCCTATTATGCGCTGAATTTGTATGAAGAAGCGATCATCGAATTTAATAAAGCGATTAAATTAAGACCGAAATATGCAACGGCGCATTTTAACCTGGGAAATTCGATTTATCGACGCGGCGCGCTTGCGGAAATCGTCGATGCATTCTGGTCTTTGCTGGAAGTGCAATATGCAGGCGCTTCAGGAACAAATGGCGAGAGTAGCAATATTACCCCAATTGCCGGTTTAGAAAATCTGCGGGAGAAATCGCGTATCTCCGATGAGTCAGTAATCCTCAGGAGAATGGTAAGTTCGTATCGAATTGCATTGGCTTATGATCAGCGTTTCTACGAGGCCAGCTATAACCTTGCGCTGACGTATGAAAACTTGGCCAATCCGGATAGTGCTGAATTTTATTATAAACTCGCCATCCGTCAAAAACCGGACCTCGCCCAGGCTCACATGAGATTGGGTAAAATTTATGAGAATCGCGCAAATTATCGAATGGCATTTAACGAATATAAAGAAGTCGTAAAGTATGAGCCGGACTATTTTTCGGCGAATCCCAAATTAGGGGAACCGTATCGCTATGTAAATATTATTGAAACGGTATTGAATGAAAATATTGCGGCTCTGGACAGAAACCCGGGCGACAAAGCAGCGCTTGAGGTTGTCGGTAAAATTTATTTAAGCCTGGGGCGTTATGGTCAGGCAAAAGAGTATTACGAAAAATTATTAGCGGTTAACCCGGATAACGATATTGCCCAGCGAACGTTGAAGCGAATTCGCCGCCAGTTGCAAAAATTGTAAAATGATCCATCTCGCCTCTTTGACACTCAAGTTGAGGAGGTTTATGCACGTCACCCGTTAGCCCCCAAAATAAATCATTTGTGATCGCCCTCATTGCATCGTTGCATTGTGATCTGGTGCAATGTATTCTCTCCGTTAATTTATTATCAATCATTTACGTTTCGTAAAAACATAAACTTACGGAATGCATAAAAAGTGTAGTCAATAACGAGGACGGTGCATTGTTGTACGAAATTTTGAAAGTGAAACAGGATGATCCGGCTGTGAAAATGCGTTGGTTTACCGCGGAAAATTGCGATAGCGATTTGTATATCTGGCAGGATATGCAAAATGGACAGATTGTTCAATTCCAGTTCTATTTTGATCGCCATTTTGATGAGAAAGTCGTGGAATGGAAGGGCGGTGAAAGTTTGTATTTCGGAAAAGTGAAAGATGAAACTTTGCGCGGACCAAAAGCCGCACCAATTGTAATTCGACAGGCTGAACTTGATTTGGAAGTAATTTCACAAATCTTTTGTGCAAAATCCGGGGAAATCGAACATCAAATCCGCGAGTTTGTCTCACAAAAATTAGTGCAGCGTTTACCCAGGGCTTCGTGACAATCGCGCTTTTTCAAATAGATCCTTTGCCCCCGCGAAATCTGGATATTTTTTCAGCACTTGTAAAACCATTTCCAATGTAGAATTAATATACCCGACATATCGTTTACTTTTGAAGCGACGATAATTGTATGCAAATGCCCCGGCATCGTGCAATTTTCGTTGAATGATCGTATAATCTACATTTTTTTCATAACTTTCCCAATCCCAGTTTATCCCCAGCTTTTGCAAAAACGTAAAGTGCTCCCGGATCAGTTTCTCCCGCAGTGTTTGCGGAATGGGCAGGTAAGAGTCCCAGAGGCAGGATACAACATCATAGGTTGGCGAACCGTAACGCGCGTCTTGGAAGTCGATCAAACTGAACATTGGTTTTTTGCCCCAATTTGTAATGAAAACATTGCTGCTTTGGAAATCCCGGTGGGTAAAAACCGGTAAATCGATATCCAGTGTCGTGCAAATTTCTTCGGCAAATGTCCGAAAAACCGTTTGATCAAAATCAAACTGGAAGTAATTTGTTAATAGTTGTTCCGCGACATGAAAATTAAATTCAAACATATATTTATCAAAATCAAAGCGGCGTTGAAATGCAGGACAATGATTTTCAACCGGGCAGTTTTTTAACATTTGCTGAATAAAATTGACGGTGTGCGGGATAATTCTTTCGAGTTCTTCGGGATGAACGTGCAGATATGATTCCAGGGTTGGGGATTCTTCGAAATGTTGAAAAATCCAGCAGTGATCAAGATTTACCTCAAACACCCGCGGGGTTGATACTGTTTTCCTTTTAAAATAACAATCGATATTGATGTAATCATTTAATATGCGGCGTTCGGTCGGCGGGATGACCATTAGCATGACTGTTGACGTGGGAAAGTAGGCGGGTTTGCGAAAATCAATGCGATAATACTGGCGAGTGGATGCGCCGCCCTGAACGGTTGAAACAAAAAAATCAGTCGTGCGGAAAAATGCGCTGAGTTGGTTTGTAAGTTCTCGAATATCTCCCATTATTCTGTTCCGGAATCCTCCGCCAGTCTTTTAAGGGTTTCGCCGGTCAGCCGGTATGTGATCCACTCCGAAAGCGGTTTTGCGTCGAGCGAATGGTAAAAATCGATAGCCGGCTGATTCCAGTCCAGCACTGCCCACTCCATTCGTCCGCAATCGCGTTTTTGAGCAATTTGTGCTAATTGTTGCAAAAGCGCTTTACCGACGCCATTACCGCGTGATTCCGGCACGACAAATAAATCTTCTAAATATAAGGTTGGTTTGCCCAAAAATGTCGAAAAAGTATAAAAATATAATGCAAAACCGACGGGTTTTTGGTCATCATTTTCAGCAATTAACGCCTGGTAATATGTGTTTTCACCAAACCCATATTTGGCAAACAGCGCTTCTGAAGCCGTCATTTCGTGGCTGAGTTTTTCGTATTTGGCAAGCCCTTTGATCAAATTGAAGAAGACCGGCACATCTTCCGCGGTTGCCGTGCGAATGTTGAAACTGTTATTCATTAGCGGGCTTTCCAAAATAAAAGCGCTGGTTATGAGGTTTTTTTGTTTTCCAAACGGTTGTTGCTGAAATTTAAAACTCAAAACAGGAAAATATTTTAAGTATTTTCGCTCTACGCTCTTACCTGCCGGTGCCGAAGATGTCAACCATCCACAGGCTTAATTCCGGCACATAAGTAATAATGATCAGCGCAATCATCAGAATAATTAAAAATGGAATCGATGCCGCATAAAGCTTGACGACCGGTTTTTCAAATCGGAAACTGGAAATAAACAGGTTGATTCCGACCGGCGGAGTGCTGTAACCAATCTCCAGGTTTGTTAAAAAGATGATTCCCAGGTGAATCGCATTGATGCCATAGCTTTCGGCAATCGGGATGATTAGCGGCACAACCACTAAAATCGCTGAGAAGATATCCATCATCGCCCCGACAATTAAGAGAAAAATATTCAGCGTGATCAAAAAAACCACTTTACTGGTGACAAACTGCCGGATAAAATCGAGAATGGCCATGGGAATTTCTGCATCAATCATGTAATTCGCCATGCCTAACGCAGCACCCAGAATGACTAAAATACCACCGACCAATACCATGCTTTCCCGCATAATAGCGGGCAAATCGGAACGAATGTTGACATCGCGATAAATAAAAACTTCCACAATCAGCACGTAAAACGCGGTGACCGCGGCAGCTTCTGTCGGGGTGATAAAACCGCCGTAAATGCCGCCTAAAATGATTACCGGCAAGGGCAGTTCCCACGCAGCTTCACGTGTGGCTTTGAACGCTGCGCGCCAATGGAATGGCGTGGTTTTTAGCTTTTTGCCTTTAACGGTATAAATGCTATACATTGAGAGTAAAATAATCAATAAAACGCCAGGCAAAAATCCCGCTAAAAAAAGCTTGTCGATGCTTACCCCGCTGATCATACCATAAACGATGATTGGCAGGCTGGGCGGAAAAAGCAACCCCAGGCTTCCGGAGGTTGTCAGCAATCCCAATGAAAATTTTTCCGGGTAATCTTCTTTAATTAAAATCGGGTAAAGCAGACCGCCGAGGGCAATAATGGTGACGCCGGATGCACCGGTTAAAGCAGTAAAAACCGCGCAACTAAGTAACGAAACAATCGATAAACCGCCGGGCATCCAGCCAAACCAGGTGTGGGAAAAATTGATCAGGCGGGTGGGCGCTTTGCTTTTGGCTAAAAGATAACCGGCAAATGTGAAAAGCGGGATCGCTAATAAAACCGGCTGGCTGGCCAGGCGATAAAGCTCGATGATGACCACGGTCAGATCAATATCAGCGAAATGAAATGCCAGCAGCGCAATTGAACTGATGATTGCGAACAGCGGCGTGCCGAAAAGCGCCAGCAACAGAAGGATGGAGCCAATGATAAAAATGCTCATGCGTGCCGTTTAGTTTTGTGCCGAAGATTGAAAGATGCGCCAGATACGTTCCACTAATTTCAAAAAAAATCGGAAGGCGATGAGTCCGAAACCGAGTGGAATAATGAGCTGAAAAATCCATGCCGGCATATCGCCGAGCCAGTTGATTTTGAATAAAATAGTATGTGCTTCTTTTTCAGAAGCGACAAATTTATAGCCGGCATTTGTGAGTATCACACAGACAATGATTGTCGCAATATCTGTCACAATTTTGATGTAGGGGAGAAACCGGGGAGAAGCCAGGCGGCTCAAAGCGTCGATGCTGATGTGCTTTTCATCCCGGGTGGCCATCGACGCGCCGATGAAGCCCACCCAAAGCACCAGGTGCCGCAGAAAAATGTCGCCCCACAGGATGCCGGAATCAAAAAAATTACGCAGCAGCACCTGGGTAAATGCCATGATTACCATAATTGTCACAATGGCGACAATCATGCTGTTTTCGACCGCCGCAAGAGAGCGGTCAATGGTACCGAGGAGTTTTTCCATTTCTATTTAAGCTCTGTTTTTTCCTGGCCGGCGCGAAAATCCGCCAATGCATTCGTAACCCGGTCAAGCAACGCCTGGGAATAGAGCTTGCCGGTCAGTGCCTTGTATGCCGCTTGTGCCGCCTGGTAAAACTGCGCGCGCCCTTCATCCGGCACATGAACCATTTGCACGCCATTTTCCTGCATCAACTGGATGGCTTTTTCATTATCTTCGCGCCCTCGCTGCACCAGCTTGCGCATGTACTCCCGTCCCTTATCCAGCAGGATTTGCTGATGCTCCGGTAATAATTTGTCGAACTTCTTTTTCGTAATCAAAATCGCGCCGGTCACATTTGCCAGCGGCACGTCCATCATGGTTTTGATGCGCGTGTGCCATTGCAGCGAAACGCAAGGGAGGGGCGGCACATAAACCGCTTCGATGAGATGCGTTTGCAACGAGGTGAGAACATCGGTCAGCGAAAGGGGGATTGCGCTCACGTGCAGCGCATTGAAGGTCGCCTCAGCAACCGGATCGCCTTCCCACATCCACATCTTTGTGCCGCGCAGATCGTCGAGGGTGCGAATTGGTTTTTGCGCGTAAACATACGCAAAACCAACGTCCGCCCAGCCTAAAATGATAAACCCTTTTTCTTCAAATTTTTTAGAAAATTCATCGTAGAGCAATGATTTGATGTAATCGACTTCTTCATAATTTCGGAAAAGCATCGGTAATTCCATGATGCGCACTTCCGGCAAAATTTCGCCCAATCCCACGCCGGTAAATCCCGCGCTGTGGATTTGCCCAAAACGCATTTTTCGCAGCACGTCTTTTTCATCACCCTGGATTTGGCTGGGATAAATTTTGAATTTAACCTTGCCGTCGGTCAGGGTTTTCACCTCGTTTGTATATTCGCGGAGCACTTTTAAATACGTCGATCCTTCCGGGGCGACGGTTGCAAATTTGATCCGCTGCGAATGCCCGGTTTGGAACAGCAGTAGTAACAGGATTATAAATGCAAGGTTCTTCGACAAATTATGTGACTTAGCGACTCCAACCCCTCTAAATCTCTCCTTAGCAAGGGGAGACTTTAAGCCCCTTCCTTGATAAGCGCCTGCACTGAGCTTGCCGAAGTGAAGGGGTTGGGGAAGGTTGGAAAATACAGCTTTGGCAAAAATGGAACTCTTCTTCACAAAATTTGTCAGAAAACCAAACGTAAATATCTTTTTCATAAAATAAAATCCTTTCATTTTTCATCTTTGCAGGCAAAGGCGGTACTCCGTTATAAAATATCGTCTTTTTTGGCAAGCAACGCTTTTGCTTTGCGTTTTGCAACGGCGGTCATCAACTCGTAGCCGGGTAAAATGTTCTCCGGCGCATCAATCACCTGCTTTAATAATTTATCAAACAAGGCTTCGTCCAATGTCGTGACGGCGTAATATTGCGCTTCGTAAACTTGGGCAATCAGGAATTTATTATCAGAAATGTTTATAGCTTTTTCAAAGTGATCCCGCGCCTTTTCAGGATCGCCGCCCAGCATTTTGGGAATCGAGCCGTAAGTGCTTCCCCAAAAAAGATGGGCGGAACCGAAGAAAAATGTGTCGTCCAATTCCAGCACCCGGGTCATCATCGCTTTTACTTTGCTTAGATCAAAAACCGCCTGCGGATCATCGCGATTGAGATTTACCCAGCCGGCCCATGCAAACGCGGTCCAAAACAACACCGGCACTTCGGACTTTTTAATGGACGGCAGTTGCGCCACAAAATCGGCTTCTTTTTTTGGAATTCCATTTTTAAATGCCGTTGTTTTTTGCAGTCGAAGAAAACCGTAATCCCGTGCGCGCAAATAAATCCGGCTGGCCCGTTCCGGGGCTTTATCTTCCAAAAATGCCAGGGCAAAACCGGCATAGCCCTGGGTAAGCAATTCGAGAATCGTTTTGTTTCCGGGATCCGCGAGATGAAAACCGTCCAGCAATTTTAAGTTGGAAACAATCGCGGTTTCAGCGATTTCCAAATCCGGTTCCGAATAAAACGCTTCGATGCCATACGCAAAAAGCCCGCTGGTCGTTTTTAAAGCCAGCTTTTGCAGGCTGCACCCTGTCATAAAAAGCATTAGACTTAACACTACAAAATATCGCATTTTACCTCGTATGATGCTTGCTTCAGATGAATGAATAATATCTGAATCCTGCCCAAAGGAAGCAAGCGGAAATCGAGAATCATTTAACAAATTGCATAGCAAATGATGTGAATACGATAATCGTGCCAGATGACAACCGATGCTGGATAGAGAAATTAAATTGCGTAATAAGGAAACATAAGTCGTGATTTGC
>Ga0114931_10007682_pt1 | contig 13156 bp, 13 predicted proteins | sample 2SBtaG_FD_89579 | JGI IMG/M metagenome (GOLD analysis project Ga0114931, IMG submission 89579) | Deep subsurface microbial communities from Kolumbo volcano to uncover new lineages of life (NeLLi) - 2SBTROV14_V59a metaG | ecosystem: Environmental > Aquatic > Marine > Volcanic | place: Kolumbo... | reverse complement strand
GTCCGTAACTTACGGATGCGTAGGTTGGCAAAAGGAGCACCCATCGTGAAGCTGGCAGAACCGTTCACCACCGCATGGTCCCGCGCCGGCAGCACCCTGCTGCGGCGCCTGTTCCTCGACCGGCAGGCGGCCTTCTGGCTGAGCGAGCTGGATCCGGTCCGCTCGCTCACCGGGGTTCGCGCCGAGGTCGTGGGCGTGATCGACGAGACCGCCGACACCAAGACGTTCTTGCTCCGGCCCAACGCGCGATGGCGCCCGCATCGCGCCGGCCAGCACACCGTGCTCGAGGTCGAGATCGACGGCGTGCGCGAGCGCCGCTGCTACTCGATCGCCTCGGCACCCGGGCAGGCACCGATGGCGATCACGGTCAAGCGTGTCCCCGGCGGCCGGGTGTCGTCGTGGTTGCACGAACGAGCGCGCCCGGGGCTGGTCGTCGGCCTCGATCGACCGGCCGGCGACTTCGTGCTGCCCACGCCCCACCCGGGCACGCTGCTGCTGCTGAGCGGCGGCAGCGGGATCACGCCGGTCATGTCGATGCTCCGCGATCTCGCCGCCCGTGACGCCGTCGACGACGTCGTCTTCGTCCATCATGCGCGCAGCCGCGCCGGCGTGATCTTCGGCGACGAGCTGGCCGCACTGGCCGCGCGCCATCGCGGCCTGCGTCTGGTCATCCGCCTCGATGATTCCGTCGACGGACCGCCGGGCTTCGACGAGGCCCGGCTGGCCGACACCGTGCCCGACTTCGCCAACCGGTCGACCTATCTGTGCGGGCCGCCGGCGATGATGGAGCGCGTCGACGCGATGTGGACCGCCGCCGGGGCGTCACACCGCCTCGCGAGCGAGCGCTTCCAGCCGGCGCCCCGATTGACGGCCTTGGCCGGCGACGGCCACCCGGTCCCGGTCGCGCTCACCCGGTCCGGCCGGGAGCTGGTCGTCGACGGCGACGGCAGCCTGCTCGACCAGCTCGAACGCGCCGGCGAGCGTCCCCCCAGCGGTTGCCGCATGGGTATCTGCCACACCTGCACCTGCCGCAAGACCGCGGGCACGGTGCAGAACCTGATCACCGGCGAAGTCTCGAGCGCGCCCGACGAGGAGATCCAGCTGTGCATCTCCGCCCCCCGATCGGAGCTGCAGCTCGAGCTGTGACCACCGCCATTTCCCCCTGACGGAGAGTTTTCCATGACCATCACCAGACCCCTGACCCGCGAGCAGGCCGACGCCTTTGGCCGCGAGCTCGACGCCCTGCGGCGATCCGTCGCCGACGATCTGGGTGAGCGCGACGTCGCCCACATCCGCCGGATCGTTCGCGCTGCCCATCGCAGCGAGGCCGCCGGCCGCGTGCTGCTGCACGTCGGCATCGGACCGCTCAGCTTCGCCCTGGGCACCAGTGCGCTGGCGCTGTCGAAGATCCTCGAGAACATGGAGATCGGCCACAACGTGATGCACGGCCAGTACGACTGGACCGGCGATCCCGAGCTGGCGTCGAAGCGCTACGAGTGGGACATCGTCTGTACCGGCGACGACTGGCGGCACTCGCACAACTTCGAGCACCACACGTTCACCAACGTGCTGGGCAAAGATCGCGACATCGGCTACATGCTGCTGCGCGTGACCCCCGAGCAGCCGTGGAAGCCGTTCCACCTGCCCCAACCGATCGCGGCCGCGGCCCTGGCGCTGTTCTTCCAGTGGGGCGTCGGCCTCCACGACCTGCGCCTGGACGAGCTCGCCTCCGGCAAACAGAGCCCACGACAGCTCGCGCGCCGCGCGCGTCCGTTCCTGCGCAAGGCCGCCTGGCAGCTGTTCAAGGACTACGGCTTCTTCCCCGCCCTGGCGCTGGCCAACGCGCCGCGGGTCGCGCTGGGCAACCTGCTGGCCAACGGCGCGCGCAACCTGTGGACCTTCGCCGTCATCTTCTGCGGCCACTTCCCCGAGGGCGTCACGGTCTACGACCCGCGCGAGACCGAGTCCGAGAGCCGCGGCCAGTGGTACCTGCGCCAGCTCAACGGCTCGGCCAACATCGAGGGCGGCCGCTGGTTCCACATCATGACCGGCCACCTGAGCCACCAGATCGAGCACCACCTGTTCCCCGACATCCCCGCGGCGCGCTATCCCGAGATGGCGCCAAAGGTTCGGGAGATCTGCGCCCGCTACGGCCAGTCCTATTGCACCGGCTCGTTTGCCCGCCAGCTGGGCAGTGTGGCCAGGCGGATCGCCCGGCTGTCCCTGCCCGGCCCCGCGCGCGCCACCCGCCGCCACCCGATCGCCGACCCGCTCGGCGAGAGACGTCAGGAGGCGATCTCGTCAGCCAGCACCTGTGCCCCAGGAGTCGGTCGACCGCCGCGGACAGGAGCAGCGCCGTCGGAGGAGCCGCGGGGGCTGCCTCGTCGCGGCAACCGAGCCGCGCGCCATGGTACATGACGCGGATGCTCCAAGACCCCGCACGGCACGAAGCGTTGACCGACACCTCGTGGGACGAGGCCCGGGCGCGGGCGGCGATCGAGGCCATCGCGAGCGACGTCGAGGCGGCCTTCGACGAGCAGGCGCTGTGGCCGACGCACCCGCTCGACGAGGGAGTGCTCGGCGCGAGCAGCTACAAGAGCCTCTATCACGGCGCCGCGGGCGTGATCTGGGCGCAGGTCTACCTGGCCGCGCAGGGCGCCGCCGAGTCGCGGGACTGGTCGGGCTTCGCCGGGGCGCTGGTCGAACACTATCGCGCGGCGCCGGACACCCGGCTGGCGGTGTCGTCGTACTGGCTCGGCGAGGCCGGCGTGATGCTCGCGGCGTGGCGACTCGACCCGGCGGCAGTCGACGTCGACCTGCTGTACCGGCTGATCGAGACCAACCGCGACAACGTCGCCGACGAGCAGGTGTGGGGCGCGCCCGGCACCATGATGGCCGCCCGGTTCCTCCACCAGGCGACCGGCGAGAGGCGCTGGCGCGAGCTGTTCGACGCCGACGTGGCCGCGCTGATGGCGCGGTGGGAGCACGTCGACGAGGCCGGCTGCTCGCTGTGGACCCAGAATCTCTACGGCGAGCTCACCGACCAGGTCGGCGCCGGCCACGGCCTGGCCGGCAACGCCGGGTCGATCCTGCGCGGCGGCCCGAACGACGAGGCGAAGGCGCTGGCCGCCGAGGCCCTGCGCGCGACCGCTCTCGAGGAGGACGGGCTCGCGAACTGGCCGCAGTACGCGACCATGCCCCGGCGCGGGCGCACCGACTTGCTGGTGCAGTGGTGCCACGGCGCGCCCGGCATGATCACATCGCTGTCGGCCGCGCTCGACGACGACGAGTCCGATCGCCTGCTCCGGGCCGGCGGCGAGCTGACCTGGAGGGCCGGTCCGCTCGCCAAGGGCGCCGGGCTGTGCCACGGCACCGCCGGCAACGGGTTTGCGTTCCTCGAGCTGTTCCGCCGCACCAGCGACGAGCGCTGGCTCGACCGCGCGCGCCGGTTCGCGATGCACGCGCTCGCGCAGTCCGACCGGATGGCGGCCGCCCACGGCCGGCGCCGCTACTCGTTGTGGACCGGCGATCCCGGCGTCGCCATCTACCTGCACGGCTGCCTCACCGGCCGCGCCGGCATGCCGCTGCTCGACCTGTTCTGACCCGGTCTGGCCGCGAGGCGCGGGGCGAGCACCGAGGCGAGCCCGACACCAGCACTGGCAGGATCGCAGCCGGCGCCAAACACCGGCGCTGGCGGCCGCGGCCCATGGGCCTGCAACATGTCGCCGGCCGCCAATGCGCAGCCGGGCGGCGGGACCGGTCACCACTCAGCGGCGCGCTGCCGATGCGCGGGTGGACTCTGCGCCCCACGACGTTCGCGCGAACGCTTCGGCGATCACCTCCGCTCGGCCAATTTGCGGTAGCGGTCTCGAGCCTACTGAGCGGCGACGAACTGCAAACCGCCGCAGCGGGTCACGCCGTCTTTGTCCACGACGTTGGCGTAGGCCGTCACGGCGAGCCCGTCGAAGTCGCTCGGTTGCCCCTCGACGACGACGAACAGTCCGTTGGCCTCGACCATCGGATCGTTCACGACGGAGAACGGGGTGCGCGCGCGATACATGCCCATCTCGCCGCCATCGCCGAGCAGCGTGATGTCGATGCTCGGGTTGTCCTGGGAGACGACGTCGGTCGGGTCGCCGGGATAGATGCCGGAGGTGCGAATCCCGAGGACGAACATGGTCAGCCCCTGGGGACCGATGATCATCGAGATCGAACCGCCGCTGGGGATGGGGACGAACTCCACTTGCTCGCCGGCCACGCCGGTGCACGGCTCAGTCGTGCCCAGCAGCTGACAGCCACCGATGGTCAAGGTGGGAGAGGCGAGGCAATCGGTGTTGGCGTCTGTGCGGGCAGGGTGGGCATCGGCCCGCGCATGCCCGCCCTGCCCGCAGGCTCCCAGACTCGCGACGAGCGCGAGCGGGAGCGCCACGGTGACCACGACTATTCGACGACGTTGATCAATATCCATGACTCATACTCACTGGGGGGTCTAAAGACCATGACCGAGTAGTCCAGTCCGTTGAGGTTGGTCGTCCGCAACAGCAGCGTGTCACCCGGGGTGACATCGGGATCGACGCCGCTGAGCACGCGGACGAAAGGGTTGTAGCCGTTGAACCCCGCCTCGTCGTCGACCGCCTGGGCGATGAGCTGCTCCTGGCCGTCGTGGACTACGAACAGCTGGTACAGCGCCTGCGACCCGTCGACATCGAAGTTGGGAATGTAGAACGTCACCTCGCCGTTGATGTCGGCGCACAGCAGCGTAGAAAACTCGACGTAGGCGCCCTGGCCGATGAGGAAATGCTCGCCGTGAACCAGAGCGTCGGGTCCGAGCGGACGCGGATCCTCTCCCGGCTCCCAGATGCCGTCGCCGTTGGTGTCGTCGACGAACACCGAGTCGTCGCACAAGATCGCGTCGGATCCGTCGGGCTGCCACTGGTGCAACATCGGGAAGACGCCGTTGACGTCGGGCGCCGCCTCGGCTCCCTGCAAGAACAGGCGATGTCGGCCGACGCCGTGAATCCCTTCGCCTGGACAGCCGGGGGACGCATCCACGGGTGCGCGGAAAGCATCGGCGGCGTCCCCGCTCGGTGAAGCCGAGCAGGCGGACAACACCAGCGACAACACACCGGTGGCGCAACCCCGCATTGACCGACGCTACGCCGCGTATCGGCGCCGTAGTTGATCTAGGCCAAGACGGAGCCATTGGTCGCCAGCGAGAGAGCCCCGAGCCCACGGTCGAGGAGCTGCCGGCGGACGTGTTCGCCCCCGAGCCGCTTCTTCGAGAACGAGCTGCTCTACGCCGCCACCGGCGTGGTGCCCAGCGGCGACCATCTGGTGCCTATCGGCAAGGCCGCCGTCCAGCGCGCCGGCCGCGATCTCACGCTGGTGTCGGTCGGCGCCGCCCTGCTCACGGCCCTCGCCGCCGCCGAGCTGCTCGCCGCCGAAGGCGTCGACCTCGAGGTGATCGATCCGCGCACCCTCGCCCCGCTCGACGTCCCGACCATCGTGCAGAGCGTCGCCGAGACCGGCCGGCTCGTGACCGTCGAGGAGGCGCCCATCACCCACGGATTCGGCAGCGAGATCGTCGCCCGGGTATGCGAGCGAGCCTTCTCGACCCGGCGGGCCGCGCGCCGCCGCGTCGCCGCTGTGGACGTCCCCATCCCTCACAACGGCGCCCTCGAGCGCGCCGCCCTCCCCCGCGTCGACCGGCTCGCCGACACCATCCGCGCCACGCTGCGAGCCTGACGAACCCCCGGGCCGACGTCGGCATCGAGAGCGCGCGGACGGGCAAGATCGTTCGACGCAGTAACGTCGACACCTCCGCGGGCCCCTGGCTACCGGTCGACCGGACGCATGATGCGCAGGATCGGCTTACCCTTCGGGCCCTTCATCAGCGGGAAGAACACGCGGTGGGTCGCGGGGTCGACGGAGACGGTGTGGGCGTGGGCGCCGGGGTGGACGTGGCCGACCAGGACGAGCCCGGACTTGCCGAGGTCGAACACGGTCACGTCGCCGCTCTCGGCGGCAACGTAGAGCCAGCCCAGGCCCGGATCGATCGCCAGCACGTCGGGGCCGGCGCCGGTCCGCGCGGTCACGATGGCGTGTTCGTTCCCCAGGTCGACCCGGGCGAGGCGCTCGTTGTCCTCGCACGCGATCAGGGCGCTCTTGCCGTCGGGGTGGATCCGCAGGCCGTGGGCGCCGCGGCACCCGGGCAGCGCGATGGTCGCCGTCACGTTGGCGGTCTTCGGATCGACCTGGACCAGCCGGTCGGGCCGCTTCGGCCCGACCACCGTGATCCAGAACCGGTGGCGCCCGTGATCGTAGACGACGTTGCCGGTCTCGTCGCCGAGTCGGACCTGCTTGCGGGCGCCGCGACCTGCGTCCGCAATCATCGACAGCGCACCGTCGCGCTGGTCCGAGACCCCGATGATCCGATCATCGGCATCCCAGGCATTGCCGTCGGGTGCGCTCCCGGTCTCGACCCGCGCGATCTCGCGCAGCTTGGCGTCGTCGATCAGGACGAGATGCCCCGGCGTGCCGGCCGCGAACCCCGGCGTGCTGGTCACGAAGATGATCCCGGCGCGCGGGTCGACCGTCACCCCGCGCGGCGTGGGGATGCCGTTGAGCTTTTTGCGCACTGAGCCGTCGGCGAGATCGAGTAGGAGAACCGAGTTGTCGTGCATGTGTGCGACGACGAGCAGCCCCGCCCTGGCATCGATCTCCTGGTAGTCGAACCGGGTCGAGCGGCCCGGCAGCGGCACGTCGGCGACCTTTGCCAGCAGCCCGTTTCCGGCCGCCGCGCGGCCCGGGTGGCTGCACGCGACCAGCAACGCGATTGCCAGCGAGCAACCGAGCGAACGACGCCCACCGAACGGCGAGCCCGCATGCAGCGTATGCGCGGTCCGCGATGCGAGCTCCATGTGCAGCGAGTTTGCCATCGGCTCCATGTATATGATCGTCCGCGAAGCGGGGCAACCGGTCGTAAACCGCAGACCCACGGCGTAGAACAACATCGGCAGGTGGTTGGCGGCGAGCGGCCCCCCCCGACTCTCGTACTGGTGGCCGTCCCTGTTTGGGGACACGCACAACCGACGCGGAATTTGGGGACACGCACAACCGACGCGGAATTTGGGGACACGCACAACCGACGCGGAATTTGGGGACACGCACAACCGACGCGGAAGCGCCTCGTTCCCAGAATCCGGTCGTCCTCGGCGGAAGCGCCCAGAATCCGGTCGTCCTCGGCGGAAGCGCCTCGTTCCCAGAATCCGGTCGTCCTGAGCGGAGCCCGCGCAACGCGCGGGCGCAGTCGAAGGACGCATCCCAAGCGCCTCGCGCCGCAGCCAACGAGCGCGTTCGCTGCTCCGATTGCGCCAACGATCGACTTGTCGCCTTTCCTGCAAAGGGCGCGGATTCTGCCCCTCGTGCACGGCTCGACGCATGGCCGACACCGCCGCGCATCTGTGCGACAACGTCCTGCCCCATGCGCCATACCCGGTCACGTACCGACGGGGATGCTGCCTCCTCGCCCGTCGCCATGCGCGTGTCTCTCCCGCGATCATCGACCGACGTATCTACTCGCGGCCCGCAAGTTGCTCGAGTCGGCGCAGCGTGGACTCCGGCAGACCACGGGGGCGTCAATCTTGCCGCGACGTGTGCACCGCACGACGCCGCACGGCGCCGGGGGACACGCCGGTGACGCGTTTGACCGCTCGGCTGAAGGCCGCGTCGGAGCGGTAGTTGAGGCGATAGGCGACCTCCGACACGCTCGACTCCTCTTCGCGGAGCCAGGCCATGGTCATGTTCATGCGCCAGCGCGTGGCGTAGCGCATGGGAGGCTCACCGACCAACTCGGCGAAGCGCGCGGCGTAGGCAGAGCGCGACATGCCCGCTTCGGCGGCCACGAAGTTCACGGAGACGCTGCGCTCTGGATGGCGATGGATTCCCGACAGCGTGCGCCCGATGCGTTCGTCGCGCAGCGCACCGAGCCATCCGCTGCGCGCCGCCGGAGCGCTCGTCATTCAGGCGCGAATGGCCTGAATCACGACCACGTCGCAGAGCCGCGTGATGATGGCCTCACCCCCGGTGCGCTGCGCCGCAGCCTCGACCGCGATGAAGCGCAGCGTGCTCTCGAGCCACTGCGCCTCCGAGCTCTTCCACGCGTCCACATGGATCAGATTCGGCAGCAGCCGCACCAGCATCTGCGCGACCGGGTGGTCGAACGCCAAGGCGTCGCAGAGCATCGTGGTGACCTCGCCACCGCCACCGCAGGTCAAGAGCTCGTAGCGCTCGGAGATCTGCTCGCGGGGTTGCTCGAAGAGGTCCGCGCCCGGAAGCAAGGATGCGCTGCTTCGCTGTCTTTGATCGTCCCGCGAGGACTTCATCGAGCCGGTGCATCTCCGTGGGCGCATCTTGATCGACCGTGTGCAGCAACGCGGCCAGGCGAATCGAGAATCCCTTGTGCGCGAGTGTAGACGGCAGCCCCGATCCGTCGAAATTTGGCAGTCGACGGGTGGCGGCGGCGGGGTCATGGGCGTTTGGCGCCGCGGCGTGGGCGGGCCGAGGGCGCAAGGCGTGCCCAACGGCCATCGGGGCCTTCCCGTGCCCGGAAGTGCTCACGCAGGTCGGCGCGGAGCGCGGGTTTAGCTCACGCCAGACGCGCCCCAGATCGCGGCCCGCGCGGGACATCTCGTTGAAGCCGTCGACGACGTCTTCGAGATCGACGTCTACACGAAAGTCCATACGGCGTGCGACGCATGGCGGTTTGCACGACCAGCGAGGCCCGTGGCAGCCTTCCGTTCATGCGGATCATGGGGATTGTGATTGGGGTGATGTTTCTCGCAGGCTGCCCGGCTGGCTCACGCGACCAGCCCACGCCGCCGCAGCCGGACCACTCGGCGAACGACGCGGGCATGCTCGAAGCGCCGCCGAAGACTGCCAAGAAGATGTGCGTCTGCGAATGCGCCGGTGACTTCATCCCGGTCGCCGACACCCAGGACATCATGAATTGCCGCCATTACCGGGGCCTGGCGTGCATCAACAGGAAGGGCACCAAGCGCGGCACGACGTCCGACTGCGGGATCGCCCTTGTCTACCCGGGCAAGCCCGATGTTGACAACACGCCGACGACTCCCGAAGACCCGCCCGCCGTTCTTCCGGCCTCCCCCGACGCGGGCCAACCGGGTGCCTCAGAGCAACCCGGCATGCAGCCGCGGTAGATACCCGCTCATGGGCTGGATCGGCCTCGCGTGTGGCGTCTTCGGCGTGCTTGCGACGAAAGGAAACGGCTCATTTCGTGCCCCGGGGATCCGACGCAGAAAAGCGGCTCCGCCACGTTGGCGAAACCGCTCTTCATTCCGAGGAGCTGAGGGGTCTCGCCACCCGCGCGCGTTGCGCAGCAACGCTGCCGGCAAAGCCGGCACCCCGGCGCGCGCCGCGAGCCGGATGCGCGGGACGGAGAGACCCCGGCGCGGCGCCAGCCGCGCGCGCCGGTCGCTCGGCGACCGGCGTCCAGCGAAACGACGAACGCCCGCCGGATGGCGGGCGTGAGGAGTGGAGCTGAGGGGTCTCGAACCCCTGACCTCTAGAGTGCGATTCTAGCGCTCTCCCAACTGAGCTACAGCCCCGTGCAGGACTCGGGTCCTCGGCCCGAGAGGCTGGAACGATTATCAGTGCGGATGTTGGCTGTCAAGGAGACTCCCCGGCGTTCGCCGGGCGGGCCGCAAGGATTGGACACTTTGGCCTAGATCCTGATTGATATCGCGCTATTGTGACCCCCGTGCGTGTCCCCATTCTGCTGGTTGTTTTTGTGGGCTGTGGTGGTCACCAGCAGGCGCCGGTGAAGCAGCCGGTCACGTGCGATCGGACGGAGGTGCCGGCGCGGGTGCGGGCGGTGATGGAGGAGCGGCCGCTGCTCAGTCACGACTTCGTGCGGCCGTATCGGCCGGGGCACGATGTGGAGAAGGGGCAGCTGGTGGTGCGGCCGGGACCGGCGGTCAAGGTCGCCGGCGAGGTGGTGCTGCGGGTGGTGCCGGAGTCGGTCTACGTGATGCCCGGCGCGGACCAGGTGCAGGTCAGGCGGATCGATGGGGGAAGCCCGGTCGATGTCGACTCGGTGGCCAAGGGGGTGGCGGAGCAGCTCGGGTCGATGCAGGAGGTGGGCGATCGGATCGGGATGGCGATCGACGAGGATGTGAGCAACGCGATGGTGGTGGCCGTGGTCGACGGGACGCAGCGGGCGGGGGTGAAGACGCTGCAGCTGCTGTTTGAGAAGAAGAATCCGACGACGTTGCCGGCGGCGCCGCAGGGATCATCGCCCGATTCGTTTCGGCCCGAGGTCGACGCGGCGATGGCCAGGTGCCCGGGGTTGAAGGCGGTGCTGCACACGGAGTCGGCGTCGAACGCCGAGGTCGGCGTGGCGGCGGCCAAGGTGCTGGAGGGCTGCCCGTGCGACGCCGACGTCGGCATGCTCGAGCTGGCGATCGAGGCGATGGCGGGCGAGGTGCCGATCACCGGCGTCGACGTGACGCTGGCGAAGAGCGACCACGCGCCGGCGCTGGAGCTGTCGTCGATGGGGAGCTGGGCGTCGAGCAATTTCCGCGTCACCCGGGCGGCGACGAAGGGGCCGGTGCGGCTGACACTCAAGGTGATCGCGGCGCCGCCGGCGAAGACGACGCCGTGAAGGCGGCGCGGCTGGACAAGGTGATGGTCGACCGCGGCCTGGCGCCGAGCCGGGAGCGGGCGCGCGCGCTGATCCTGGCCGGCAGCGTGCGGGTGAACGGTGAGGTGGTGAGCAAGGCGGGGGCGCCGGTGCGCGAGGGCGACGAGATCGCGCTGGATCAGCCGGATCATCCGTGGGTGTCGCGCGGGGCGCTGAAGCTGGTGAAAGGGCTGGACGCGTTCGCCATCGATCCATCGGGAATGGCCTGCCTCGACATCGGCGCGTCGACGGGTGGATTCACCGACGTGCTGCTGTCCCGCGGCGCGGCCAAGGTCTACGCCATCGATGTCGGCTACGGCCAGCTGGCCTGGAAGCTGCGTCAGGATCCGCGGGTGGTGGTGCTGGAGCGGGAGAACGTGCGCCACCTGGATCCGGCCAAGGTGCCGGAGCCGTGCGACCTGGCGGTGATCGATGCGTCGTTCATCTCGCTCGAGCTGATCTTGCCCAAGGTCGCGGAGCTCCTGGGTCCGCCGGGGGACAAGCCGATCGTCTGCCTGGTCAAGCCGCAGTTCGAGGTCGGCCGCGGCAAGGTGGGCAAGGGCGGAGTCGTGCGTGATCCGGACGCGCGGGCGGCGGCGGTGCAGAAGATCCGCGACTTCGCGGTGGCCCAGGGCTTCACTGCGGGCGACCACGTGGAGTCTCCGATCAAGGGCCCGGCCGGTAACGTGGAATATCTGTTGCTCCTGCGCTCTCCGGCGCTTTGAGCGAGCCCGGATCGTTTACGGGGGCGGGCGATGGCCGAAGGATTCGGCGTCACAGGGTGTTTTCTCGACCGCCGCGAATACTCACTGTATTTGCCAGGGCGAAAAACGCGCTGTGGGGTCGAGGACTTGGCGACAGGGCACGCGTCCCGCGAATGATCCGGGCTAAGGTCCGCGGCCATGAAGGTTCTGCTCACCGGCGCGGCCGGGTTCATTGGCTCGCACACGGCCGAGGCGCTGGTGGCGCGCGGCCACGAGGTCATCGGGGTCGACGCGTTCGACGACTATTTGTATCCGGCGGCGCCCAAGCGGGCCAACGCCGCAGACATCACCGCGCGGCTCGACGCCGGCAAGTTCCACCTGGTCGAGGCCGACATCTGCGACCAGGGGCGGATGCGCGAGCTGATCGCCGGGGTCGACGTGGTCTGCCACCTGGCCGCGCTGGCCGGCGTGCGGCCGTCGCTGGTCGAGCCGCTGCGCTACATCCGCACCAACCTTCACGGCACCACGGTAATCCTCGAGGCGATGCGCGAGCACGGCGTCACCCGGCTGGCGTTCGCGTCGTCGAGCTCGGTCTACGGATCGCGCGGCGAAGGCGAGGACCTGACCAAGGTCGAGCCGTTCCGCGAGGACGATCCGTGTCTGACACCGGCGTCGCCGTACGCGGCGACCAAGCGATCGGGCGAGCTGCTCTGCTCGACCTACCGCGACCTGTACGGCATCGGCATCGCCAGCCTGCGTTTCTTCACCGTCTACGGGCCGCGGCAGCGACCTGACATGGCGATCAGCAAGTTCGTCGACGCGATCGTGCACGACCGGCCGATCACGCTGTTCGGCGACGGCTCGAGCCGCCGCGACTACACCTTCATCGCCGACATCGTCGCCGGCACGGCCGCCGCGTGCGAGCGAGTGCAGCCGAAGAGCTACACCGTCTACAACCTCGGCGGCACCGAGACGACCACCCTGCAAGAGCTGGTCGACATCGTCCAGGAGGTCGTCGGCAAGAAGGCGCAGATCGAACGGCTGCCGATGCAGCCGGGCGACGTGCCGATCACCTTTGCCGACATCACCAACAGCCATCGCGACCTCGACTACGCGCCGACCACCGGCGTCCGCGAAGGGGTCCAGGCCTACTGGGACTGGTACCAGAAACCGCGCTGAGGGCCGAGCGGCCGACCAGGCCTGCTGCCTACGGGCGGCCGATGCTCTCGTAGTAGAAGCCGAGCTCGCGCAGCTGGGCGGGCGGCCAGATGTTGCGGCCGTCGAACAGCGCCGGGGTGCGCATGATCTGCACCAGTCGCTTGAAGTCGGGGCGGCGGAACGGGTGCCACTCGGTGACCAGTACCACCGCGTCGGCGCCCTCGGCGGCCTCGTACATGTCGAGGGCGTAGTCGATCTTGTCGCCCAGCTCCTTCTTGACATTGCCCGTGGCGATCGGGTCGCAGCCGACGACGCTGGCGCCAGCCGACAGCAGCTCGTCGATGACCACCAGCGCGGGAGTCTCGCGGATGTCGTCGGTCTCGGGCTTGAACGCCAGGCCGAGCACGGCGATCCGCTTGCCCTTCAAGTCGCCGCCGAAGTGGGCGCGGACCTTCTCGCCCAGCACCTTCTTCTGCCGCTCGTTGGCGTCGACCACCGCCTCGACCACGCGCACGCGGGCGCCGTGCTCGCGCGCGGTGTGGATCAGCGCGCGGGTGTCCTTGGGGAAGCAGCTGCCGCCGAAGCCGGGGCCGGG
>Ga0114931_10007681_pt1 | contig 13156 bp, 9 predicted proteins | sample 2SBtaG_FD_89579 | JGI IMG/M metagenome (GOLD analysis project Ga0114931, IMG submission 89579) | Deep subsurface microbial communities from Kolumbo volcano to uncover new lineages of life (NeLLi) - 2SBTROV14_V59a metaG | ecosystem: Environmental > Aquatic > Marine > Volcanic | place: Kolumbo... | reverse complement strand
TTGCGGTGTATCATAAGCTTTGTTGCCTAATGATTCTTGCCCTTTCCGGATATATTGTCCCCAAAGTTCAACGACCAACCCTCGAATAATCCTATAATTTAGAGAAGCAAAAATTAAATCTGCATTATCACCCATCCAATGACCCAAAAGAAATGAAGAACTTTCTGTTGTTAAAGTTGGAATAAAGTGTCTATAAGTTCCCGGATAAACTTTTGTATATTCAATTCTTGATGTCAAATTATTGATAGGCAGATCAACCACCGTACTACCCAAAGTAAACCCGAACTTGTAATACTGCTTCTCGGGATTAAATATATCTGAAAGAGTCAATTCATCTGCAAAAAAACCTCCCCAAATATGAGTGTTAGGTATGTGATTCCTTGAGCTTGCAGCAAGAAAAAACTGAGAATTTGAGCCTGCAAAATTATCAATTCTGCTTAGATTTTCGTCAGTCGGGTCAAAAAATATTATTGGTATTAAATACGAGAATTCCAACCTATCGCTGTAAATCATTCGCTCACCTATAGTGAGGTCTAATCCTTTTACCGGGCGGACTGTTAATGAATGCTGAGCAAAGAACTTTTGTCTCCAATTAAATCTTCTATTTAACGTAATCCTACTAGTTTGATAAAAAGAAGAGGAATCGATAACATCAGAATTTAACCATGCATGTATAAAACTAAAATAAAGCCATTTATTGGGATAAATATCTAAGCGAATAAAAGGGAAGGCGGGTGCCTTTGTGGAAAGAATGATCTGTCCGCTTTTTGTATACCCTGTAGTAAGTAAATCTTGACCAACCGAAATGCTGCCCCATTTCCAGTTTGTAGCCAGCATGGCATTTACTTCAGTATACTCAACTCTGGATCGATCGGCTAAACTCGGATCGAAGCCTTGATTAGGAGAAAATCTGTCCCAGAGATTATCTCTTATATTAGGTTCTTGCCTATTATTATGGAATCTGAACTGAAAACCTAATTTACTTCCCAAATAGCCATAAAATCTTATTCCGTAAGTTAATTGTGTATAATGCTTACTATCCCAATTACCAGTTTCATATTTAAGAACCGGACTGAAATTAAGTTTTAAAATCGGATCTTCGTAGGAGAATATTCTAAATCTTTTATAATTATCCTTTTTAAAAAGCTTATACCCCGAAAAACCGCTATGGGAATCAGACTTTTCGTTTAATTGTTTTTCAAGACTGTATTCAAGATTAAAATCTTTCTTGAAAAACTCTAACTCATCCTTTTCCAGCTTGGTTAATTTCTCGCGTTTTGTTTCCGCTTCTTTAATTTTTTCCAATATATATAACCTGGAAAGGGGTTTAATTAAATCGTGATATTCTATTACTCCTCTTTGACTGATTCTATCTAAAAAATCATAGACCGAGCTGTTTAGAGGTTCATAAACAACCTGAGAATAGAAAGTCGAAAACATTAAAATTGAAAAAAAAATTGTTAATACAAGTCTTTTTATATACATATCAAATCCTTTTTAATTTATACTTACAAGTGTTATTACAATGATCTATAAATGAATAATTCCTTGGTGAACTTTAATTGAACAAATAAAGGAGAGAATACAAAAGAATTTTGATTTAATGTTTAGTTACTAAATAATCTTTATTTAATTTAACATGTATAAATTGTATTAAGCAAAAATTTTATTTACAATATTAAAAAAATGTTTGTTCATAACGTTGGAGGAAATTTTTGCATAAATTGTGTCTTAAGAATTAAAAAATTTGAGATTAAAACAATCATGAATATGAGCAGCTATAAATATAAAATGACTCATACTGTCTAGAAATTTTCTAATAAACAACAAATTAAAATTATTGTAATTAGATTATTAAAAAATACTACATATTATCCTAATTCTTCTGTTTTGAAGAGAGAAAATTTAGTAAATTAATATATTTATTAGCATAATACTTCCATTCTTTTCTCCTAAAAGTTTCATACCCTCGTAAAGCATATTCTCTTAACCTTTTCCTATCGTAATACAAAAGTTCTAATTTTTTGCTTAAATCTTCCGCATTGTTCTGTTTGAAAAACAACATTTCATTTGGGAAATAATTTTTTAGCAGCGTAAGGTCTGAAGCGACAACACATATTTTTTTAGAAAAATATTCATATGATTTGACCGGCATTGCAATATCATTCGATACATTGAATGGAAGAGGTATAACTCCAAGATGAGCATTATCCATTTCCAAAGAAAGTTCTTTTAAACTGATAAAACCATTAGAAATAAAAATTTCATTATCAAGATTCTTTCCTTTTATCATTTGTATAATTTTATCTCTATCTTCTCCATCTCCAAATATTTTAAGTTTAACCGGAATATTTTTTTGCTTTAAAAATGAAATGGCGTCAATCAATATACCAACTCCTAATCTGAGCGATAAGGTAGATGGATAAATAATATTTAATACATTTGAATTATAATTTTTGTTAGATACATAATTAAAAGTTTTACTACTTGCAACATTAATTATTTCAGTAAAGTTTTTATTTGTTATTCTATTTTTCTTAAATCTTTCGGTGTGGAACTTATTGGTAGAAATTATTTCATTTGCAAAACGAGCTGAAAGTCTTTCCTCTAAATAAAGTAATTTAATAATAGGATGAGTGAGTTGTAACCCAAATTTAACACTATATATCTCAGGTACTAAATCATGAATATCCAAAATAATTTTTGCTCCGAACAATTTAGGAATTAAAGCGGTAAAAACTAAAAAATTAGGCATATTATGAACATGAATAATTTTATACCTTTTAGCAGAACTATTTTTTGTAACTAAAAATAAAGTGAATAAAAAAAATTTTAAATATGCAGATGTATATTTAACTTTCCCTCTTCCTTTATATTGCCCAGATTGACTAAAATAAAAGTTGAAGTGGTCAAAATTTTTTAAATTTGTTTCATTCAACGTATAAACATCAACACTATACCCTGCATCGAAAGCAGCTTGAGCTTCTTTTTGAACTCTGCTGTCCGTACTGAAAGTTGTGTATGCTATAACGGCAATTTTTTTTTGCATATTAAATTTTTTCAAACACAAAAAGGGTCCACTATTGTAAATATAAAAATCAAAATCATGGGAAATTTGCTAGAATATATTTTCCATTTATAAAGTCTATCCCATTTGTTTTAAATCTTTGATAAAAATTTTAAATATTAAATTACGTATTTATTAAATTTTTTCTTTTTAGAGTTGATTTATAGCTAAGCGCTTCAAATATTTGAGAATATTTTTTTTCATTTTCCGACCAATTAAATTGATCTTTTACATTGGAAATCCCCTCTAATTTTTCGGTATATGATTTAGAATTTATATCAAATTCTATCTTTGATTCCAAGTCTTTTAAATCTTTGATAAAATACCCAATTTTAAATTTTTGTATAAGTTCTTCCACCTCTCCGGGAACATTAGAAATAAGAGGTATTTTGTGTGATATAGCCAGATATAGAGTATTGGGAGCAGAATATTCAAAATATTTTCTTTTATCATTTTGATAATAAATCATAAAATCAATATCAGACATGAATTTCCTTATATTTTTTTGCCAACCAAGATAATAGATATGTTTATTTTTTGAGGCCATCTCGGACATTAACTTCTCATCTTTCCCAACGCCGGCAATAAAAAAATATAGGTTTTCATGAACAATCAATTTTTCAATTATTTTATCAATAGGTCTTCCATAAAAATTAATTACTCCAAAATAACTAAGTAAAACTCCATCATTTGGAATGGAATACATTTTCCGCAAACTAACACTTTCTCCATTATACGGGTCATACCAATTACCAATAATTTTAATATCCTTTCCCTTATAATATTTAGAGTAAAACTCTTTCCTTTTCTTGTTTACAACTATAAGCTCATCAGTAAATTTTAATAACTGCTTCTCAACAAAGAACATAAAACTATTTAAGAACCGAGGATATTTTTCCCATTCCATTATATGATAAATTTCATGCGCATCATAAATTAATGGTTTTTTTTTCAACATTTTAAGATAAACCCCAATCGGTAACATTAAAAAATCATGAGCATAAAAAAAATCATAATTCACTTTTATAGAATTAATTTTTTTAATACACTTTCTAAAAAACTTAATAAGATCAAATATTTTTTTTATTCCTTGCTGTTTCTCGGCAATTATTTTTACTCTATAAATGTTAAAGTTCTCATATTTTTCTGACTCCGGTAATTCTCCTTCTAAGTCCCAGCAAATTAAATAAACACTAAACCCCAATTTTATTAAAGAATTAATTTCCTTTTGGACTCTAAGATCAGGATTAAATGCATTGTCCAAAATCATTATTATATTTTTGTTTTTAATCATCCACTTCCTTTAGCAGAAACTTCTTTGTATAAAACCTTGTATTTTGCAATAATTTTATCTTTTGAAAGATGTGAGACAGATTTTCGAATTATTTCTCTGTTCCAAACAGTATTGAAACTTTTTTCTATTGCTTTGGCTAACAATTTCTTTTTATTCCGCGGCACCAAAAATCCATTTTCTGCATCTTTAATTAACGTTGGAATACCACCCACATTTGAAGCAACTACCGGTGTACCACAAAATAAAGATTCAATTACAACATTAGGCATTCCTTCACTTTTACTAGGTAAACAGAACAAATCAGCACTATTAAAATAATTAATTAAATCTTTACTCTGCAATGGCCCTAATAGAAAAACTTTGTTTGTAATCCCTTTCATCTTGATCATTCTTCTAATATTTCCCTCTTCAGTACCTGAACCGGCTAAATAAAGCAACGCATCGTTTCCCTCGTTAAGCAAAATATCGAATGCTTCGATAAGAATATCAACATTTTTAACTGGGATTAACCCACCTGCAAAAAAAATTACTTTTTTGTTTAAGTCGATATTCAATAATTTTCTACAGTATTTTCTGTCCTTTACAATAAATCTATCGCTCTCATAAATATTATCAATCTGCATTATTTTACTATTATCTAAGTGCATCTTTTTATCGCTACATTTTTCAAACAGGTCCTCAGTAACGGCTGTTATTTTATCTGCTCTGTATAGAATCTTTTTTGCTGCACGCCAGAATTTAGTTCCCTTCATCAATCTATTAACGTCACTTCCCATTAAAGAAACAATAAATGGGACCTTGTATTTTTTCGAAATAATACTAGCCATAGTTCCGGCTGGGAAAATCCAATTAGCATGAATAATCGATTGAGAATTAACAATTTTGGAAAGTTGTTTTCTAGCTTGGAAATAAGAAAACCAACCTTCAATATGATGAAATTTTCCTCTAGGTAATCTAAAATATCTTAAATAAATTATCTTACCATTTCCAAAATCCATGAACTCGCTGGAATTATTAGTATAATTTATTTTCCAATCACTGTAAATCCGTTTCCAATCTTTCCAATATTTTATCATTTCAACAAAAGGCGGCGTGGCAGGGTAAAGACAAATAACATAAATATCAAAATATTTAGACAACTCTTTTACAGTTCGATAAATATAAATACCTTTTATATTCGTGAGGCTGCTTGGGAATTGTGGTGTGAGCCAAATAATATTCATTAAATTTACATCAATTTTAAATATGGTTGTATTTTAATCTGTATGAAATTTACTAAGGTTTAAACCTTTTAGAGCACAGAATTTTCTTCGTCTCTTTGGTTCTGAGAACGAACTATATCTCCAATTATAGCCCCAAATGTTAAATAGCTAGAAGCACTTGTTATCTCGGCGTTTTGTGCAATAGTATAAACTAATAACATAACAAGAAGATAGATGAATGGAAGCTGAATTTGATGGTTTTTGGACGCTCTTAAAGCTGAAATTAAAATTAATACTATCAGAATCAAAAATAAAACAAGCCCTAAAATACCACGTTCTAAAAGAATTATTAAATATCCGTTGTGCGGGGCTAATCGTTGATATATGTTGTTGTTTTTTGCATAAATTTTTTGAGCAATATCTAAATAACCCTTTGGTCCCAATCCAAATACCTGATAAGATAATCCCAAGCTAGTAAATTTTCCAAAATCATGCTGCCAACGAGCTGACCTAAACTTCATACTTCCTTTAATCCTATTTCCTGTCCATTTATTAAAAGCAGCTTTCTCCTCGCCAAACATTTGTAAGGGCTCTTCGAATAATCTATAATATACAGTGTTAAGAAAAGTATGCTCATTAGAATTAGTTTTGATTAAGAATGCATTATAAACAAAAAAGAATCCCACTAATAAAACAACTGTTGCAGCACCCATTTGAAAAATTTTTTTGATATTATGTCTTAAATCAGATTCGATTAAAGTCATAATTACAATTGTTACCATTATAGCGAGCAATGCACTTCTAGAAGTGGATATAAATAGTCCCAACAGAAGCAAGAAACCAACCATGATTAAGAGAAAACGATTAAGCTTGGTACGGTACCATGCTAAATATATATAAACAACACCCAATCCAGCAAGAATACCGGGGGTATTATGGTTCAGAATAACTACCTTCCCCAATAACAGTTCCGGTAATTTCACAGCATCTAATGTTCCTCTAGTAAAAAAATTAACTATTAAATCAATGGAACTAAATATACCGGCCAATAAAATTCCGTAAAAAATAGATTTTCTACCGTCTTCATTTTTAACTAAGATAAAACCCAAAATCAAAGTAATAATTGGCAAAATTATTGGTTTTATATTTTTAACTAGATGTATTGAGTCAATAATCGGTTCAATTAATATTAAAAAAGTAAAAAGTAAAATTAGCCAGAAAAATTTATTTTTTAATAAATAAATATTTACGTAATCTATATTTTCTTTATCGAAGAAATAAAGTCTTACAAACAATAATAATAATAACAGTCCTCGTGCGTCTAATGGCAGCGGTGTATCGAAATTGAATTGATAAAACATCATAAAAACAATTACCGCAGCGAATTTATAGGGTTGCTCAATCACAAAAAAAATAGCTAGAATTGCTATTAAACCGACAGCTGAATATAAAATAATTTCCATAAATCTTAATATTATTTGATAGTAATTTTTGTGCTGTTTTCCATATCTTTTAGAAATTGTGATGCTAAACTTTCCGGATTATGGTTATTAGCAACATAATTTCTGCATCTATCTTTAAACTCAAGATATTTTTGTGATGAAATAAAACTATTAATTATTTCTGGCAAAGATTCATAATCTTTAGAAACTACACCAAGATTATAATCACTAATTAGATTATCCGGATTAACATTTTTTGTTGATATTACCGGAACACCAACTGACCAAGCTTCTAAAAATGTATTTGAAAAACCTTCCAATCTTGAAGTATTTAGTAAACAATATGATTTACTTAAAAACTCAGGTATTTTATTATTGTTTAAATGCCCTACAAATTCAACATTCTTTAATTTTTCTAATTCTTGTATTCCAACGCTTGTGTCTTCATCATTATCGTCTAATTTAGTACCAACAATTTTGAATTTGTATTCATTCAATGATTTTGCAATTTTTGCTAATGCAGGTAAGTTTTTTTCATATCTGAAGTTTCCAACCCAAGCAATATATTCTTTTGATTTATGTTCAACAATATTGTTTCTCATTTCAAATGGATTATAAAGAATCGATATACTTTTATTAGGATATTTTCTTTTCAGAATGTCATATTGATATTTATTTTGACATGATATATGACTTGCCTTCTTAATTCCAAAGTAGTAAAGTTTAAGATATAATTTAGAAATATTGTTTTCTATTCTTCCATCAACATCCATATCACTAGCAATTCTATGAATAAAGGGTTTTTTTAATAGTTTGGCAACAATTGCTAAAATTCCGGTAAATCTATTTGCACATTCTTGAACAATATAGTCAGGAGAATATTTTTTTATAGCCCAAAATAATAACGGAAGTTCATAAGTTAAAAATTTAATCCTGGGAATTCCTTTATTTAGTTGAAAACTTTCAACAATATCGAAATCAACTGACTGAATAATTATTTTTTTAGCTCCTTTCCAAGTTAATAAAGCTGAATTACAGCCAATCTTCTTAAAAGATTTTAACCAGGTTAACCATTCAACCGCTGCTCCTCCTACAGGTTTCGATTTATTACTTAATAAATATGGCATTTGCATATCAAAGTATAATATTCTAAAATTCCTATTCATTTTTTATTTCAGCACATCATTATATATTTTTTCAATTTTTTTTTTAATTGATTTTGCATTAAAATTATTTATAATTTTTTTTCTTGCTTCTGCTCCAATAATATCACATTTGTCTTTATCATGAAGTAAATCAATTATTTTTTGCGATAAGATTTCTGTATTATTTGGTTCAATTAAAAATCCATCAATTCCATCAGTAATTATTTCTTTAGGTCCACCAATATTGGTTGCAATTACCGGTTTTCCCAAAGCCATAGCTTCAATAATAACTCTACCAAATGGCTCTGGTTGAATAGAAGTGTGCACAGCAATTGTAAATTTTTCAATTATTTCATTAATATTAGAAACGCTACCTAGAAATTCGACATATTCTTGAATATTTAATTCTTCAACTTGCTTAATTAAATTGTTTTTATTAGACCCTGACCCAATAAATTGAAATTTTATATCCGGGAATTCCTCAATTATTCTCGGAACGGCTTTGATTAGGACTTGCTGTCCCTTCCAATCTTCTAACCTACCAATACATCCAACAATAGTCCTTTTTAACTTAGTATACCCAGGCTTAAATCGCTCAATATCAACACCATTACGAATAGTTATACATTTACGTATGTCTATTCCATTGCTCACATATTCATCTTTGACAAAATCGGAAATACATATTATTTTGTGAACAAACCTTGATAGAATTACATCAATCTGAATGGGTTTATGCAACCCTCTATTGTGACTTATTATTTTTTTTTGAGTAATAATCCCTGCAATTATTCCAGCTCTATCACCGTTTAAATTATGATTTAAGTGTAATAAATCGATTTGGTATTTTTTAATAATTTTTCTGAGTCTAAAAGCTTCCGGCAATGCATTAATAAAAAGCTTGATCGTTCTTAAATATTTTTTAAAATAAGGGTCTCTTTTTTTAAGACTTTTATTACTTTGATGCCTATTGGGGATAATTACAATTGGAGAAGGCAAATGAATTGTTATTAACCCCCTTGTTTCTAAAGTTTTAACTATGGGGCTATGTTTCCTGAAGATTACCAAGTGCTCGAAAATGTCTGAGTCCAAATTAATTAAATGAGTAAATAAACTATGGTCAGAGCCACCATCTGAATCCCCTTTTAAAAAGTAATACAATATCTTTTTTTTCATGTATTAGAATTGTGTATTAAATGTCTTTTTGTAGTTTAGAGATAATTATATCTAACTAAATAGTCTTTCAAAATATTTTCAAGAATTACTTTTTGCTTATTACTTAATTCAGTTTCCCACTTGGCGTTCGTGTTTTTAAAATTAGTATCCATAATAATTTTACTAAACTTAGAAGTAAACTCAAGTTCAGAATACTTACACACTTTTTTAAACTCTTTAATAGGATTTGCGCATAAATCTTCATATCTAATTTCCAAAAAGTTGTTACTATCAAGATCTTTTTTCCCTATTTCGAGTGCATCTAAAATTATTTTCCATTCAATTGCGGCTAAAGCTATAAAAGATTTATTATACTTCAACCATTCTATTTTATATTCATCGCTTAATTCTCCCCATCTCCAACTTGACGGACCTCTCCAACCCCACCAAAAATCGACATTTATTAATGAATTCGCCACAGCACGTCCGTCTCGAATTATGTGAATAAATTTTGCATCAGGAAAAATACTTTTCAAAAAGTTTATCCTTGGCCAACCGGTTATTTTTAATAATAATCGATCCCTTGAGTTTGTGAGTAAATTACTCATAGCAGAAGCTATTTTTAACTTGGATCTTATACTTAAGTCTTCTTCTGTTAAATCCCTACAAGGAGTACTAAATCCTTTAAAATAATAATCCCAAAAATTATATCCTTCATGTACGGTATATTTTTCCTGTAAAATCGGCCCAATAATAGGTATATCAATTCCTCGCATAAATAATTTATGCTTTTTAAAATTTCCCGGAGAGTTATTGGCAAATAAAGATAACCCAGATAATTTTTTATACTGAGAAAATACTCTGTGAAAAATTGTAGAACCACTTCTACCGGTTCCTATAACTATTATTGGTTTTTTAATTTCCATATTTCAATTATTTTTAATTTTATAGTAATCTCTATACCACCTTACAAATTTACTTAACCCGGTTTGAATATTTGTTTTAGGTGAATAACCTGTCAATTTATTTAATCTAACTATATCGGCATATGTTGAATAAACATCACCCGGTTGCATTGGAACAAATTTTTTAATGGCTTTTTTTCCTATTAAGTCTTCAAGAGTGGAAATAAATTCCATAAGTTTAACCGGTTTGTTATTTCCAATATTTATTATTCTATACGGAGCAAAGCTTGTAGCAGGATCCGGTTTTTTTCTTTCCCAATTTTTATTGGGCAACGGTGGTAAACCAATTAAATTTATAATGCCTTCAATAATTTCATCGATGTATGTAAAATCCCTTTCTAAATTTCCGTTATTAAATACTTTTATTGGTTTATTTTCAAAAATATTTTTTGTGAAAGAATAGTAAGCCATATCAGGTCTTCCCCATGGACCATATACAGTAAAAAACCTGAGACCGGTCGTAGGAATATTATAAAGATTTGAATAAGTATGTGCCATTAACTCATTTGATTTCTTTGTAGCAGCATATAAAGAAACCGGGTGATCTACATTATCGCTTTCTGAAAATGGCTGTTTTACGTTTGCTCCATAAACAGAACTGGAAGATGCAAAGACTAAATGTTTAATCGGAAATTTCCTGCATGCTTCAAGTATATTTATAAATCCGACAATATTACTGTCAATATATGCTAAGGGATTTTCTATGGAATATCTTACACCTGCTTGTGCGGCTAAATGGATGATGTTTTCGAAATTCGAATCGTTAAAAAGTTTTAATAAATTCTTATGATTAGTTATATCCAATCGAATAAATTTAAAATTACTGTATTCCTTAAGTTCGTCTAATCTGGCTATCTTTAACGAAGAATCGTAATATTCATTTAGATTATCAATACCAACCACATTAAAGCCAAGTTTACATAGTTTCCGTGATAAATGAAATCCAATAAAACCAGCAGCACCGGTTATTAAAATCTTACTCATGTTTTTCCAATTAAATATGTAATTCCGAACTAGTGTTATGTTAATTTTGTCTTGTCGTAAAAATGTTGAAAAATACAGACTGGAAATTCTGTGCTACGCAACACAGACTTGAGAGTCTGCGAATTTGATTAATAATTTATAATCTAACTCTAAAGTGTTAATAACTGAACACTATCACTAGAAGTAGTCCTCCGAATGATTACAATTTCAAACCTTATAAATTTCTAACGCAATCAAACAGAATCTTAAATTTATTCTTAGTATAGCTTCGCCACATAAGTCACAATGAGACAGTTTCACAAAACAAATAATATTTTCAATAATACATCTGACTACAGAACAAAACAACTATTATGCCGTTTCAATATTATACAAAAACATGTATTATTTTGGAATACAAACTAATTTTATTGATAAATAATGATTATTATCGTCTCATTATGATGTTAGTTGAATAATTATTTATCAATATGGGAATAATTAAAAATATTGATCTAACAAAATAAAATATTATTTTGTTATGTGATAGGACTTTTTAACTTATCTTGATAATAGGTACGATTAGCGAAGATATTTATCGCTAAAATAAATATCTAGCCAATAAAGGACTTCAACTGAAAGCACATCCCTTACTTTGTATAAATTACTGTTATAAAGGCGATCGTTTTTATCTTTACATAAATATAGTTGATCATTATTAAAATACTTTGTGATGTTAGATAATAGTGAATCTTTTAATTCCTCTGAAATCATGTCCTTAATTGCTACTAAAGTTGTTACGTTTGTAACGATATATTGTGAATAATGAGTAATTTCGGGTTCAAAAATTTTATTGTCTTTATCTATACAACTGATTAAGAAGTCTCTGGCAATATTATTTGTTCTTACCAATCTTTTGCGAGTTTCGTCATCTATAAACTCAGAATCTAAACAATTATTTAATGTAATCATTACAATTGGATGATAAAGTAAGAGATAAGTCCCTTGGCGTTGTTTGTTATATGGGTAATGTCCATCGTCGGCTATTTTATCAATACAGAGATTAATTGAATCAATCATAGCAAGTTTTATTTCTTCGTTATAATGATATTTTAAAAGTAAAGAACATGCGTTTGCAAATGTAGAAGCGGCGTTTAGGCACCAAAAATCATCACCTTCAGTGTGTATTAAGCTGGTTTCTTTAGTGTACAAATTTTTAATCATTGAATTCATAGTTTCAATTGCCACTGCCAGATATTTTTTTGTGTTCGTATATTCATAGGCTTGAATAAGAGCTAACGTGGCCCAAACGGAAGCAATCCCTTCATCCTGTAAATCCCATGAAGCTTGATTAAACTTAAACAATCCTCTTTCTTTGTCACGCATTGAGATCAAATAATCTGTCATTTTTTTTACAAGGTAAGAGCTTTTTAATTTTGGGTCAATGTTTGAATCTTTATTGCTTAAAATAAGAACTGATCTGGCTTGGCTTAAAACCATTGGGTCATTTTTGTTTGTAACTTTTGTTTTAACGAAATACCCATTTTCATTAAATTCCAAATTTTTTATTAAATGCTGCCATAAATACGTAATAAATTTTCCCAAATCTACATTATCCTGAGCCTTAATAGATTGCTCAAAACGGTTATGTAAGTAAACCTTTATCTTTTTAATTAACAAAAGCGGATAGTATTTGGGTGATTTCAGATATTGTTTTAGCGTATCCATATTATTATTTATATAATTTTTTAATTTATTATTTTAAAAGGCATAAATTTTATTATACTTAAATCTTAATACTTTTGTATTGGTTCAGCGTGAAACGGACTTTTCATTATTTAATTAGTTGAAAATTAACAAGCTTTCCTGAAATTAGTTCGATTTTGTTTTGCTTCATTTAATTTATTTTGTCTTTTCAATAAT
>Ga0114931_10007680_pt1 | contig 13159 bp, 11 predicted proteins | sample 2SBtaG_FD_89579 | JGI IMG/M metagenome (GOLD analysis project Ga0114931, IMG submission 89579) | Deep subsurface microbial communities from Kolumbo volcano to uncover new lineages of life (NeLLi) - 2SBTROV14_V59a metaG | ecosystem: Environmental > Aquatic > Marine > Volcanic | place: Kolumbo... | reverse complement strand
GCTTATATTTTTTAACCAAATCAAACTTCTTTATCACCCTGTTAGCTATGGTTCTACTTTTTAACATACTCACGTAAATATCCGAAGGGATGGCTGCTCCCGGTAAAGTGAGACCAGTTGTTACCGAAACCGCTTCGGTGATATTGTTCAAACCAGCGATAGGCATCGATATATTTTTGGGGGGTAGCAATAAAGCCGTTGCCTTATACCATTTGGGGAGCATTAATGATATACCCAAAGCGGCCAGAGTGGCAAGAATAACAATAGTAAAAATCAAACCTCTTCTTTTTGCCAATAATTCCAGAAACAACCAGAAATTATGTGAGCGGTCATCATTCATTGTGATTCCTTGATTTGTCTTACTATAATTTCACTACCGTCATCGACAATCGTCTTTGATAATGCTTTTGACGACATTTTAGCTATGGGATTATAAATGAAAATCTCCTCCCCTCTGGTGGAAGGAATAAATCCACCAGCGTTATTAATATAAAAAAGAGCTTCTTCCCCTTTTACATAAGGGAAATACCCGGGATTAAAAACAGCTCCGGATACTCTCACATAGCCCACATTTATCGGGACAAAAACGGAATCTTCCACCTGCAAACCAAATGATGACTCGTTCTTGGCATCCATCAGATGAGAAATAGGAAATCTCAATTCGGTAACTTTTCCGGCATAATCAAAAGCCGGTTTACGAAAAATGGTGGTAAGTCCTTTATTGGCTTGAGACAAAAAGTCACCGGCATCTTGAATTAATTCTATCAGAGTTTTCTTGGAAGTAAACGGGTAATAACCGGGATGAGCAACAGCTCCAAAAACAGCAACCTTCAATTCACTTCCCACTTTCTTTCGTGGGGGAACTAAAATAATATCTCCCACTTCTAAAGTTTTTTTAGTTTGGTGGTCATTAGGACTGATAATTTTAACAGCCGTAGTATCGGCAAAACGAGTCACTCCCCCCGCAAGAGCTATGAGCTTGGAGACATTGTCATCGGGTAACAGTTCAATTTCCCGCGGTTTATTTACCTCGCCGATTACCTGAACCAGATTATCAGAACGATTGGGAATATAAAGACTATATCCAGCATAGAGATAAGGATCAAAATCAAGACTATTCAAATAATTAGTTACATCCAAATCAACTTTAAGGTCGCGAACTCCTCCCGAAAAAACAATCCCCCGTTGCGAACCACCATACAAAATCCCCCCAGCTTTTTTGATTATTTCAGAAACTCTCTGTGATGAATAACCTTTATAAATGCCAGGGCGGACTATCTTGCCCGTTACACTAACCGAAACTAACCTCGGGTTAGTTATGGAAACCGCTATCTCATTAACTTTATAGTTTTCTTTTAAAGATTTCCCAAGAATAACACGAGCCTGAGTTAAAGATGTATGAGATAAATCAAAAATGCCCAAAGTCTCATCAACAATCTTACCTTCAGGATCGACCATTAATTTGATGGGTTTAATTTTCGACTTGATAAAAGTAACCTGAAGAGTATCTCCGGGTCGAATCAAATATAAATCAGGATTGACAGGCTGGTCAAAAGAAGGGATATTTCCCTCCGCACTAACAAGATGAAAGCTTAACAATAAGCTCAAGAGTATAAGTAACTTAAATAATTTCATCACACACAAACCAATAAAAATGAGTGTTAATTATTCTAATTAAAAATCAAGAATAGCTAAACAACCTACAAATGTCAACTTCTATTAGAAACTTAATGCTCGGAAATGCCCCCATACTTCTTCCCATATAAGAAACAACCGATTATAGCTATAATAGATATCAACATCCCCGTATAAAAATATGGCGTCCTATAATATAAAATCACCTTCGAATTTCCTTTCTTAAAAGGAAACGCTATTAAATCATTTTTAGGAAATAACGTTCGTCCATCGGTTGCGTGCCATCCTTCGTCATACCCCATTGATATAACCATATCCCCCGGTTCAATAGCATTTATCTCATACTCTATTCTGTTAGGGGTATAAAAACGATGGACAATTTCTGCGCGACCGCTCAAAATAATTTCCATATCAACATTGTTGCTATCATCCACTAATCCCCGACTGCGATGATAAGCCGATAACCAAGGCGGTAGTAACGAACCTCTATTTTCCAAAAAATGACGATAAACTTCATTTTTTGTGCCTACCGCTTGAACAAAATTAGGCGAGCGAAAAACCTGTGAAGGTTTGTGCGTAAAAGCGGTAGACAAAATAGGATAGGCTAAAACCATATTGGTAGCTACAATCACTAAAATAATTAAATAAAGAAACCCTTTTAACAATTTATATCGCATCACTAATGATGTCTTCTTAAGTATATCAAATCCTAATCCTCCCAATATAGCAAAAGATAATATGACAAACTGGAAAGAACGACCGGTGCATCGCGCCGAACTAAACCCCGGTAAATGAGAAAGCAATGCCCAAGGAGAATACGGACTGAAATCACCTAAGCCAATAGTTAAAAAGATGACCAGCAATAACAACCACTTAACATTTTTACGAAAATATTTTATTAATGCCACCAAAGCCAAAATTACTAACAACGGTGAAATATACGCTCCATATTCATGCCAGCCCCAATACTGTTGCGCATAATTTTTGGCAAACAACGTTTGATTGAAACCAAAAAAAATCTTCCACAGAGCTGACAACGGAATTACTTCATACGGATTCCCCTTCCATTTAATCTGAAAGAGATAAATCACCATAGGAAGAAATTTGATTGCCGCTATGGCTAAACCAACGAAAACGGAAATAAAAAAATTCTTTAAAAAAGTAAGCTGTTTTTTCTCAATGGAAAAAATAGCAAACAACAAAAAAGAAAAGGTCAAAGTATACAACAACGGAATAGCGGCGCCATTGCCCAGAACCATTAAGGCTAATGTTAAGGAAGCAAAAATAATATTTTTGGGTTTTTCTTTCGATTTCAACAGAAAATATATAAACCACGGCAGAAAACAAAAATGAGTAAAAGGTATATGTCCTTCGGTGAAATGCAAAGCAAAATGCACCGAGCCAAAATAAGCCACCGCTCCCGCCATAGCGGCAAATGACGATATCCCTATTTGTTTAAAAAGTTTATAACTCCCACAGAAACCCAAAAAATAGGCGATAAGCACTTGAATCTTGAGCCCGACCACGGCGCCAAAAAGGAAATATAAAATAACAAAAGGAGACAAAACCGCCGCTTCGGGATGTTGAAAAAAGACATTTCCACCCGCCATATAAGGGTTCCAGAAAGGGAATTGCCCATAATGTAAAACTGTTCCCACGGGAATGGCAGCCACAGTGGTAAAAAGGTCCCAATCACGAATACCCCAATAATTGTATTTGATTAAAAAGGGAAAAGTATAATATAATGCTAAAAAGCAAGAAACGAGAAAATAAAGACGATCATTTTTTTTAAAATTAATTTTCATATGTCATAATTATAATTATAATAATTTAATGGATTATTCATATTTTAAAAGTAAAACTTTTTGGTACCCCACAATTTTATTTATTCTATTTTTAATTGTTTATTTGATATCATTTAACATAGGGGGTCATAAATATTATTCACTTACACGAACTTTAACTCAATGGGATGGCCAGCTTTATTTATCCGTCGCCCGTGATGGGTATGAAAAATTTCCCTGTGAACATAACCCCAACAATATTTGCGGTAATGTGGGATGGTTTCCCTTTTATCCCATCACCGCGTGGTTGTTATCTCTGACCGGTATTGATATAAACTGGTCAATAATCATAATCAGCTGGCTTTCTCTTTGGTTAGCACTATTATTCATTTATAAGCTGGTTAAAGATAAAGAGGATGAAAAGATTGCTTTGGTGACTCTTATAGCTTTGCTTGTTTTCCCCAGCTCATTTTATTTTCTGACCGCTTTTCCTTATGCCCTTTTTCTTTGTCTGGTTTCGGCAATTTTTTTATTGGTAGAAAACAAAAGATTCACTTTTTTATTTTTGCTAACCGCATTGTTGGCAATAACCTACCCTTCGGGAATAGTTATCGGTTTGCCATTATTATATTACCTTATCAAAAATTGGCGAAAACTAAATAACAGGGAAAAGACAAAAATATCAGCTTCTCTTTTCTCGATAGGTATTGCTCTGTTTTTGTACGGATTATATTATTGGATCAAATTTGATGATTTCTTTCTCTACCGGCATTTTCAAGCCCAAAGTTATTATGCTCATCAAATATCTTTTTCTTTTGTAGTTATCATCCGTTCCTTAATGGATTTAAAAACAAGCAACCCGATTTTTGTTTCTCTTTTATTTACTATCTTGGTCACCATATTATTTTACTCCCCCAAAATGGATATCGGCTGGCAACTTTTTATGTTTGGAATATTGCTATTTACTCCCACAATGGGAACCACGACATCATACTATCGTCAGATAATTGTCGCTTTTCCCCTTTTCGTTTTGATAGGTAGAGCAATAAATAGCAAATGGAGAAAATATTTACTGGGCGCCTATATTGTGTTAGCTATTTATCTAATGGAAGAGATATTTCTGCCAGCTTACAAATTGGGTCAATTGATGTAGTCACTTTTTTAATAGTTTCAATTGAAAAAAATTAACATGAGCCAGGTCGTTGGGTATGGTACCTCTTTTTTCCATATAAACAGTGTCACCATGAGTCACAAAATCAGCATCAAACACACCGCGTGGTATTCTAAGGCTGTCGCAATTGGAAGAAGTAATAACCGTAGGATCAAATGTTATCTTATTGGTGCCAAAATTTAGTGCCGAGCCTTCACAATCACAAAAATCAACATTAACAGCATCATAAAAATTAAAAGAATACACCTTATAATCACGAATGGTAAAAGTTACCGAATCTATTTTAGCTTTACTAATTACCTCGGTGGTATCTCTGACCATATAGGTTCCTTTATATTCTTCCACTACCGGTTGACTGCTATTTTGTGAACTACTACAGCCAATCATCAAAAAAGCAGTAACCGCCATAATCGCTGTCGAAAAAACTGATAACGCTCTCATATTTGCCACCTTAACCTTTTCCCCATAATTAACGAAATAAAAAATATAATGTTTATTTTGTAACTTAAATTTATACTTATTTTGAAGATTCGGTTATATTTAGTGATTCTTTTGTAACCGTATCAACGTTGCTTTTCTTTTCCTGATGGTAACTTACAACCGCTTTGACAAACTCTCTAAAAAGAGGATGTGGTCTTGTTAGGCGTGATTTCAACTCAGGGTGAAATTGAACGCCAACGAACCAACGATGAGAAGGAACTTCAATAATTTCCACCAATCTTTGGTCCGGTGAAGTCCCCGCTAATGACAAACCATTTTCAACCAACATTTCCCGATAAGCATTGTTGACTTCATAACGATGTCGATGCCGCTCGAATATTTCTTTGGTTCCATATGCCTCAAGCGATCTGGTGTTTTCTTTCAGAACACAAGGATACGCTCCCAGACGCATAGAGCCACCCAAATTGGTCACACCTTCTTGGTCTGCCATCAAGTGGATAACGGGATGTTTCAGTTCGCGGTAAAATTCATAACTATGCGCATCATTCAGATTACAAACATTGCGAGCAAATTCAATAACGGCACATTGCATTCCCAAACAAATGCCGAGAAAAGGGATATTATTCTCTCGCACATAATGAATGGCTTCAATTTTCCCTTCCACTCCTCGTTCACCGAATCCACCGGGGATTAATAAACCATCCAAATCATGCAAAAATTGATCGGCTCCATTTAACTTGATATCTTCCGAACTCACCCAAACCAAATCCACTTCCGCTTCGCTAACGACACCGGCATGCACAAAAGCCTCAATAATTGATTTGTAAGCATCTTTTAAATGAACATATTTTCCGCAAATACCAATTTTAACCTGCCGTTTGGGGTTGTGAACCCGCTCCACAATATTTTCCCACTCCGCCAAATCAGGTTGGGGTATATTCCAGCCAAATTGTTTAACAATGATATCATCCAATCCCTGCGAATGGAATTCAAGAGGCACGGCATAAATAGTGGAAACATCTTTGGCGGAAATAACAGATTGGGGAACAACCGAACAGAATAATGAAATTTTCTTCCTCAATTCTTCCGAAAGAGGTTTCGCCGAACGACATAACAACATCTGCGGTTGAATACCAATTTCTCGTAAAGCACGTACGGAATGTTGTGTCGGTTTGGTTTTAAATTCACCGGCGGTACGGATATAAGGAACCAACGTTAAATGAATAAACATCGTGTTGTCAACGCCTTCTTCCTGTCCCATCTGACGAATAGCCTCTAAAAAAGGCAAGGACTCAATATCACCTACGGTACCGCCAATCTCAACAATGGTCACATCCGGTTTATTTTCCCCTTTTTCAAATATTTTAATTCTGTTTTTAATTTCCTCGGTTATATGGGGAATCACCTGAACCGTGGCGCCCAAATAATCACCGCGACGCTCTCGGGTAATAACGGTATTATAAATTTGGCCGGTAGTCACATTGTTATCTTTACTAAGTGATTGATCCAAAAAACGCTCGTAATGCCCCAAATCAAGGTCTGTTTCCGAGCCATCATCGGTAACATAAACTTCACCGTGCTGAAAAGGGTTCATCGTTCCCGGGTCAACATTGATATAGGGATCACATTTGATATTGGCAACTTTTAAGCCTCTTTTTTTCAACAAAAGACCAATGGAAGCTGCTGCGATACCTTTTCCCAGCGATGACACCACTCCGCCGGTAATAAATATATATTTGGTTTTATCTGACATAACTTACCTTAACTATATAAAAACTTTAATTTTTTCAAATCTTGCTTTTGGTCTATCGACACGGGATGGGTTTTAGTTTTAAAAATTTTTATTTCGGCACCATTTTCAAGGATGCGTAATTGCTCCAAGGACTCTGCTTTTTCATAAGGGGTACGTTGCCAACGAGCGAATTGCTCCAAAGCCTTGCGCCGGAAAAAATAAACACCAATATGTCCCCAAAAAGTGAACTTCTCTTTTAAATTATTGTTATTTCTTTGAATAAAGGGAAGGGGTAAACGAGAAAACCACAGGGCATTGCCATTCTTGTCAATAAGCACTTTCACTTTGTTCGTATTCAAAAGCTCTTGGGAGTTATTGATCCTATATACCATCGTGGCAAAATCAATGCTTTTATTTTGTATCATTTTTTTTACCATCATATTCAAAGAAGAAACTTTTAGTCCCAAATTATCAGCTTGAATATTGATAATAATATCTCCGCCTATTTTTTTCATAACCTCCGCCACACGGTCAGAACCGGTACAATGGCGTTTTGATGTCATTATCACTTCCGCATCAAATTTCTCAGCTACTTTTTTAATTTCTTTGCTATCGGTGGCAATAACCAAACGATCAATTTCCTTTACTCGTTTAAGTCCCTGATAGACATAAAAAAGAAGCGGTTTGCCTTGATAGGGGTAAATTACCTTGCGGGCAAACCGTTTGGAACCTAAACGGGCGGGAATAACAGCTAAAACTTTTTGAGCCATCAGCCAATCACCTTGGGAACCAAAAAATACTCTCCATCGGTATGGGGAGCATTGCCAAGAGCTTCTTTTTGAGATAAGGAGTCAATAACTTTATCCTCACGAAAGACATTTTCAGAATTCATATCCAAATTCCAAGGAATAACTTTATCCGTATTAACTTCTTGTAACTCATCGAAATAACCAATAATAAGAGTCAGTTCTGCAGACATTTTCTCTATTTCGGAAGATGACAATTTGAGTCGAGAAAGCTCAGCTAAGTGACTGATTTGCTTTTTACTTATCAGCATAAGTAATGATAAAGATTTTACCAATTGCTGTCAAGACCAATTCTTTCTTTTGATAGTGTTTTGGAAGACAACAAGATAAGAAGTCATATCTTTTTTTGCTTTTTTTTAAAACCTTTTCTTTCCAATTAGCATAAAATTTATTATATTGATAATAAAAATAATTTTATATATGTTAAGCTTGTATAATTTATATCCCCTTATGGAATGTGGTTAGTGCCTATGAATAAAAAAGTAATTATCGCCGCCAACAATATGATTTTTACTTCCAAAATTATGACTATTTTAGATCACATGGAAGCTGAAGGAATAAAAGCTATCCGTTCTGATGATATTTTTCACAAAGCCCAAGAATTAAAGCCGGATCTTATCATCATTGACTTAAACCTCAACGGGATCGAAGCCCCCTCATTAATCAATAAACTGCGTTCTTACGGAGCGACCAAATCCATACCAATCGTTTGTTATTCACCCTATATCCTCAAAGACCAAATGAAAGCGGCTAAAACAGCCGGAGCCACTGAAGTTCTACCCAATTCTAAAATGTCATCTCGTATGAGTAAAATTCTGGGTAAATATATAGACAATTAAATTATTCATATATTTTTATAAAAATCCGGATTTTCTATTTAATCCGGATTTTTTATTGATTGGTAAATAATTAGCGAACTCAGAAAATCAAAAACGAATAAATAACAACCCCATTATTTCTTTTGATAACCCCAAACTTCATTGGTGCGGTTATGCTTGGGATTAAGCCAATGCAAAGCGTTATCAATAAGAGAAGGGGATACATAAAAGACTTCTTTCAATGGTCCCACTCTCTTTGATAAAGAATCAATATACTTAGGTAAATCTTGCGCCTCTAATGGATATAAAAGATAATAATCAAAATTATTATTCTTTCCGTTCAAGGGGAGTTTTTGATTTAGTTCCGACCAGTGAAATATGTATTTGCGTCCTATGGAAACAAAACCGGCATATAAGTATGGAAAATTGCGGTAATGGTCCGGGGAGAAAAACAACACGGTCGGTGTTGATGAAGACATTTGTTCAATTTTTACCAAAGGCTCAACCATTCCCTTATGAGCATAATTTAAGGTAAAAGGAAATATCAAAATCATATTCACCAAAAGAGTGAAATAGACCACAGGATAAAACAACCATTTCTTTTTAAAAAAGAAGCCCTTTTCCAGATAATGTTGATGAAGTACCAGAACAACCATAAGTATTAATACCGATATAATGGGAATCATATACCGTTCCTGACGACTGGATATAACGGTATGTATGACAAAAAACGATAAAGTACTAAAAAATAACAGAAAGTGCTTTCCCCAAAACCGCTTACGTATCGCAAGAAATAAAGCCAGCAATGAAAAGGGAGGGATAAAATAGCCTATTAACACTTCGGTATAAATTAGAAAATTAGAATGATAAACCGGTCCCTCGGTAAGCCCCTGTTTGATATGATTTATGGAACTGCCCATAAAAGTACCTAACAAAAGCAAATCGACAAATCCGGCTAAAATCAACATAACCAGAACGGTCATACCATAATAAAGAGCGGGTTTTATATTTTTATACCGATACCATAAGAGAAACGGAATAATCCAAAAGGCAAAAATCAATTCAAAACGAACCATCCACGCTAAAGCAGTTATAATCCCGGCAATAATGAGCCATTTCCCTTGATGATCAATTTTGTATTTGTAGAAATAATAAAAGGCTATCACCCATATTGTCCCTCCTACCATTTCAATGAGATTGCGAACCGCCAAAAAGGGCATTATAAAATGAGCCGCCATAAACAAACCGCCCAACAATGCCCATTTTTTAGAAGCAGTCACTAACTCCACCGTTTTATAAACAAACCAAACCCCCAATAAAGAAAAAAGAGCATGAACAAACCTTATTTCATACATAATTTTGTTTAAAGACTCAAAACCAAGCAGATACATTATCTTCATATTCAGATACAAAAATAGAGTATAAAGAGGAAAACGAGAAATGGTAACTGAAGAAACGTGTTTCCAAGTAAGAAAACCATTAGGTCCCCATAGACCGTCTTGTAACCAGCAATAGGCAACATGAACGGTTTGGAAATGGTCATCGGATGCCATATATCCTTTGGAAAAGAGAGTGGCTAAAAGACGAAAAAAAACTGCCACCATCATTACCGTAGCTAAAGGATGTCGTTTAATAAACTTTGTCATAAAAATCAACAGTTGCCATATTGTTTGAGAAAAGTTAAGTTCATAAAACATAAAATTAAAGTAAATGTTAAACAAAATGAAGAAAAAATAAGTGATAAGTACTAAACAAAGGTAACAAAATTGATAAAGATGAAAAATATTATAACTTTAGTCGCCCTACTCACTTTTTCCCCCGTAGTCAATGCTTTCAACCTTGATTCCCTACTGATAAAATCCGTCGGTGGAAAGCCAGCACTCAAATCACTAAAAGAAATGAAAACTTACGCTACTTGGGGAGAGGTAACCCTTAATGGCCAAAAAGGGCATTTCGTACAATACTTTGTAACACCCGACAAATATTACCTCCGAGTTAATTTTGGCAATTTCGAGATGATTCAAGCTTACAATGGAAAAATCGCATGGCAAAAAGATTTAAACGGGCAAATTTCATATTTGAAAGGATTTGAAAAAGAAGAGCTGATTAAAAATATCTATTTCGAATCTTATGCTTATCTTTTCCCTCAAAAGAAGAAAGGTGACATCATATATCAGGGAACCATTGAAAAAGATGGCAACAGCTATCATAAAGTTGCTTTTATCCCTTTTGAAAATGATACTCTTTTTGCTTATTATTCTCTCACTGACAGTTTGAAAAAAATGACCACCAGCCACTTAGACCAAATATCCACTATCACTTATGTTGATGACTATCGAAAAGTTGATAATGTTTTGGTTCCTTTCTATTCTAAAGCGGTGGTTAAAGATGCTTCATTTTCGACAACCTTTGTAGCTGATTCTATCGTTATCAATCAGCCCGTAGATACTTCTCTCTTTGAAATTTCCACCCAGCCCCTTCAAGATTTCCACTTTCCGAACGATGTCGCCAAAGTTGATATACCATTTATATATCGCCATGGACATATCAGATTACCGGTGGTAATAAATGGTAAAAAGAAAATATGGGTTATTTTGGACTCCGGAGCTTCGGCTAATATCTTCAATAAAACCATAATCGATAGCCTCCATCTTCCCGAAGTTGGCACCCTTCCCGCTATGGGAATAAGCGGATTTGAAGATGTTGTTTTGGTTAAAACCGACTCGCTTCAAATTGGTTCTTTGACCCTTTATAATCAGGTAGTGGGAAAAATGAATCTCGACGCCGTCACTTATCATACTAACAATGCCTATAATTTCGGTGGTGTTATCGGTTTCGATTTCCTTTCACGATTCCCCATATTAATCAATTACTCGGAAACGACTTTAACGGTTTATAACCCCGACAACTTCCCAACTCCACCGGGGGGAGTGGAAATTCCTTTTCACCTGACCATGCAAGTCCCTACGGTTCACGGTGAAATTAACGGGGTAGACGGGGAATTTCTGGTTGATTTGGGAAATGCTTTTGGCCTTATCATTCATAAACAATTTGCTCAAAAAAATAATCTCGAAACGAAACTTCATAATATAAAGAAAAACCCCCAGCTATTCGGAGGTATTGGCGGAGCGATTGCCGGAGAGAACGCTCTTGCCGATTCCTTCAAAATCGGGGATATTATGATTAACTCTTTACGAGTTCTATTACCTGATTCCGCTCAAGGAATTACCGGTTCTGCTAAAATTGCCGGGAATATCGGTAACCTTATTCTCAGCAAATTTAAAATCCTTTTTGATTACCCCCATGGTCGCCTTATTTTTTATAAATCGGGTAAATAATATATTTTTCAAAAAAGCCGAAACTCGGAGAAGGAAAAGTAATAGGGTTGACATAAGTATTCATTATTTTATATTGACCGTTAATTAAGAGGAAAGAGAGAGTAGATTTTATGAATGTTGGTATTTTAACTGGCGGAGGCGATTGCCCTGGGCTTAATGCCGTTATTCGAGCTATTGTTTATAAAGGCCTAAGACATTATAACGACAACATATTAGGTATTTATAAAGGATGGAAAGGGTTGCTTGACGGTGGCAAAATTGTTCCCATTACAGTTGAAGAGGTTACCAATATTTTAAATCTCGGGGGAACGATACTTAAGACCTCACGAACCAATCCGTTCAAACACAAAGACGGGTTAAAAATTATCAAAAAAAATATAAAAAAATATAAACTTGATGCCATTATTGCTATCGGTGGCGAAGACACTTTGGGAGTGGCCGCTAAATTACACAAAGCGAAAGTTAATGTTATCGGCGTACCCAAAACAATTGATAACGATGTTGATGGCACCGACCAAACTTTCGGATTCGATACCGCTATAAATATTGCCACGGAAGCCATCGATCGTATTCGTTCCACTGCCGAATCACACAACCGAGTATTTATCGTGGAAGTTATGGGACGTCACGCCGGTTGGTTGGCTGTGGAAGCCGGTATTGCCGGTGGCGCCGATATGATTTTAGTTCCTGAATATCCCATTGATATCGATGAAGTCGTAACCAGCATTGTCAAACGGCACACTCGAGGGGAAGAGTTTTCCATCATCGTTGTTGCCGAAGGTGCCGCTTTGAAAAAAGGTAGTAAAGAAAAGACTTATTTTACTATTGAAGCGGAAGCGGATGAATTCGGGCATGTGCGTTTGGGTGGCATTGCTTATACCTTATCAAAAATAATTCATGAAAAAACCGGTTACGACTGCCGTAATGTTATTTTGGGACATGTTCAGCGCGGAGGCACTCCCACCGCTTATGATCGCGTTCTTTCCACCCGTTATGGTGTTCATGCTATTGATTCGGTGCACAAAAACAAGTTTGGTTCTTTGATAGCACTAAGGGGGACAAAAATTGTAACTACTCCGCTGGTGCAAGCGATGAAGAAAATTAGAACCATCGATAATGAATATTATAAAATTGCTGAGGTATTTTTTGGGTAAATATTTGGTCTTGTTATTCTTTTCTTTTTTAATCTTTTCCAACCCGATATCGGCATTGGAAACAAAAAACAAAAAGACACACAAAATGAACCGTAAGCATCAGATTGGTATCCGCTTGGGTGGTTGGATTAACGGTGGAGAATCTCCCCCGGCTTTATTGACAGATACTTTCAACAATCCTCTAATGAAAACCTCTATCAAAGATGGTAGCTTCTATTTCGAGGGGTATTATGCTTATAATTTATTACCTTATACATTTATGGAATTTTCTCTCGGTATT
>Ga0114931_10007679_pt1 | contig 13159 bp, 13 predicted proteins | sample 2SBtaG_FD_89579 | JGI IMG/M metagenome (GOLD analysis project Ga0114931, IMG submission 89579) | Deep subsurface microbial communities from Kolumbo volcano to uncover new lineages of life (NeLLi) - 2SBTROV14_V59a metaG | ecosystem: Environmental > Aquatic > Marine > Volcanic | place: Kolumbo... | reverse complement strand
TTAATTTTAGTACGGTTTCCTGTGTTTTTTCTTCCATAATAATATTTGTTATGATTTATCATTATGAAGTTAAATGTGGGAAACCTCTTTTGCAACTCAGACACACTTTTTGGGACAGTATGGTAAAATGAATAATTCTCTGTCGATCTCAACACTAAAGATGGTCCATTGATCTTTAAACCATAAGGGTATCTTCTACGATTTCTTAAAATTTAAGGCCTTCTACTACTTCCTGGTCTGGTTTTCTGCGGGAGGTTGACCAATCGGTACAATACTACCGTGGCTTATATGCACCAGCATAATTTTGTCATTACTGAACGAATGGCTGTACTCCGGCGAGGAGGGGGGCTCATCAGGAGGATACAGGCTATTTTGGAAATATTTTCCATGTTCATTCAATGCCTTACTTAGGTATCTCATGGTATAATATCCATAAAAAAAGTACTTTCCAGGCTTGGAATGATACTTTCTCACATATTCTTCAATTAATTGCTTGTTTTCTGGTAAATTTTGATCTTCATCAGGAGTAATAGCTATCCAGGCATCGAGTCGTTCTATCAGGTCCAGACTTGCATTTGCTTGAGAAAACCAGTCGCCAATGCCAACGATGCGTATGGTATCGGATCTGGCTACGACCGCTGCCATCACTTCAGCCGCCAGCGTTTGTTTGTCTGAGGCTAGAAAAATATGCCCAATGGAATCAGGAGGTATGAATAAAGAATCCATCATCGGAAATAGTCTGGTTTTTCTAATCTCTTCTTTGCTCATTTTTGCAATAGCCACCGTATCAGGAATACTCTTGGCTTTGGTTAAAATATCGAAAATAGCCCTCTTGTTTTCGCGCCCAATCCGTTGCACGATAGCTATGTTGAAGGAATCCTTTTCCAGTCGTTGTTTATAAGCAACTGCAGTAAGTGAATCAGACATTCGGGTACCATAATAAATGGCCGCCGTTTTGTTTGTGAAATGCTTGCAAGCATAATCAGCAGCTACTTCCCCCAGTTCACGGGCATCGGCCCTATAAAGAAAAGCAAAAGGGTTTTTCTCCAAAATCAATGGATTCGAGGTGGCCGGATTTATCATGTTGATCTGGTATTCATAGGCAAAAGAGGACACCATTTTACTTGGTTGGGGATAAAGAGGCCCTATTATAGCATCGTAGGTTGTCATCTCAGGTTTGAGCAAGAGTTCAGCCGTTGTTGCCGAATCCATTTTGGTGTCGTAAACCTTGATATCGACACGCCCTGAATCGAGGTGGTCCACGGCCATTTTAATACCTTCCAGGATATCGACCGCCAACGTCTTTTTAAGATATCCTCCACTAGCGGCCATCCGGTCGAAAAATAAGGGCAGTAGCACAGCAACATGATATTGCTCCTTAAAAACATCCTGATGTACAGATGAATAAAATACCTCTTTCGAAAGATCAAACTTCTTAACCAAATTCTCCAACAATTGATTATCTCTCTCTTCAAATGGCATCTTCTTTAAGGCCTTGGCAAGGGCACCTCCCACTTCAGCATCATCAGGATAGGATTCATACAGGTTTTGGAGTGAAGGATAGTCTGCCTTGGTCAGGAAATACTCTTTTTGTTCTTTATTTCGTTTTCTCACATCTTCACTCCCTCTCACCTTTTGAGCGTACATCATCCCCTGGAATACCCCGGAAGTTTCAAATCCAATGCGCGACATCCATAGATACACTTCATTTATTTGTGGCCAGTCAGGATGTTTTTTTGCAATTTGCAAGAACATGTCCTTTGCCAGAGGCTTATACCCAGCCTCATAGGCAGAAAGTGCATAAAAATATCCGGAATACGTACTGATATTCTCATTCGCTTCATTGCCCGCTAGTTGTTTAAACGATTCCATGGCCAGATCGTACTTCCCCTGATGATAGAGTGCTTTAGCATTGATATACCTCGTCCTGGCATTCTCACCTTGGCTGATACCACAAAATGGCATAAGACAAGCCATAACAATCAGAAGCCAGATATTTCTCAGATATTTATTCATTTGGTAAGGACAATCAAAATATTCACTCCCATTCGATGGTAGCAGGTGGTTTTGAGCTAATATCATACACCACTCTGTTCACCCCCTTCACTTCGTTGATGATCTTGTTGGAAATATCGCTAAGGAAATTATAAGGCAGGTGTGACCAATCTGCGGTCATCCCATCCACACTAGTTACAGCACGCAGACTAACCACTTGTTCATACGTTCGTTCATCACCCATCACTCCTACGGAATGAATAGGCAATAGCATGGCCCCTGCCTGCCAAACATCATCGTACAAGTCACGATCCACCAGGCCATTGATGAATATATCGTCAACCTCTTGCAGGATCGCCACTTTTTCAGGCGTGATTTCACCGAGTATTCGTATGGCCAAGCCCGGGCCAGGAAAAGGGTGTCGCTTTAGAATGCCATCAGGCAACTCAAGCGTTCGCCCTACCTGTCGCACCTCATCCTTAAACAAGGTATTCAATGGTTCGATCACTTTGAGTTTCATTCTTTCAGGCAGACCTCCAACGTTATGGTGAGATTTAATGGTGGCCGAAGGTCCATTTACCGATACTGATTCAATAACATACGGATAGATGGTCCCTTAAGCCAACCAGGCGACATCTTTGATTTTACCGGCTTCCTCATCAAAAACCTCAATAAATGTTTTCCCAATAGCTTTGCGTTTTTCCTCAGGTTCCGACTTTCCCTTCAAAGCAGAATAAAACCTGGAACGTGAATCAACACCAGTGACATGAAGGCCAAGATTCTGATAAGAGTTCAGCACATTCTCAAATTCATTTTTTCTCAATAAGCCATTGTCTACAAAAATGCAGTGTAGCTGGTTGCCAATGGCATGATTTACCAGCGTTGCCGCTACGGATGAATCTACGCCGCCTGACAATCCCAATACCACCTTATCCTGGCCAATTTTCTTACGAATCGAGTCAATGGTAGATTCAACAAAAATATCGGGAGTCCAGTCCTGGCGACAGCCGCAAATATGAACTACAAAATTTCTAAGGATGGTTTTGCCTTCTTTGGTATGGGTTACTTCCGGATGGAATTGGATGCCGTATCGGTCGCTCCCATTGATTTGATAAGCGGCTACAGATACAGTTTCAGTACTTGCGATGATCTGCGCTTCATCCTGCAGAGATGATATCGTATCTCCGTGTGACATCCATACCTGTGAGTCCAACTCAACCTCTTTGAACAAAGGACTATGATGATCGATATCCGACAGCCTTGCTCGGCCATATTCTCTGGTTTCCGAAGGCATAATCTTGCCTCCCATTTGAAATGACATCAGTTGAGCACCATAACAAACACCCAGGACAGGGACCATGTGGAAAAGGTTGAGGTCAATTTCCGGATGGCCATCATCATGGACTGAACATGGACTTCCCGAAAGTATCACTCCCTTTACATTATCAAGAGTTGCAGGAAGATGATTATAGGGATGTATAACGCAAAAGACATTCAACTCCCTCACTCGGCGGGCGATAAGCTGAGTGTATTGAGATCCGAAATCGAGGATAAGTATCCTGTCTGTCATGAGGCAAAGGTACTGTGATGAATACATTGCAACAAACCTGAAATAGCCATCATATAATGAGAGTGTCAAGTGATTTCTCTAGTTTCGGGTTAGCGAGGTCCGTTCTGATCAATATTATAAGCGCATATACGAAACACCCCCTATTTTTGTGCAACGTATGAAGAGGATAGTGGTAGGTTTATCAGGTGGAGTGGACTCCAGTGTCGCTGCATACCTTTTGAAAAAACAAGGGTATGAGGTTATAGGGATGTTTATGAAAAATTGGCATGATGACACTGTGACGATAAGCGATGAATGTCCATGGCTGGAAGATTCATATGATGCCATGATGGTAGCTGAATCCCTGGGAATTCCATTCCAGTCGATAGACCTGAGCAAGGAGTATAAGGAGCGGATCGTCGATTATATGTTTAAAGAATATCAACAAGGTAGAACACCTAATCCGGATATTCTATGCAATCGAGAGATTAAATTTGATCTTTTTTTAAAAACAGCCCTAAAACTGAATGCTGACTTTGTGGCGACGGGACATTATTGTCGTAAAGACCAGAAGTTGATCAATAGTGAACCCGTTTATCGCTTGTTGGCCGGTGTTGATCAAAACAAAGACCAAAGCTATTTTTTATGTCAATTAAGCCAGTACCAGTTGTCAAAATCGTTGTTCCCAATAGGCCATTTAAAAAAAGAAGAAGTACGAAAGATAGCCAGCGATCAAGGGTTTGTCACGGCCAACAAAAAAGATTCTCAGGGACTTTGTTTTATAGGAAAGGTTAAACTTCCTGATTTCCTTCAGCAGCAGCTTAAGCCTAAGAAAGGAAAGGTCATTGAAATTGACCGTGGGTCAAGTATTTACCAACCTGATCATGACGCACCTACCATTTACAAATCTTCCTTGCAAACATTAATTCATCCAATTCATTATACGGAAAATCAAGGCCAGCTTATTGGAGAGCATCAAGGAGCTCATTATTATACCGTTGGCCAGCGTAAGGGGCTTAGCATTGGGGGAAAGAAAGAACCATTGTTTGTCCTTGAAACGGACATAAATAAAAATATTATTTACATGGGCCAAGGGGTGGACCATCCGGGACTATTCAGGAGCGGTCTGTTTGTAAAAAATAATGATATTCATTGGGTTCGTCCTGATCTTCTTCTTGAAGCAGGTGAGAAGAGTAGATTTTTGGCCAGAATACGATACCGTCAACCACTTGAAGAGGCTACACTTTACCGGGAGGAAGAAGGCTTATTCGTTGTTTTTGATCAACCGCAAAAGGCCATTGCGGCAGGTCAGTTTGTTGCCTGGTATCTGGAAGATGAACTTATCGGATCGGGAGTGATTGATGCCTAGAGGGCAAGCCAAGTTTTCACCAGACCTGTGAGGCAAAAATCTAATCCAATTTATTTTACAGGGCTATTCCGATAAAAGATTTAAATGCCATTCCCATCAGACCAGTAATGAGCATAGTCATGCCGAGTCCTTTCAATCCATCGGGTACATTGGAATATTTAAGTTTTTCCCTTACGGCAGCCAGGGCAACGATAGCGAACATCCAGCCAAATCCGGAACCGAAGCCATAAACGGTAGCTTCGGAAAAGGTGTAGTCTCTTTGAACCATGAACAGGGACGCCCCCAATATGGCGCAATTAACAGCAATCAATGGCAGGAATATCCCCAATGATCCATACAGCGCCGGTGAAAACTTTTCAATGACCATTTCAACAAGCTGGACCATGGCAGCAATAATAGCAATGAACATGATGAACTGAAGAAATTCCAAGTCCAGATCAGCAAACTTAGGCCCTAACCAAGACAAGGCTCCTTCTTTCAGGATATATTCCTGGACAAGCCAATCAAGCGGTACAGTAATGCCGAGAACAAAGACGACCGCCGACCCCAGGCCAAGGGCAGTAGTAACTTTTTTGGAAACCGCCAAGTATGAACACATGCCCAAAAAATAGGCAAATATCATGTTGTCAATAAAGGCAGATTTTATTCCGAGACTTAACAGATTCATTTCAATACCAGTTTAGTTTTCAACATATCCAGATCTACTTCGCTGGATCCAGATAAGGATTCCCAGCACCATAAATGCTCCAATCGGGTCAACCATTAATCCCATTGTTGGGAAATTGGCCCAATGAATTGCCTCAAATATTTTGAAGTTAAACACAGACCCTGAACCTAACAGCTCTCTGAAGAAAGAGACAGTAATGATGACCCATGCATAACCGAACCCACTTCCCAGACCATCCAGCACAGAATCCCAGGGTTTATTTCCCATGGCAAAGGCTTCCAGCCTTCCCATGACAATACAGTTGGTAATAATCAGCCCGACAAAGGCACCCAGGACTTTATACATAGGATAGCTGTAGGCCTTGAGAACCTCGGAAACCACCGTTACCAAGGTAGCAATGACACCCAATTGTACAATAATCCTCACCCGTGTTGGAATAAGGTTGCGCATTAAGGAAATAATCAGGTTTGAAAAGACAATCACAAAAACGACACTAACAGCCATTATTATAGTGGGTTCCATCTTCACAGTCACAGCCAGTGCAGAACAAATTCCAAGAACCTGTACCGTAATAGGGTTGTCATCGTTCAACGGGTCTGTAACAAATCTTCGCCGTCTTTTCGAAAATAACTGCTCTTGGGGCTGCTTCTCTACTACTACCTGTTCTAACGTCTCTGTACTCATAATCTAAACCATTAATTCTGTCGATGCTTATCAATAAACCCCTTGTAACTTGTCAGGTAATTAAACAACATAGCATTTACTCCTTTGCCTGTTAGGGTGGCCCCAGACATGCCATCCACCTGATGCGGACCGAAGAGAGATGGGTCCTTTTTTTCTCCTTTTTGCATGATAACGGATACCAATTTATTACCTTCAAAAATGGTTTTCCCTTCGTAACGTTTCTGGACTTCTCGTGTGGCAATTCTTGCCCCTAGTCCCGGAGTTTCTTGAATATGACCAAAAGAAATCCCTCTGATCGTATTCATATCGCTCTCGAGGGCCACATATCCAAAGATAGCATTCCACAAGCCCGCGCCGTACATCGGGAAAATATACGCCTCTATCTCATTGGGATTATCTTCCTTCATGAACTTATATACAGGGTACTCACGCTTTTTAGGATCTTTTTTATAATTCTTGAGGATGTTAACCTTTGCCGCATCAATAGGATTTCCTTTATGATCCTTTTCAATGGGGTTCCCGTCATAATCAACCACAGAGGACTGGATTCGTTTCTTATAAATACCCAATACATCATCTCCCTTTTTCAGCTGCATAACAGCACTTAAGATCTGGGTTTTGGTATCGAACTCAATCGACCGTTTTTGAGCAGGCCCGAGCACCTGGGAAGTGAAGGATAAAATACCGCCAATGACGACCGTCATGATAGCAGTAAAAATAATTACATAAGTATTAGACCGTTGCACGTTGAATCCTCCTTTTCTTATTGGCGTTTACGACAAAATAATCGATTAGAGGTGCAAACACATTCATCAAAAGAATCGCCAGCATTATGCCTTCAGGATAAGCAGGATTTAGCACTCGTATCATTATGGTCAAAACGCCAATCATAAAACCATAAATCCACTTTCCTCGTTCCGTTTGCGCCGATGTAACGGGATCGGTAGCCATAAAAACAGCACCAAATGCCAAGCCGCCGACAACCAGGTGATAGCTGGCCGGCATCAGCATATACTCGTTTGTGCCCAACACATTCATCAGTAGTCCCATCAGGTAGGCCCCTCCAAATACACTGACCATCACCTTCCAACTGCCTACACCTGTAAATATAAGTATTAAAGCCCCAATCAAGATCATCAGTACCGATGTTTCTCCGATTGATCCGGGCATGAATCCAACAACAAGATCCATGAAACTATAGCCTCCATGAGCAGCCAGGGCATTAACTACCTTGTCTCCTGATTCTAGTGTTTGGGCTGCTAGTGCCAATGGAGTAGCTCCTGAGAAACCATCAACAGGACTATGACCACCCAGATATACCCAGACCTGGTCACCGGACATATTTGCAGGATAGGTAAAATATAAGAAAGCCCTTGCTACCAAGGCGACATTCAAAACATTCATGCCGGTCCCCCCAAAAGCTTCTTTTGCAATTACTACTGCGAAAATGGCAGCCAGAGCTACTTGCCAGAGAGGAATGGTTGGAGGCATTACCAAAGGAATCAAAAGACCTGTTACCAGGTATCCTTCGTTAATAGGATGCTGTCTGATGACTGAAAAGGCAAACTCTGTAATGAACAAGCCAGCCACATAAGAAACTAAAATAATCGGTACGACCCTTTGGATTCCAATCCACCAAAGGTCCCACTGACCTGAAGGTGTAAGACCGGTGGCTTGAAAGTACTGATATCCAACATTATAGGTCCCAAACACCAGCGCTGGTAACATAGCGATGATGACGGTCATCATAAATCGCTTGAGATCAACGCCATCGCGCACTTGAACACCGGTGGTCTTTGTGGTCTCTGCAGGGACATAAAGAAATGTTTCAATGGATTCAAAGAGAAAATAATACTTCTCCAGTTTGCCCCCTTTCTCAAAGTTGGGTTTTACTTTATCTATGGCATTTCTAATAAACTTCATTACTTCGATTACCGCATTTAGCTATATTGCATCAGATTTATCCCTTCCCTTACAATGGATTGAATGTTGTGTTTTGAAACATCAATAAATTCACACAGGGCCAAATCCTCTTCGATTACTTCATAAATACCCAAGGTCTCCATACCATCATAATCCTCTGCAAGAATGGCTTTTAAAAGGTAAGTAGGAAGAATGTCCATGGGGGTTACCCTTTCAAAAGCACCGGTTTGAACAAATGCACGTGGCTCTCCTTTGTTATTTGAGTCCAGTACATATTCTTTTTTTCCCGAATTCAAAAAGGACATAAGACCGAATGCCCTATGAAAGCTAAGTTTTTTGAAACTAGGGAGTATCCAACCAAACATCTCAGGTTTGTCTCCTTCAGGTATAACCGTGAACTGATGATGGTAAAAACCGAGGTGACCGTCTATTCCGATCTTCTCGCCAGTAAGAACATTTCCACTGATATATCTGACATGGTCCGATTTTAAATTGCCTTCTGTAAATTTTTTTATCGCCGCACCGGCATAGGTTGTATAGTACTGCGGTCTTGTCACTTCAGAACCTGTAAGTGCTATAATTTTGGAAGTATCATATTTGCCTTCTAAAAACAAAGTGCCTATCTGGATCACTCCAAAAGGATTCAGTGTCCATATAATATCCCCTTTCCCAATGGGATCAATATGATGGATCTGAACCCCTACATTGCCAGCAGGATGTTGACCGGTGATTTTATTGATCTCAACATCTCGAACATTATTGAATACCGGGTTGACCTCCTCTCCGGTATTTACATTAATATGAATGACGCCATCAGTAAATTTTTTCAGAACATCAATACCGGCCTGGAACACCTTTTCTTTCCCTTTGAAAATTATTCCATAATCCGGAGCCAGAGGGTGAGAATCGAAGGCACTAATAAAAATGGACTTAGGCTGATCTTCAGGGTTGGCAACAACCCCAAACGGACGCTGAATGATATTGGGCCAAACCCCGGAATCCAGCATTTCTGTTTTCAGCTCATCAATACTTAACTTGCTCAACTCGGTGGCTGAATATCGCTGAAAGTGTTTATACGCCACCTCTTTATCTCCAAGAATCACTATCTCAAGCAGTTTGCGCTTATCCCCTCGCTTTACATCAACAACTTCCCCACTTACAGGAGAAGAGTATATGATGTTATCATGCTTTTTATCTAAGAGCACAGGAGTACCGGCCTCCACATTGTCTCCAACGGAAACCAAGGCTTTAGGACGGAGCATTCCTGCAAAGTCAGTTGGCTTAATTGCATACGTATCCGGATATATTTGATTTCCAATCTGCTTTTCAGCTTTGCCAGCCAAGTTGATTGTAAAACCCCTTTTAAGCTTTACCGACTTTGACATGAATAATTTACGTTTTAAAAATTGAGCTTAAAGTCGGGCAAAAATAATAAAATAATCCTTGATGCAACCTTACAGAGAATAATTGTGGAGGGCTTGTTCAAGACCATTCATCAAAGGCCCTGTCCTGATTAATCGGATACTCTAATTTGACCGGAACTTCCATCAAAAAACTGGGGGGCCACCTGGTTGCGGTTATCCAGATAATTCTGGTATTGAGAAGAAAAGGCCATTCTATGTTCCACTACATCATCATAATTTTCATTCAGTGCGATCATCAATTCACAAATCTCCCTGACAGCATGATCTCCACCCTGGCAAGACGTTATATAATCTGCCCATCCTTCTCTGATCACTTTTGAAGATAGTAACGGACTGGCCTTTCTGTTTACCATCATACGCAGACCTGTAGCGCCTGCCACATTCAAGTCCAGAATATCGTCAAATACAAAGAGGAGTTCATTCGGTTGTACACCGAATACCTCCTCCACATGTTTAAGAGCGAGACTTTTGTTTTTCACCCTTTTATAAATAGCTGTAAAGTTCTCTCGCCTACCGAGTTCTACAGCAGAGCTGTTGTTTTCTCCAGTGAGGATAAAAAGATTCGGGGTTATTCCCGTACGCATATAGGTACTGAACCGTAACATGTTGAGTCCCATGCTGGCAGGCTCTGAGAAAGGGCTTCCGTCTCCACCATGTTTGTAACCATCGTTAAAAACACCATCCCAATCAAATATGTATCCCTTCGTTATTTGGGCGGTCTTTTTGATCGCTTCAAAGGAAGATAAAAAATTCCCTCCCAATGAGACAAATATTTCTTCTGTATTCGTCAAGGGAGGTAATTATTTTAAATCCTGTATATCAATCTGACCTACCACCTCATCCCCATGAAGCACCATCAGATTATCCACCCCATGTTCATGAATCAACCGGGCTGCTTCATGCAGCAAAGCTTCGCCGTCAATGGTAAGAGGCGCTTTGAAATCGAGGTCACTCATATTTTTCTCTACCCCCGCCTGACCCTCGGCTTCAATTAACCTTCTTAAATCCCCGTCGGTGAATGTGCCTATTAACTTACCTGCTTTATCCACTACTCCCACACAACCAAAGCCAGATTCGGTCATTTTAACCAGGGCATCGGTAACGGAATTTTCCATTCCAACCAAAGGGTTTTTCCCTGATAGTACATTTTTTACCTTAACGGTCATCAGTTTGGTATGTTGGACGAACTGAGCAATACCTACATCAGTGAAGTTGTTTTGGGTCAATTGCTGCATTACTTTCCAGGGGATGGTGCAAACATGTACCCCTCGGTTCAATGCATTTCGTACATGCTCAGGGTATCTGACTGAGGAGAACATAACCTTGGAATCATAACCGTACATATCTACCGCTTCGACACATTGTTCTACCAGAGAAAGGGCATCATGTCCCTGGTCTTGTAATCGCCCTACAAGAGGGCAGATAAAATTGGCCCCGGCCTCAAGTGCCATGTAGGCTTGCTGAACCGTATATATCAGGTGAACATTCACCAGATAACCTTTATCTCGCAATAGCTTGCAAGCGCGGACTCCTTCTAAAGAAACAGGGATCTTGAATACGGTTTTCTCTTTGTCCAAACCCAGGGCAAGTTGTCGCTCAGCTTCTGATACAATCTCTTCAGCCGTGTTACCCAGCGCCTCAATTTGTAAAACCGGTACCAACCTGGACAGTTCAACAATAAGTCCATCGATATCCGTTACTCCATGTCTGTGCATAAAGGTAGGCGTTGTCGTAAGTCCTTTAATAAATCCAAGCTTAAAAGCTTCTTTAATTTCGTCGAGATCAGCTGAGTCAAGATATAATTCCATAAAAACTAGTCAGGGTCGTTTAATTGATCAATCAATTCTTTTTTGCAGACCGCAAAATTACGTTATTTAGGAGTTTGCCAAAGAAAAATTGACCTGCACTAAAGAAAACTCTCAAAGAAACATAAGTGAAAGCCGGCCTGAACTCTGATAAAACCAGCATCATGATCCTGCTGGTGATTGCACAATTTGCCTGCACCTCCCTTTGGTTTGCCGGAAATGCAGTTGTCGGTGATCTGCAGGCTGAATTCGGATTTCCCAGCTCAGTCATAGGGAGTATCACTTCATCTGTACAACTGGGATTTATCTGCGGAACGATGATTTTTGCCTTGCTTACGATTGCTGACCGGTTTTCTCCCTCCAGGGTATTTTTTGTTTCGGCCCTTATCGGGGCGATGGCCAACTTATTAATCTATGCCATCTCAGAGAATCTGTTCCTGATCTTAAGCTTCCGTTTTTTAACCGGTTTTTTTCTTGCGGGCATTTATCCCGTGGGTATGAAGATTGCCGCTGACTACAATGAGCAGGGACTTGGTAAAGCACTTGGTTATCTGGTTGGCGCATTGGTTGTAGGTACAGCATTTCCTCATCTCGTTCGAGCACTATTTGGTGGACTTCCCTGGCGGTTTGTTATCATTTCTACTTCGGTGACAGCAATGCTCGGAGGGCTACTGGTTCTTTTTTTTGTTCCCGATGGCCCTTTCAGAAGGAGGTTAGCAAAGGTGGATCTCAGTCTGGCAGTAAAGGTCTTTTTCAATAAAAAATTAAGGGCATCGGCCTTTGGCTATTTTGGACATATGTGGGAGTTGTATACCTTTTGGGCTTTTGTACCTGTAATCATTTCATTTTTTTATACACATGAACAAATCTCCTCTTCCATAGTTTCACTTATGTCATTTTTGACCATCGCATTAGGTGGTTTAGCATGTATTGCAGGTGGATACCTGGCCGGAAGGATTGGAAGTGAGCGCACGGCCTACTTCTCACTATTATTATCAGGAGCTTGCTGCCTTGTATCTGTATTTATGTATTCTTTTCCAACTCCCTTGTTCTATGGGTTTCTTTTCTTCTGGGGGATGGTTGTGATTTCAGATTCTCCTCAATTCTCTACTCTAGTAGCGACCTATGCCTCCCATGAGGAGCGCGGTACCGCATTGACTGTAGTGAACAGCATCGGGTTTGCCATTACCATAATAAGTATTCAACTGATTACCTGGTCCCGGCAGTGGGTTGACCCGCAGTATGTTTACCTGTTTTTAACGCCGGGACCTCTGCTGGGACTCCTGGCAATGCGGCCAATACTTGTTTCCTCATCACCCACTGGTACAGAAGAATGAATATGATTAGCCGCCCGAGCTGTACTTCCTTCTAGATATAATCTTTTCTAATTCTCGTTGGATCACCAGTGAGGCCAGAAGATCTGCAGTTTGGGTTTCGTCAGCAAATGCCTCTTTTACCTTATATTCATCTACATCTATTCGATACAGACCATTCATCAATCGTTCAAGATCATGATCAATGAGATGCTGAATTTGATCTTTGAGTAGTATTTGCAACTGTTCCAGGTTTAGAAGGTTGCCAGCAGGAGCAAGACTGAAATCTTTTGCTACCTGATAAATGACCTTTGTGACCTGCCCTTGGTTATCAGGATTCTTCACCTTCTTCATCTGATGATCCGAACATTTCAGGGACTTGTTCATTAATGATCCGGTACCAGCGAACAAGTTTTTTCATGTCAGAAAC
>Ga0114931_10007678_pt1 | contig 13159 bp, 12 predicted proteins | sample 2SBtaG_FD_89579 | JGI IMG/M metagenome (GOLD analysis project Ga0114931, IMG submission 89579) | Deep subsurface microbial communities from Kolumbo volcano to uncover new lineages of life (NeLLi) - 2SBTROV14_V59a metaG | ecosystem: Environmental > Aquatic > Marine > Volcanic | place: Kolumbo... | reverse complement strand
CAGATTGTCAGGGTTGACAAATATCCCAATCCCCTGGCTGCTCTTAACGCTGCCAGAGTATCTGCGGTTTCGCCCGACTGACTGATACTGATGAACAGTGTGTTCTTCGGTACAACCGGCGAGCGATATCGATACTCGCTTGCAATTTCCACCGTACAGGGCAAACGGCACAGCTCTTCTATCCAGTATCGGGCCACCAGGCCGGCATGATAGCTGGTGCCACAGGCAACAATGTGGACACTGCACGTATTATCCAGGATTTTGTTTGCCTCCGGCCCGAATGCTGCATCCAGCACCGCCCCATCGGCGATTCGCTCGTGCAGCGTGCGTGCAACGGCGCGCGCCTGCTCGTGAATCTCTTTTTGCATGTAGTGGCGAAAGCTGCCCCGCTCAGCGGCATCCGCCGTCAACTCGCTTTCGCTAACCGGGCGCGACACCTGATTGCCGTCACGATCGTAAACCGTCACGCCTTCAAGCTCCACAACCGCGACATCCCCTTCATCCAGGAACAAAAAGTTGCGGGTAACAGGCAATAATGCCGCCACGTCCGATGCCACAAAATTTTCCCCAATGCCAATACCGACAACCACCGGACAGCCTGCCCGCGCCAGTACCAGTCTATTCGGCTCGCTGCGGCTCATGACGGCGAGCGCATAAGCGCCTTCAAGCTCGGCAACCGTTTCCTGTACGGCTTGCGTCAGCTTCCCGGTTTTTCGCAGGTGTTGGTGGATACGGTGCGTGACGACCTCGGTGTCGGTGTCGGAATCAAACACGTAGCCATCTTTTATTAAATCCTCGCGCAGCGCGGCATAATTCTCGATGATGCCGTTGTGCACGATGGCCACGTCGCTGTGCGACATATGCGGATGCGCATTGACTTCGCTGGGAACCCCGTGCGTTGCCCAACGGGTGTGCGAAATTCCGCTGGCGCCGCGCAACGGCGTCTCATCGAGCGCCGCTTCCAGCGCTGCAACCTTCCCCTTGCGGCGCACACGGGTAATTCCGCCGCCTGTATCAACGGCAATACCCGCAGAGTCATAACCGCGATACTCGAGCCGTCGCAGACCTTCCAAGAGAATCGGAACCACATTACGCTCGGTGACGCCGCCAACTATTCCGCACATTTATTATATCTCCGTGGCCGCTTCATACGCCGGGCCATACCCTTGACTTGACAGTCTCCGGCAGGAAAAAGCTCATTGTCGCATCCGAGGCGTGCAGTGTCAGGCTTGCCTGGTCGGTCTTTTCCAACCCGGAACTGCTACTTGTGTGCTTCGCTCAACCGTCAGTTCTCCCTCCGGAGCGTCGCGCGTGACAGTAGCACCGGCACCAATGGTCGCATTCCTGCCTATCGTCACCGGCGCAACCAGTTCAACGCCGGAGCCGATAAACGCGCCGTCCCCGATGATAGTCCTGTGTTTGTTGGCACCATCGTAATTGCAGGTAATGGTACCGGCTCCGATATTTACCGTTTTGCCAATCTCAGTATCACCGATATAGGTCAGGTGGTTAACCTTGCTGCCCTGGTCTACGGTACTTTTCTTTATTTCGACAAAATTTCCAATTTTGACGTTGTCGGCAAGTGCGGCACCCGGCCGTAATCTCGCGAACGGGCCGATTTCACAGCTGCGACCGGTCGTCGCCCCCTCGATATGGCAGTTCGCACGCACCCGGGTGCCAGCACCAAGGGTTGTATTGCGCAGCAGATTGTTGGACTCAATGTGGACCTTGTCTCCGAGAATAACATCGCCCTCAAAGACCGCATTTACGTCGATGAAAACGTCTTTACCGCATGTTACAGTGCCGCGGATATCGACCCGGGAGGGATCGGCGAAACCGACGCCTTCTGACATCAGTGTTGTGACCCGCTCGCGTTGCAGTGCACGCTCTGCCTGTGCGAGTTGTTGCTTGTCGTTGATACCCATTACCTCTTCCTGGCTACTGGCGTTGATCCCGTGAACACTAACACCGTCTTTGACGGCCATCTCAATGATGTCGGTCAGATAATATTCTCCCTGGTTATTATCGTTTTTCAGGCTGGAAAGCCACGTCTTCAGCCAGGCCGCCGGGCAACATAGTACACCGGTATTAATTTCACTGATTTGCCGTTGTGCGTCTGTTGCGTCTTTTTCTTCGACATTTCGGACCACCCGCCCGTCCTCGCGAACGATGCGACCGTATCCGTATGGATTGTCCATGTTGACCGTCAGAACTGCTACATCGTCCCCGTCACAACCACCGAGCAAGCGCTGTAGCGTTTCCGGCTGTAACAACGGCACATCGCCAAACAATATAAGCACCCGGTTAGTATCCGGCGTTCCGGGCATCGCCTGCAGTACCGCATGGCCGGTACCGAGTTGTTCAGACTGCTGCGCCCAGCGCAAGTCCGGCTGCGCAAATTCAGCTTTGATCTGTTCACCGCCGACACCGTGAACGATACAGATATCGTCCGCCTGGACCCCTCGTGCACAGTCCACAACATATGCCAGCATCGGCCGGCCGGCCAGCTGCTGTAAGACCTTCGGCCGTGTGGAGCGCATGCGGGTGCCTTGCCCGGCCGCAAGAATGACAATGCTAATGTCCAATTGAACTCCTCTCCCTGTGAGGACCAGCGAATCATACAGGAAGCGCAGCCGGTTTTTTCACGCAAACCACTAGGTTCGGCGTCGATTTTGGCACGCATATTTCACTTGTTGGCGTGCAAAATCGGTTAAGAATTTGATTGACTGAAAAACTTTCTGCCTGGGTGGAACAATGGCGTCACTTTCCGGAAGCAGAAAATTTGTCAGGCGATCAACAGCCTGGCGAGAGTGCGGAGAACCGGCGCACTATGCGGGTTAGGGAATTGACTGGCTGAAGGGTAACGACAACAGGACCTCGCCCGAGGTGAGATGTGGCCGGATACCCGGTTCTTTAGGGTCTGGAAATCGCTTGGTACGGTGGGTCGTAACGCGTCCGTGCATGTTGCGCGGATCGCGGCGATCCGTCAGCCGATTAGTTACGGCCCTTGAGTTTTTGCGCTGCGCGATAACGCGCACGGGCCTCAGCCAACTCCAGCTGCGCGCGCTCCAGGTCGGTTGCCTCGGAAACCCCTTGCAAAGCCGCTTCTGCTTTCTGTTGCGCCGCCAGTGCTGCCGCCTCATCCAGTTGGTCACCGCGCAGCGCCGTGTCAGCAAGAATAGTGACAAGGTGCGGTTGAATCTCCAACAGGCCACCGGTAACGTAAAAAAAGTGCTCTTTACCTTCCGTGTCCTCAACACGAACATCACCTGCTTTGAGCGCAGTCAACAACGGCGCATGGCGTGGCGCTATGCCCACCTCACCCATGCGCGCCGGGGCGTACACCATTTTTGCCTCGCCGGAGTGAATCTCCCCCTCGGCGGAAACGATGTCAACCTGGATTGTAGCCATTTAAATTATCTCTCGATTAGCGTCACTGCATTGTGCTGGCTTGTTCTACGGCTTCATCGATAGAGCCCACCATATAGAAAGCCTGCTCCGGCAAATGATCGTAGTCACCATTAACAATTCCATTGAAGCCACGAATGGTCTCCGCAAGCTGTACAAATTTTCCGGGTGTGCCGGTGAACGTTTCTGCAACAAAGAACGGCTGCGACAGAAAGCGCTGAATCTTGCGTGCGCGGGTTACCGATTGTTTATCATCCTCGGAAAGCTCATCCATGCCAAGAATAGCGATAATGTCCTGTAACTCTTTATACCGCTGCAGCACAGCCTGGACACCGCGGGCACAGTCATAATGCTCCTGGCCTATGACATTCGGGTCGAGGATCCGGCTGGTGGAATCCAGCGGATCGACCGCTGGATAAATACCGAGTTCTGCAATCTGGCGTGACAATACAAGCGTCGCGTCAAGATGCGCAAACGTCGTAGCTGGTGACGGGTCGGTTAGATCGTCCGCCGGAACATAAACCGCCTGAAAGGAGGTTATGGAACTGGTCTTGGTGTAGGCGATGCGCTCCTGCAGAATACCCATTTCCTCGGCCAGCGTCGGTTGGTAGCCGACCGCGGAGGGCATACGGCCCAGCAATGCCGATACCTCGGTGCCGGCCAGCGTATAACGATAGATGTTGTCGATAAACATCAGCACATCGCGGCCTTCGTCGCGAAATGCCTCGGCCATGGTAAGGCCGGTCAAGGCAACGCGAAGACGGTTGCCCGGCGGTTCGTTCATTTGGCCATATACCAGCGAGACCTTGTCGATAACACCGGAATCGGTCATTTCATGATAGAAGTCATTACCCTCACGAGTACGCTCGCCGACGCCTGCGAACACGGAATAGCCTTCATGCTCATGCGCGATATTACGAATCAACTCCATCAGGGTGACCGTCTTGCCAACACCGGCGCCGCCGAACAGGCCGACCTTGCCGCCCTTCGCAATCGGCATGATAAGATCGATGACCTTGATTCCGGTTTCAAGCAGCTCGGTACTGGCGGCCTGTTCTTCGTAACTGGGTGCCGCGCGGTGGATCGGCATCGAAATGTCGGCGCCAATTTCACCTTGATTGTCGATAGGCTTGCCCAGCACATCCATAATCCGGCCAAGGGTTTTTTCGCCGACCGGCACGGTTATCGGCTGACCGGTATCGCTGACCGTCATGCCACGCTTCAGCCCCTCACTGGAGCCCATCGCAATAGTCCGAACAACGCCATCGCCAAGCTGCTGCTGCACCTCCAGAGTAGTATCGACTTCATCGATGATCAGTGCATCGTATACTTTGGGAATTTGATCGCTGGGGAATTCAACGTCCACAACAGCACCGATAATCTGCACGGTAGTTCCGCCGCTCATACTTTCGTCCTCTGCCCTGTAAACGACGCAATCAACGTCGATGATAAATGTCCAGGTCTCATGTTAATTTGACACAGCGGCCGCGCCGCCAACAATTTCTGATATTTCCTGTGTGATTGCCGCCTGTCTCGCCTTGTTATACACAAGCTGCAACTCGTCGATAATTTCGCCCGCATTATCGGTCGCAGATTTCATTGCCACCATTTTCGCCGCCATCTCGCAGGCCAGGTTTTCAACCGCGCCGCGGTAGACCTGCGATTCGATGTAGCGCATCAACACATCGTCCAGTAGCTCGCTTGCGTCCGGCTCGTACAGATAATCCCAGTGATCCTGTAACGACTCTTCTCCAAGGTCGATAGCGCTTAGCGGCAAAATCGTTTTCATAAACGGCTTTTGGCTCATCGTATTGACGTACTCGTTGCGTGCCAGATACAAACGGTCAATCCTGCCTGCCGAGTACGCGTCCAGCATGATCTTGATCGCACCGATCAAATCACTTACCTGCGGTTTGTCGCCCAGATGGGTTACACTCCCTACTACGTTGCCACCGACACGACGAAAAAACTGCACGGCTTTCGCCCCAACCAGTGCCAGATCGACCTCAATTTTTTCCCTGGCATTCTTTGCAAGTTCGCCGATCACCTGCTTGAACAGATTCGCATTCAGGCCGCCGCACAGTCCCCGGTCTGTCGAAATGATAATGTAAGCAACCCGCCGCGCTTCTCGCTCGACCAGGAACGGGTGTTTGTAATCAGGATTCGCATGCGCCAGGTGGCCGACTACGCGGCGAATACGGTCTGCGTAGGGTCGCGATGCGTCCATTTGCAGTTGTGCCTTGCGAATCTTGCTGGCCGCCACCATTTCCATCGCTTTGGTGATCTTCTGCATGTTTTTTACGCTGCGAATCTTATTGCGTATTTCTTTTTCACCCGACATAAAGTTTCTCTGATCTATTCGATTAAGAGTTGCTTAAACAGTGTTGCGATAATTGCCAAGCGTCCTTTGCGAGGCCGCTCTAATAAGCGCCTTGTTCCGCAAAGCCATCGCATATTGTGTTCAGGCCAGATTGGATTTCTTCATCGTATTCACCGCTATCGTTGATCCTGTCCAGAACTTCGGCATTGTTTGAGCGCGCATAATCGTGCAATGCGGCCTCAAAATCTCCGATTTTCGAAACCTCCACGCCATCCAGGTAGCCTTCGTTAACGGCATACAGTGAAAGACCCATCTCGGCGACCGACAGCGGTGAATACTGCTTTTGCTTCATGAGTTCAGTAACCCGCTGGCCGCGATCAAGCTGTCGGCGAGTTGCCTCGTCGAGGTCCGAGGCAAACTGGGCGAACGCCGCAAGCTCCCGATACTGGGCAAGGGCGAGGCGCACGCCGCCACCCAGTTTCTTGATGATCCTGGTTTGAGCGGCGCCACCAACACGGGATACCGAAAGACCGACATTGATTGCCGGCCGAATGCCCGCGTTGAACAGATCCGTCTCAAGGAAAATCTGTCCGTCGGTGATCGAAATTACGTTGGTCGGTACGAATGCGGATACATCGCCTGCCTGCGTTTCAATAATTGGCAGAGCGGTCAGTGAGCCCGTGTTGCCGGTGACTTTTCCGCCGGACACTTTTTCAACGTATGCAGCATTGACACGTGAAGCGCGTTCCAGCAATCGCGAGTGCAAATAAAATACATCGCCCGGATAGGCCTCGCGACCTGGCGGGCGCCGCAACAGCAACGATACCTGCCGATAGGCCCAGGCCTGCTTGGTGAGATCGTCAAACACGATCAGAGCATCCTCCCCCTTGTCCAGGAAGTATTCGCCCATTGACGTGCCCGAGTACGGTGAGATGTATTGCAGCGCAGGCGACTCGGCTGCAGCAGCGGCAACCACGATGGTATGGGCCATCGCGCCTTCCTCTTCGAGCTTTCTTACAACACCGGCTATTGACGAGGCCTTTTGACCGATCGCCACATAGATACATTTGATGCCGGTACCCTTTTGGTTGATGATGGCATCCACCGCGACCGCCGTTTTGCCGGTCTGACGATCGCCGATAATCAGTTCGCGCTGACCACGGCCAATCGGAACCATTGCGTCGATTGCCTTGAGCCCTGTTTGCACGGGCTGATCAACGGACTGACGCTCAATCACACCGGGCGCGACCTTTTCGATGGGCGAAGACTCCGCGGTTTTGACCGGGCCTTTGCCGTCAATCGGATTACCGAGTGCATCCACGACCCTGCCCAACAGGGCTTCGCCGATCGGTACTTCAAGAATGCGGCCGGTCGTTTTGACGGTGTCGCCTTCTGAAATATGCTTGTAGTCGCCCAGAACCACGGCGCCTACCGAATCCTGCTCCAGATTCAGCGCCATGCCAAATGTGTTTCCCGGGAACTCCAGCATCTCACCGTAACGCGAATCGGCAAGTCCATGAATACGAACGATGCCGTCTGTAACGCCGATCACTGTACCCACGTCCCGAGCCCGGGCGGTCGTTTCGAAGTTCTCGATTCGCTCTTTAATCAGCTTGCTGATTTCAGAAGCCTTGAGTGCCATTTTCTTTCCTCTTTAACCGGTCAGCGCGCTCGCCAGCCCATCCAGGCGTGAACGCAGTGATCCATCAATAACAACGTCGCCAGCGCTAATAATCGCACCACCGATCAGTGTCTCGTCTATCTGAATTTCAAGCCTGATATCGCGCCCCAGTCTTGCCCGCAACGCCTGTGCAAAATCTAGCTGCTGTGCCTCGTTGACCGGAGCAGCGGCGGTTACCGTGACATCAACGGTATTCTCGATCGCGGCTTTCAATGCGTCAAAATGTTCGGCAATTTCCGGCAATACCGAAACCCGACCATACTCCAGCAACAGCTTCAGAAAATTCGCTCCATTGCTGTCACCACCAGCCAGAATTGACGACTCACCATCGACGGCCTTGAACAGGCCCGCCAGAAATTCGAACCGCTGTCTCGCATTGAGGGCCGGGTTCGCAAGGAAGCTCGCGGCCTGACCGTCGGCCAGTAAGCAGCGTGCTGTATTCAGTGCTTGCGACCACGCCGCAAGCATGCCGTTATCGCCCGCCACTTCGAACACCGCCTGTGCATAGGGCCTGGCGATTGTGTTGTTGTCGGCCATCTCGTTCTCGCCTAGAGTTGTTGCGCCAATTGACCCAGAATATCTGCATGGGTCGGAGCGTCTATTTCGCGCCCCAATATTTTCTCGGCGCTGGCGACTGCGATCGCCGACACCTGGCCGCGCAGCTCTTCACGAGCCCGGTTGGCTTCCTGCTCAACATCTGCCTTGGCTGCGGCCAGTTGTCGCTCACGCTCCTTAACGCCCTCGGCCTTGCCTTCCGCGACGATCTCACTGGCTCGCGCATGTGCCTGATCAAGAACCGCAGTCGCCTGCCTGCGCGCCTCAACGACGATTTCACCGGCTTCGAGTTGAGCCTTGTCAAGACTTTGCTGCCCGCGCTCCGCTGCCGCCAGGCCGTCCGCGATTTGAATCTGCCGCTCTTCGATCGCTTGCATAATCGGCGGCCAGATAAACTTCATGCAAAACCAGACGAATACGAGCATCGCAATCGCCTGGCCAGCCAGAGTACCGATATTAATGTCCACTAGATGTTCCTCGGTTGCCTGATGGCCGCGAACCTCGCGGCCCTAAAGATTTAACCACCCACCGCCGGTGCCAATGCGTTTTTCAGCTGATCTACAAACGGATTGGCGAAAGCGAAATACAACCCGACACCAACACCGATCATGGCAACCGCATCCAGCAGCGCAACAACCAGGAACATCTTTGTCTGCAGCATCGGCGCCAGTTCCGGCTGACGCGCCGCGCCCTCGAGAAAGCGGCCACCCAGGAGGCCCATGCCAATGCCAACACCCAGGGCGCCGAGGCCGATTAAAATTGCGACGGCGATCGCGGTGAATCCAATTACAGTTTCCATCAGTTTCTCCAGCTAGGGATTAAGTCAAAAATTATCAGTGCTCTTCCGATGCCAGCGCCAGGTAAACGATCGTCAGCATCATGAAAATAAACGCTTGCAAGGTAACGATCAGTACATGGAATATTGCCCACCCAAGGTGCAGTGGCAACTGATACCAGCCGATCAATGCAATCAGGATAAAAATAAGTTCACCGGCAAACATGTTGCCGAATAATCGTAACGACAGCGACAGCGGCTTCGCAAACAGCGAAACTGCCTCCAGCACGAAGTTGAACGCGATAATTATCGGCGCTGCGATCATGCCGATACCTCTCGTTGGCGGCTCAATAGGGTGCAACGTCAGTTCCCCAATAAATCCGGTAACGCCTTTGGTTCTGATGGTGTAAAAAACCGTGAGTACAAATACCGAAATTGACATACCAAACGTGATGTTGACATCGGCGGTCGGCACCACCCTCAAATGAGAGACTCCGGCGAGACCGGCCAGTCCCGGCAACAGGTCGACCGGGATCAGGTCCATCAAATTCATCAGAAAAACCCACATGCCGACGGTCAGCGCAAGTGGTGCAATCAGCCTGCTTTTGCCATGGAACGTATCCTTCACACTCGTATCTACAAACTCAACCACGATTTCCACTACAGCCTGGAGCTTTCCGGGTTTTCCTGCAGACGCTTTTTTTGCAACCCGGCGGAACAAAAGTACGAACAACAGCCCCAGAACAACCGAAAAGAACATGGAATCCGCATTCACAGCCCAAAAATTACCGGCGCATTGATTCCACACCCACTCACCATCGATCTTGCAAAGCTGAAGGTTTTGCAGATGATGCTGAATGTATTCTCCGGATGTCAGAGGTCCGTGACCGCCTTCACTCGTCATTATATTTGCTCTTTACCATCAATTTGACTGTTGTCGGTTGACCAAAAACCTGAAAATGTCGCCAGTTGCGTCGCAACAAGACTGCAGAACAAAGCACCTGCGGCCAGCGGTCGTACCAGAGAGAACACTGCGGCGCACATAACCGCTGTCAGCCCCAGCTTTCCAAATTCCCCGATATAGGCGGCGCGAAGCAAGGCGCCGGGACCGGGATCGTGGCGCGGCACTACCAGCCGCAGCGCCAGAAAGGCGTTTGGTACAATGCAAATCAGCCCGCCAAGCAAGGCCGAATAACCCGCGATTGTGCCGTTAATACCCCAAAACAAGGCGATCATAATCGCACTTGTACCCAACTGTGCAACAAGAATTATTCTCACGAAATTTCCTGACCAGGGCCCCTGGTTGCTCCCGTCCCGGCAGCATATGTTTGATGTGCCGCCAGCACTAAAAACGCCACGTCCATCGGTTAACCGGCGGTCTGTGGCGTTTCGATTTGCTGCTATCCAGGCGGGCCTGCGCTTAGCCCGCGCATTATAGTGATCACGATGGTGCATGGCAACAAAGAAACAGCCTGACAATGCCGATTTTTGGCTATCTTCCGGATGCGGCCGGCTGTGACAGAATCAAGGCCTTGTACAGAGCACCAGTGTTGCGCCGAACCAATCATGCTGCTGTTACGCGACGCCGGCGCTGATCAACGAGCATCGACAAGACGGCCGTCTTTTATTACGGTCGCGGCGTGCTCCATCTCGCTCATGCCAGCCTCATTCATCAACGCGAACTCCTCGACGCCGGAACCGTGCGGGGTGACCACCACCGGTCGCAGAAAGCGCGCTTGCGGCGGCAAAAATCCGGAGATCGCAACCTATCCAGCCCGGACTATTCACGAATGCACTCGCGCGCTTGCTTGATGTTTGTTTTCACAAGGAATTATCCTCTCTCGGAAATACACACTGATATTCAGCTCGGTCGGATAATTCCTTGTGAAAACAAATCTCTGCCCGCCGTGAGGCTTGTCGTTAGACAAGCCAAGGAAGTGCTCTTGGGGTGCAATCATCACGGTGATTCATGAATAGTCCGGGCTAGCGGATATGCTGCAGAATCCCGTCCAGTTCTTCAAGGCTATTGTAATTTATTATCAACTTGCCCGAGCCATTGGCGCCCTGACTAAATTTTACTCGCGCCCCGAGTTTTTCCGAGACTTCCGTTTCCAAACGTCGAACGTCTGCATTTACAGTATCTGGCTTCGGCTTGCTGTTTCCGGAGTTCGCCGCAGTCAGCATATGCCGTACCAGTTTTTCCGTCTCACGCACCGACAGCCCGCGCCGCACTACCTGTTTTGCCGCATCAAGTTGCTGATTTCGATTACTGACGGACAGCAGCGCCCGTGCATGGCCCATTTCGAGTTGCCGCGATTCCAGTAACGGCTTGACGCGGTCCGATAACTCGAGCAAGCGCAGCAGATTGCTCACCGAAGCACGAGAGCGGCCAACTGCTTCGGCGGCTTGTTGATGTGTCAGGTCAAACTCGCGAATCAGGCGCTCCAGGGCCTTGGCCTCTTCCAGCGGATTAAGATTCTCGCGTTGAATATTTTCGATCAGCGCCATCGCAATCGCGGCATCGTCTTCGACCTCACGGATTATCGCCGGGATTTCCTGCAATCCCGCCAACTGGGCGGCACGCCAACGGCGTTCACCGGCGATAATTTCGTAACGTTGAACCGCCTCATCGCCGCATTTCAGGGGCCTCGCCACAATCGGCTGAACCACTCCTTGCACCTTGATCGAGGCGGCGAGATTCGTCAGCGTATCCTGTCGCATATCGTCACGTGGCTGGTACTGTCCCCGCTGCAACAGATCCAGAGCAATATTCTGCAAGCTGTCTGCCTGATGCCCGCTCACCGCGGCAGCTTCACTGACCGGTTTGCTCAGAAGCGAATCGAGCGTGCGGCCCAGTCTCTTTTTCTTTTTCATAATGCGTTGTTCTCTTGCCTGTTAACGGCGCCTTAAACGCTTCGGTCCGGTCGCGCTCAGTAACTCACCGCCAACCGCTCATCCTCACGGCGCAACACCTCTCCCGCCAGGGCAAGATAGGCCAGCGCACCGCGTGAAGACCGGTCATGGAACAACACCGGACGACCGAAACTCGGCGCCTCCGCGAGGCGTACGTTGCGTGGCACAACCGTGCGAAACACCTTGTCATTAAAATGCTCAAGCAGTTGCTGTGAGACTTCATTGGATAAATTGATTCGGGGGTCGACCATGGTTCGGAGAAGCCCGAACACCTCCAGTTGCGGGTTAACCGAATCGCGCACTTGTTCTATCGTATTCAACAGTGAACTCAATCCCTCCAGAGCATAGTATTCACACTGCATTGGTATCAACACGCCGTCGGCCGCCGTCAGGGCATTAACTGTCAGCATGTTAATCGAGGGCGGACAATCAATGAGTATGAAATCGTAAAGGCCCTTGACCGGCAGCAATGCTTTTTTCAGCCGCATCTCCCGACCGATCTCCTGTAACAGCTTGAATTCGGCAATCGTGAGATCATCGTTACCGGGCAACAACGCAAAATCTCCCTCCGGAACCGACACAATCGCATCCGCCGCGGTTTCATCGCCCAGCAGCACCTCACAGGCGGAGCGATCAAGCTCCATTTTGTCGACGCCGCAGCCCATGGTCGCATTTCCCTGCGGGTCCATGTCCACCAGCAAGACACGGCGTTGCGTCGCCGCAAGCGATGCCGCAAGATTAACGCAGGTTGTTGTCTTGCCAACGCCACCTTTCTGGTTGGCTACGGCAATAATTCTTGTCATTCGGTTCTCTGAAAACCGGTGCCGCCAAGCCGACACCGCCGCTCGTCAATCAGCCCTTTTTTGTGAGCCGGATGATGTGCCTGGCGTGCTGCTCCAATCCCGGGACGCTGACCTGGCTGACCTCCCAATCCCACTGCCTGGACACACCCCGGGTCAATTCCAGCGCTGTCCCCGGGTACTTCCCCTTGAGCGCCAACACTACACCCTTTTGTCCCGGCAAATGGCCGCCAAGTTCGATTATACGTGGAATCGTTGCCAACGCCCGGGCGATGACAGTATCAAACGTACGACCAGGCGCATAGTCCTCTATCCTGGCGTGTACAACATTTACATTGGCGAGTCCGAGGCAGCTTACAATATGTTGCACGAAACTGATTTTCTTCCGGTTACTGTCAAGTAATACGAAATCACGTGCCGGCTCGGCGATCGCAAGCGGCAGCCCGGGAAAACCGGCACCGGTACCAATATCAACCACCGAGTGCCCTGCAAGAAACGGGCGAGAGACAAGACTGTCCAGCAAATGTCCGCTGACCATCTGCCGGAGATCGCGTATCGCGGTGAGGTTGATACGTTGGCTCCAGCGCCCGAGTTCCATCAGCAGAAATGCACACTGCTGCAACCTTTCAGCGTCAAGTTGCTCTCCAAGCTCCTGACAACCCTCGGCAATGTCTTTTATGAGTGCGTCTTTAGTCACGATCGAGCCT
>Ga0114931_10007677_pt1 | contig 13163 bp, 12 predicted proteins | sample 2SBtaG_FD_89579 | JGI IMG/M metagenome (GOLD analysis project Ga0114931, IMG submission 89579) | Deep subsurface microbial communities from Kolumbo volcano to uncover new lineages of life (NeLLi) - 2SBTROV14_V59a metaG | ecosystem: Environmental > Aquatic > Marine > Volcanic | place: Kolumbo... | reverse complement strand
TTTTCTTAGCTGCCTGTGCGGCAGTGAACGACGCCGAGAAATTGAAACGACGCGACGAGATTTTCTTAGCTGCCTGTGCGGCAGTGAACATCATGGCCGTCGGGATAGCGCCGGCCACCATTTTCTTAGCTGCCTGTGCGGCAGTGAACTTCGGGCGCATGATGCGGCCCAGCCGCTACAATTTCTTAGCTGCCTGTGCGGCAGTGAACGTTGGCGCAACGCCCCAATTGTCAACCAACAATTTCTTAGCTGCCTGTGCGGCAGTGAACTATTTCGGCGGCCCTGATGGGATTGTCTATCTTTTCTTAGCTGCCTGTGCGGCAGTGAACCAGTCCAATATTCGATCAGGAAGGTTATGACATTTCTTAGCTGCCTGTGCGGCAGTGAACTGGCAACGACAAATTATAAGTCCCTAATTGTAAAAGAGCATCTTCCAAAATAGGAAAGCCCACCCATTTTAATAGGGTGGGCGTAAGTGGTTGTTTTACTTGCCTCTCGCAAGCAACCCGAAAAAAGGGTTAGAACCAGGGAATAGTAGCCTCTGCGCTTAGGCCATAGGTATTAAACTCACCAGCCTCGGACTTTGACTGAGGTGGAGAATGCTCCAGAAACAGCCTAAACCGCTGCCCGGTGCTTTTGCTCTTCAACTGGAGATAGGGCAAATCAATCCTTTTCTCAACCGAATCCGGGATAATCCCCCTAGCATCTTGCTCGGTAATACCTTCATGTCGTTTACGATAGCGACGGCGTATCCGTTCGGAATTTGACTTGACTTGTACTCGGCGTACTCTGCAATACCCGGAATCTGAAGGGATCGGCGTTATTTCACTGACTTCTACATGATCCCGCATACCGGACAACCAACTCTGCTCTTGAAGTTTTTTCAGTACGATTTCAGAGCCATGCAGACGTAGGACATCTCCCAACTGCGAGCGATCATGATCCACCATCGGAAAGCTGACACCTATCTCTGTGCTTTGTATGGCGACAAGCACCCGATGCAACTTGGTGAATAATGCATTCATTAGAATCGGCACAGAGAACTCAGGGTCCGGTAATATTTTTATCTCTTGATAGCGGTCCATATCTTAATCCTTTTCGCTAGATCCAAATACGCCACCACGGATTATGGTCGCCATTACGTAGTGTTGATTTCCTTCTTCCGGCTCCTTACCTTTTAGCACCCAATTATCCAGCAGATTGTAGAAATCAGTCTTTTGTCTCGGCTGGCGATAGGCTTTGCCTTGCGAAGTCACAGAACCATAGGGTTCGACAGCAATGGGGCCGATGCCGCCCACATTCTCATACCATGTATCAATGGTGCGCAGGGCATTGCCGATTTTTTGGCTGTGCATGGCGGCTACTTTGCTCTCCTCTTCGCCAACTGAGTAAAGCGTCTTACTCTTTTGGCCTTTTTGCGATCCTCGGTCCAGGATAAGTTCTTGCTATGGGTAAACCTCCTGACCATCTCCAACCCGAACATAGGCGATGATTTCCAGCAACGCATATTCTTTACCTGCCAAGCCATTTTCGATTACATCTGCCAATGATTTGAAATCGGCCTCTGCATTGCTCGGCACACTGAAATTCCGCAAGGAGAAATCGAGGGCGTTAAATGCCCAGCTATTGCTCATGGAGCCATCTTTCAAATGGTTGACCTGAACAGAAACCTGTTCCGCCCCCAATCGGTTGCGCCATAGAAAACGGCCGTTGGCAATATTGTGCGCATACCGTTTTGCCAGTTCACCAAAGCCGGATTGGTCTACATAACGACTGACCGTATTTTGAAGTTGTTGCTGATAGTCAACACTATTACAGGCGGATGGCGTACCCGCACCACCCAAGACTTTTAATGTAAAACGGATACGCAGCGTATCGTCATCATTGGGCAGCATCGCCACATCCACTGTTTGCAGATTTGGGGCCTGAATCGAGGCATCGAGTTTCGCAGGGTCCTGATCTCTGGTCTTGAGCCGGTTGGAAATTGTGCCCCGCACCGATTTCTCCCGAATGGTAACGGCAGGCCATTGATGCCCATTATCCTGATCACCCCACCCCCCGGCACTAAAAAGCGCGTCGGATGGATCTAGTTTACGTTCAAATGCCAATACAGAAGCGGTTTTAAGTTCAGTCATGGTTCTACTCCTTACTTATTATTAATGTCAGTGTTAGTTACAAAATCTGCGTAGTGGTTGCTGCACTGGTAAATGCCTTTTTCAACATCCGCTTGTTGGTGCCACAACAGCTGCTCCAGTGTGGTTAAACGATGAGGGCTCACCCACTCGCCTAGAGAATAGAGGTTTTCAACGAAGCAACAAGGTGTATCGTTATCCCGTGCATTGCGCACTTCGCCGGGTTGATAGAGCGGCGAAATCGACGCATACCCCACTGGGATAGGCACCAGCCAACCTGGATTTTTACGGATACCCCACTGCTTCTCATCAGGATTGTCCGGATCGGGAATATCCGGCTCGATATTGAGACGTGAGAGGTCTAATAGGGCATCAAGCGCGTTGCTCTCAGCATCGGTTTGGCGCAACCAAGCTAAACGTTGCTGAAGCTTGTCCTCTCTCTGTACCAGCGCAAATCCTGGTAGCAACCGGCGGCGCAGCTTCATGAACAGCGCATCCTGGCTTTGTCGATCGATTGGTAGCGACCAATATTGTGGCTGGTAACGCCGATCGATCCTTGGCAGCAGCGTTCCACCGGCCAATCGCTGGAGATAGACATTGTGGTTTAGTTCGTTCAAAAACGCTTCGCGGTCCTCCTCATCCATGTGGTCGCTTAGTCCAATGACCAGACTCACCTCCATGTGGGCGCGGCCCTCTTCGACAATAGCTGCCGTTTTGCCATCCTTGCCCACCGGGTGACGTGCCAGGTTGAACACTCGGGTATATTTTCCTGCCGGTTGAGTGACCTGAGGTTCAAACTTGTGACAAACGATGCCAACACCGCCAAAGCCCTCTTCCAGTGAATTAGCCAGGCGCCTCTCCAATGCATGGGCAAAACCGCTAAATGCGGTGGGCGATGGAAATCCCCAGGTGAGCGGCCCGGAAGCCGCATTGGCGCTTTGCACCTGCAAACGGGGCAATACGATGAGTGCTTTAGGATCAGTCATACTCCACCTCCAAACGCAGCATGGATAGGACCTGATCCAAATCACTTTCCCATTGAGCCGCCTCAGCCCTGCCAAATGGCAAGCTATTTTTCTTTTTGATTAGCTGGCCATTCAGCCAGTTGGCAAAGCGCTTACAAACCGCGTCCTTCCAATCGCCCCATGTGTAGGTCTTGGCAAACGCTTCATCGCTCTCCGCCCGTACCGGGTTAAACCAGCACTGCTCGTCCATATTTAGGTGACACCCTTCCGATGCCGTCCAGGGGCTATTGATCTCCCGCAACTGGGCGGCAAACTGCAACAGCTCTTCAATGATTCGATTTGCCAGCTCAATGCGCCTGTTACGTATTTCAAAATTATTTTGATCTTCCCTCAGACTATAGAGAAATTTGCGCAACTCCCGAACCGCCGCTTTCACCTCCGGACGTCGCCCAAACCAGCCGTCGAAAACGCTCTCTACACGTAGTGGAGGTTTAACCGGATCCGATATCCAATCGGGGGGGCATGAACGAAGCAGACAGTTCTCGCCATAGCGTTCGCTGTTGAGTTGGCTGATGTTTTGCGGTTTGGTGCCACCGAATTTCTGAATTACGATTTGCGGATATTCATGATAACCATGAGGATGCGCTTTTCCTTCGCGACGAGCGTCACGGGCCGCCTTGGCCTCTTCTGAGAAGCGGTCATCCCTGACGGTTTGCCACACGTAATGGACCAGCGACGTCGGAAACATCGGCGCGAGCAGGTGATAATCATCTTCGCCGATGGGCCAGTAGAGCTGCTTCGCCAATTTATGGGACGCGGGTTCCCCCTTGCTCTCAACCAGCCCCGCAAACGCCTCCATCCAGCTTTGTTTCTGTTCATCATCCGAAGGTAACGCCTGATGAAGTGCAGATTCTGCCTCAACGGCACGGGCAAGCAGTGATTTCTCCTGCACCTCCAGGCGCAGAAATTTATAGACATCCACTGCAGCCGCATTCCCCACCACATCCTGCGCGATCTCGCCTGCCAATGTGTGTGTACCAATCGCCAACTCTCCCGCATCGACATTGCCAGGTGAGTTGAGATTGGTGCCCTTGGCATCTGGATGAATGTATTTCAACGCATGGGTAATTTGCTGAATCTGTCCGACCCTGCGCGCCGCATCGGGAATCCAGTTTTCCGGTTTAAAGTCTTCGATAAGCTTTTGCCGCTTCTCCTCATCCTTGGCCTTCTCCAGCTTGGCCTGCAGGCGCTCCTGCAGAAAACCGTCGATGACGGTGCGGAGCTGGGCTATCTCTTCCGTCTCCGTTATTGCTTGTGTCACAAACATACCCTCCTTAAACGCTCGGCGTAGACTCCAAAAAAATAAAAGTAACCAACTGTTTTTACTAAAATATTTATTACCATTTAGTTGTTAACTTGTACTATAAAAGTTCTTTTGCTACATTTTTAATGCGCATCCATAATGCGCACTCAATATGGAGTAAACCTTATGCCCCACCTATACAACGAAAACGCCGCCAAAAAGCCCACCAACCTCAGCATCAACAGCGACCTGCTTGCCAAGGTGAAAAAACTTAAGGAACCTCTCCGCAACCCTGGAACATGCCCTGGCCGAGGCGCTGCAAAAGGCCGAACGGGATAAGTGGCTGAAGGAGAACAAGGGCGCCATCGATGAACTGAACAAGCTGGCGGATAAAACCGGTCTGTTCTCCGACGCCTATCGGGGTTTCTGATGAGCCAGTTCGCTTTGTATAAAAATGAAGACAGCGCTTCCAACACCACCCACCCCTATTTTGTTGATGTCCAAAATTCATTATTTGCCGATCTGAATTCACGCCTGGTAATCCCCCTTCCCCCTCACAGCGCATTGGGCAACACGGATGTGAAACGGCTGTGCCCGGTTTTTTATTTCGATGACGGTGACTTTGTTCTCCTGACCCATCAGATGACCTCGGCGCCCAAATCGATCATAAAAACAGAGGTGGGCTCGCTGGCCGAGTTTCGATACGAGATACTCGCGGCTATCAATATGCTCATCTCCGGAATCTAGGCCTTCCAAAATCCCAAAGCCGGGTGATAGTACCAGCCATAACCGGCCTCCCACTCCAGATCTACAAAACCAAATCGTTTTGCGCATTCACTCTCTTCAATTCCGAACCTTTCCGCCAACTCGGTAAACGCCTCTTCGTAATCCGGCTCGCCCCAGAAACCGATGCCTGATCCTTGTGTTAACTCGATCGGATGAAGAAGGTTGTCCGAGTCTTGAGGCAGCTGTCCTGGCGTGATTTTGTAGAACCTGATCTCTTCGTTGTCATCGTAAAGCAGGGCATAGCGCTGCCTGCCCAGCGGATCGTTACGGAATTGCTGCTTCCGTTGCAGGTAACCGCAGAGATGGGCACGGGTCGTCCACCACCAGTAGACCGGCTTCTGCTTATGCACGGGATCCCCTTCCAACATCAAGTCGCGCAGGACGGCGTGCTCAAGATCCACCAGGTTTTGAGTAGGCTCCAACGGTTGGCGCTCTTGGATACGGCTGCTTGCATCAATCACCGTCAGTTGCTCTTGGGTCAGCAGTTTTGTAAGGCGATGGCTTTCCAGCATGAACTGCTGGCTCTCGAAACCAGGCCGGCAGAACGCCGGTTTATCGCCGCCGTTCTTCAGGTACTTGATGTTGGTATCAAGCAAATAGAGGTTGGCCTTGTCGACCATTTTGGGTTCGTCGCGATGGCGCCTGACCCGCCCGGCCAACTGGGTGATGGAGCGTTGCGAGGAGGGCTCGACAATCGCCCAGTCATAGTCGTGATCGCGGCCGATTTCGGCGACGGCGGTGGCGAGTACGACGAAGATGTGATCCTGCGCTGGGTGGCTGTTGATCTGTGCACGTAGCTCTTCATCCTCAAACAGTGCTGTTGGATCGTGTCGTTTAAGTACGCGATCCAGCCTTTTCTCGATGGCGGAGCGCATCAATAGGGGATGTTGGGAGTGATAGACGCAGAGATGGACGTAGCACCCATCCTTGCCGCCAAGGGAATAAAGCGCCCTTGCCACTTCGACCAGCGGTTTGATATTCGCCATACGAACCAGGCCGATACTGACCCGCTTGATGCCTTTGGGATCATCAATCGCATGTGTGTCATGCAGGGTATGGATAAAGTCGTGTAGATAACCCGCGAACTCCGGGTAGAGCGCTTCGGGCTTTTGCCCCAAGGCGATGGGCAGCGGTTTGACCTCTGCCTTTCTGCGTTGCTCTTGTTGCGCGATTTTCGATAGTCGCTCAACCCGCTTGCTAACGAACTGTTGATGAGCATCGACAAAGTCATCTTCACAATCTGCAGACTGACAGCCAAACTCATCAAACCAGCCACAGCATATTGGGGTGACCTGCCCCGCTTCACCGCGGTTGTCTTGATATACACGACGGCCTTGTCGATAGGCGTTGAACAAACCCTGGATGAGTGCCGGAGGCAAGGTGGCGGAGGATAACAACACCCGACTGCCCAACATCCCGGTCCAATGCACAAGACGGGTCAGCGCGGGCAGATCCTCCACGCCGAAATCGTCCGGCTCATCCAAAATGAGGTCCGAACTCATCAGGCGCAACATGGGCGCGATCTGCCGCCCTCCACGAGTGCCGTCGGTGGCCGGGATTAGATGATCGATGGTGCAGGCAAGAATGGGGGCGTTGAGCAGTTTTTGCGCATCCCGATTGTGTTTCAACCATTCGTTGAGCGGCCCATCCTCCAGGCTGCCTTCGAAATGGACGTGGGTGTTATCCAATAGCAGGTCTTCGGCCGATTCGGAGCCGGTGTAACTGAGCAGCCCGTCCGGTTCGCGATTTTTTTCATGGAGTGCGCGAATGGCGCCGCCGCCCACCAGCACAGCCATATCTTCGTCGCCTAGCTTCAACCTGTCGCGATAGGCGTCACCGGTCTGGAATGTGAGGGTTCGCAAGCCAAGTGCGATATTAAAGCGGGCGCCTTGGTTCGCATCGGCTAGTCCATACATGATACGTCCGTTGCCGAGGGTTTTGCCGCAACCGGTGGAGGCCATGTTGACGCCGAAGAAACCTTGATCGGCGCTTTTGGTTTGCAGACTTACGGCAAGATCGTAGGCTTTGTCTTGCCAGCGAAACCGGCTGTCTTTACTGCGCTGACGAAAACCTTTGTGACGGGCGATTCTCGGGAGCTGGGCCGCCATGCGAGGGAGACTGCGCACGATGCGGGCGGCATTGACCTCGACGCCGATCAAGTGTTCGTCTAGACGCTGTTTCAGTCTGCCGGTCTCCCTGTCGGTATTGGCGCTCAACGAAAAGTTGCGGTCACCATAGCGACTATGGATTGGCTCTGCAGAGTAGTAGTGGTCCGCCAACATGAGTGCCATACGTGAGAGGTGAACCACATAGGGGTTATCGAACCATGACGAGGTCATTAACTGGGAGCGCTGTAGTAACCGCTTCGCCAGCTTACGGACATGTTCGCACCAATGTTTACTATCAGAAGGCAGGCCCTTGTTAAACTGCCAGCAAGGGGCTGCTTCCGCATCGTCGCGCATACCGCACCAATCAGCCTTTATCGCCTTGGGTAAGGCGCCAAGATCATGATCGCAATCACCTAACGGAGTAGGCATACGATGGTGACTGACGATGAGCCAGCCGACGATTTGCGCCAATGGCGGCAGCCTGTTTTTTCTAAACGGGCCACTGTTATCAGAGCCCACTCCATCACACTCTAATCTGTCGATCCATGTTTGATCGCCGCCGGGCGACAATTGGGACAACCTTTCCAGCCATACCTTATCGTCATCTTGCCCAACGAACGCCTCAAAGAGACGTAGCGATACCCATTCATGGCGGTAGGCATCCGCAACCGGCTTTTTCCTCTTGCTTCGCAGCTTTTTTTGAAACGCATCATTGGCCTTACCCAAATCGTGAAACAGCGCTGCCATCGCCGCCAGCAGACGTATATCCTCCGCCGTGTGCCAATCGTTTTCGTCCTGGCTGCGTAGCACATCACGTTCGGTTGTGTTGGTCGGCGTCGCTCCCTGCGCATTAAAACGCCTGACATCGCCGACGATCCACATCAGTTCGCTGTGGTCTCGGCCGCGCATCCAGTGACATGCGACAGCTGTATTCTTGCGTGCAGTTTTGCGCAACATCTTGTGCAGGGTTTTCACCCCTTGCATGGTGATGGGCGTTTGCCAGGTGCGGTCTCCGCGCCGCTCGGCAAATTGATCCAAGATTCGACGCGTCTCTTTCAAAGCGTTCTTGCTGCATTGAGAGACCAGCAACACATTCATTGCACCATGCCTCCCATCTCGACAGCGATAGCCTTGAGCGTATCGATCATGAAATCGAGCGATTCGGTGCGGGCAAGTGCTTCGATACAGGCGACGCGGAACTCCTGTTCGTCGTGCCCGGCCATGGCGGAAACAAACGCTTGGGGCAATATGACTGCATCCTTTACCAAGTCAGCCACATCGAAGGCCAATCCACCTCTTCTCGTCTTACCGTGTAACACAGCAAGGCCATGAGGAAGCCCAAGTACCCAGGTCGCAGTTGCCCCAAGGCCGTAGGCAAGATAGTTGCCATGATCGAGAAATCGATTGGCGGGATCAGCGCCGGCGCCATGTTTTGCACGCGTGAACTCTTCGTCGTAGTCCATGGTGCGCACGGCGATTTTAAATAGCTCTTTAGTCAGCCGGGCTTCGAGCGTAAGCAGATCATTGGTATCTGGGGATACCTCTATCGCTTTGGCTGTACGCTCCAACGCAGGCTTAAGCATGGCATCTGATACATTAAATCCTGCCTCTTTAAGCACGCGGCTTTTTAGCCAATGTTGGCCAAGCCTTTTTAACCTTGCTTGCTGGAAGCGTTTGGCGGCTTCTAATCGCAATGTATCGTCAAACCAGAATCTCACCCAATGTTGTAAATACTCCGTTGGACGGTATTCGCTTTGCGGCGATAGCCAGGCGACTTCCACATCAACTTCGTTGGCACTAAATAAGGGGGTGCCGCCACCACCGCAGAATCCGACCAGCACACCGGCTTTAGCTAGTTCACGCATGGCGGCTTGCGTGATCGAGGTACCGGTCCCGAGCAACATGCAGGTGGTATTTGCGATAGGGATATTCCAGTAGAGAGAGTTCTTGCCCTCATCGGTGACGTATTCCACTCGTCCACCTTTGACCAGTACCCGACAGTGTTGCAAGTAATAAATATTGGCACGTTTTGAATGCAGAACGCTTTTTAGATCGCTTGGTGATATATCTTCCATTTTTCTTCTCTTCTTTACGTGCCTACAACATATCTCTTGTTATGAATGGCACTTAGTTAAGAGGATAATCGCGTGAAATCAAACGGTTACCATTGCACACTTAACTGGCTCACTATCAGTCTGCCCATGGAAAGTAGGCATATGAATGAGAAGGTGAGGAAAGCGCACCGAACTTACCAATATCGAATGCTATTCTAACCGATTGAAATATATACTTATTTTCCCTTAACTAAGTGCCATTCATCTCTTGTTATTATTTTCTTCGGATTTAAAATGCAGGAGTCAACATAGAACACCCGCCCCATACCCTTTCGCCAACCCCATCATCATGCACCGCGCTTTTTCCAACCCTTCCCACCCCTCAGGAGGATCAACCCACCACGTATAAGTTGCACTATTCAATACCTGTTCGATTTTCAACGTATATGTCACCCCATCGAATCCACAGAGCCCGTTCGGCACTGCCGGAATATTCAGCTCGCTCAGGTGACTGATAAGTCCTTGAACATCCTTTGTGGAAACCTCCTGGTTTATCAACATCTGCTCCCCTTCTGTCACCTTTTTTCCTGTAGTCACTACAGCTAGCGCATCTTGTTTTACTTTGATCCTGAATTCCTGATTCTCTTGTGAATCCATGCCCAGCGAAAGCGTGATTGTGGTTTTTCCATAAAAACTGGGGTCTTTGATCAGGGTGACGAGACATATTTTTGTCATCTTCATGTCTTCAATATTTCCACTGCCTTTTTCTATCCCATCACCCATTTCACAACCTCATATGCCCACATTGCTAAAGATATTCCCGTCAATACGAGGAACCAGGGGCTTATCCCAAATGCAAGCACAATTGAGCTTGTGGCTATAAGCACCTGTTTCATGGGATGAATTGAATTCTCAATATTCAACTGCCTGGCTCCTGCCATTACGGTATTTTGTTTTTGTACCACACCCCCTGTATCAAAACCTGAAACAGCTGTTTCATGATTTTTCCCGATAATTCCCAAGCGCCTGACCCAGCTGTTCATGCACCACGCTTCTCAGACTTTCCGGCCCCACCACTTCCACGTCCGGCCCGTACTTGAGTATGTCCATAATCAATTCCTTGGGATTGCTGTAGGGCAGTTTGAGCTGATAGTGGCCGTCAGCCAGGAATTCGCCTTCCTGCCTTGGATGCCAGCGCTCTTCGGCCACCCAGCGGGCGGCGGTGGGGTTGAACCGGAGCACGGCGGTGTGGTCGGCCTTGCCGGAGAAGATGCCATAGGCATCGGCGAAGTAGTCTTGCAGGGTCTGTTCGTCGATGTCGTCGGCGCGCTGGTCGAGGAGTCTGGTCTGTTTGACGCGGTCGATGGAGAAGCTACGCAGGGCCCGGCGTTTGTGGCACCAGGCGTCTAGGTACCAGTTGTCGCGGTAGTGGATGAGGCGCTGCGGCGAGACGGTGCGCCGGGTGGTTTGGTCGCTGCCGCGGGCATGGTAGTGCAGCCGCAGCTGTTTGCGCTGCAGGACGGCTTCGGCCACTTTCTGAAATGCATGCGCATTTGTTCTTATGCCCATGGCGAGCACGCGCACACGGTCGGTCAGTTCGCCGCTGCCGAGGTGTTTTGATTCCAGCAGATGTTCGATGCGTTTTTGCACCGGCCGCAGCTGATCATCGAGCAGGCCGGGCTGCAGGTCATGGATCAGTTTGTGGATGGCCAGCAGGGCATGCAGTTCCTGGGCGTTGAACCAGAGGCCGGGAAGTTCGTAGGGGTGTTCGCCGTTGCGGTCGTAGTACCAGCCGTTGGCGGAGGAATCATAATTCAGTGGCGCCCCCAGATAGTCGCGCATGACGTTGACCAGGCGCATGAAGGTGGAGCGGGAACATTCCAGTTGCTGCAGAATCTGCCGGCGGGGGATGGGATAACGCGCGTCGTTCAGCAGATTATGGAGCGCATAGATGCGTTCGAGCTTGTCCAAATGACCCCCGCGATTCAGACTGGATTTACAGCAAGATTATTAAAATACTCTTATTGGGGTTTTTTTACAAACCAGGCCGCCGATTAGGCCGCGGTTGATGCGGACGTGGTGGGAAATCCAGCACTCGAACGTCATCCGAACACGGAGGATGCAATGCTCTTGCAACTTATGACTATTGCTGAAATATCAAATAGATGACGAAGGATGAATAAAATGACTCAGGATTTTTGCCTGGCAACGGGACGGCGTACTTTCCGGCAGACTCAGTAACTCAGGCTGGTTTCCGGCTGCGTCTGGGAGAGTGTCTGTTTCTGCACCGCCCTGGCGTCGCAGGTCACCATCCTGACCTTGTAGAGCACCGAGGGCAGGTATTTGCCATGCAGCATGTTCCAGAGACTGCTCAAATCCTGCATGGTGAGGTTTTCAATATCCAGAATCAACTTATTGATATTTTTATCCAGCGTGGGACTGTTCTTCCGATCAAAGACCGGCTGCTGCTGGAAATAGCTGATAGTACTGGAGATATGTTTCAGCCCTTCTTGATAGTGGATACCGCTGAAAAAACTGGCAACCATCAGGTACAGGTTGAAATGCTGGGGTTGATTGCCGGGGGCGGTGAAACTGTGCTGACGCAGCGGGACGTTGTCCTTCTCGATGTTGACCAACGACACAACAATCCTGTTATTCAGATGGCTGGCAAGGCCGTCGTCATGCTCCAGCAGACTGGAGACCACCACCAGGTCCTCATTGAACCCGAAGCTGGCCTTAAGGTGTTGATTAAGTTCGGAAGCAATATGAAAAATTGCGCTGTCAATCATTACCATCTCCTCCCTGATGTTACCTGAAGACATCCTTGTCGCCGGCATGACAAACAATGATCAAACCGGGAAGAGAAGTGTTGCGATATCACGGGGTATTGTCAAGCAGACCTTCAGCCACCCTGGCCAGGATTATTCCCAGTATTTCCGCCGGGCATAATGCTCCAGCAATTCTATTTCATAATCCCGGCTGATCACCATCCTGGGATCATAGGCCGGTGCACTGAGGATATCCTCTTTAGCCAAATCCACACCAACCGTTTTCTCAGGCCAATTGACCCGCTCGATCCAGGCCGGATTAAGCAACACATGCTTGCCCGGCCACCGGTTGCGGGTATCAATTTCCAGATAGCGGATTTTCCAGTATTGGTCATCGATAACAAAATCAGCCACATGACCGATTTCGCCGTCTGTGGCGTCGATACGATAACCGCTGACCTGCTTCGAGCTGCGCAAGTTGTTTTCATCCTCGCTGCTCTTGTCGTTCCAGGCATCATAGACGGGGGGGAGTGGACGATGGCGACCGGCTGGTGAATCCGGAGTGGAAAACGGATCCGGCCGCCAGTAGGGAGGCCAGCCGTAATAGCGCACGTATTCTTGTTCATAACGGCGCGACACGGGTTGTTCACCGCCAGGAGGTAGCGGCGGGCTTTTCTCTATCTGATCCTGACTGAGTTCTATGTAAACCCAACTGTTGCATAAATTTTTAGATGCAGGGGCTTTTAGAGCGGTATTTTCAGGCCCGCGCGCAGATTTTTGCCACCGGAGCATAGCTCGCTCTATGTGAGGATTGGAAAAATCGAGCACGGGACTGAAAATGCTGCTATAGAAGGAGCAAAGCGGTCATGCGCTGAAAATTTATGCAACAGTTGGGTTAACTCAAGTTTCGGGGTTCGTTTGTAATAAAAACCAGTAATATCAAAGCGTTATAAAAACATCGATCGAGACAGAAGGAAAAAACTCCAAAAACTTCCGGTTTCTGGCCCCGTTTTGCGGGCGAAAATACGTAACTTATTGATTTAGAGT
>Ga0114931_10007676_pt1 | contig 13163 bp, 11 predicted proteins | sample 2SBtaG_FD_89579 | JGI IMG/M metagenome (GOLD analysis project Ga0114931, IMG submission 89579) | Deep subsurface microbial communities from Kolumbo volcano to uncover new lineages of life (NeLLi) - 2SBTROV14_V59a metaG | ecosystem: Environmental > Aquatic > Marine > Volcanic | place: Kolumbo... | reverse complement strand
CATTTTTAAAACTGAACCGTCACCAATCTCCAAAGCACCACTCTCTTCAATATTAAAATCAAAAGGACCCATGATGAAAGGTAGTCCGTCGGAAGATTGCAGATAGGCATTTGTGTCGACGCTGCATCCATTGAAGACAAAGGCATTCAGTGAGGTATTGTCTGCAGTATTCTGCTTTATGCTTCTGATACCGCACCCTTTAAGTACAACTACACTTCTGCCCCAGTCAGCATTGAAATCGATATTGCCGAAATAGTTGTGTTCCAGAGTCACTTCTTTAGCATAACTTATTTCTACGGGTGCTATTGGGGGAAGAAGGTCAAAACTGGTGTTAGTGAAACTGCAATTCCGCATTGTGAAGTGCCAGTAAGGCAATCGGTACTGATAGGCGTCATCGAAGTACTCGATGAACGAAGGGTAATCGCCCGAGAAATCATTGAAAGTGCACCCGTCGAAAGTGACATTGCCGCCCAAGAATGTGAAGGGCCTGCCAAGCAATTGCTGGCTGTAGTCGGGATTGTCGAATACACAGTTTTCAAGAGTGATGTTGTAACTATTGACGTATGAAGTATCACCCCCCCCGGTGTATTGTGAATAGAAGTTAAAATAACCTTGAAAGACTACCGGGTTACTCGTTGACCCCTCGACCAGTAAATTACCATTCACCATTATATTGGCCTCAGGGTTGACTACGGCAACCGTAAACGGTTTGCCGCAAGCAAACTGGGCGTCGATCGTAAGTCCCCCCCAATCAATTACATTCATGTTTGCGCCGTAGACATTATCGATAATAACTGGATCTTCGATAATGAAAGGAGGTCCGGGGGTCAATCCCATTGAATCCCCGTAGGCGTTCTGATATTGGCAGTCGAGGGTGACGCTCTCTCCTACTATTTTCAGAGGTTTAACCATGAACCTGTTGAAGGTAGTATCCCATTGCACATTTAGATAAACCGTAGAATAAACCGAACTTGACAAGCATATAAACAATAAAAAAAATACCCCCAGCATCAACCAAACAAATTTTCGAGTCATAACAATACCTTACGTTAATATTATTACCTTTTTTATTGAAGAAGACTCGAGAGGACTACCTTATTTTAATATAATAAAAAAGAACATTTTGTCAATATTGTATTTTAATCGTTTGCTAAAATATATTGACATAACTATTTAATCTTAATATATTTAGAGTAGTTGGGATGTCCTTTAGTGGCCTAACGAACCTTTTTGCCAAACCTCCGCCATGAAAAGATGAGAAAATAATAACGTCCTTTATAACTTCAAACCAAGGAGTGTAACCATGAAACGTTTCATCACGGTATTGGCTTTTGGGCTGATACTTTCTTTATGTCTATGGGGTCAAGTTTTTGCGCTTGGTCATCCATATCACGAAACTTATGATCCCGTGGGGGACGACCATCCCTGGGGTGGCGAAAACATATCCGTCAACACCACTCCCACTCGCACTGAAATTGACAGTCCCGGTTTCTTATCAACCGGTATTCCCGTTGTCGATGTGGTTATCAACAATTTCACTTTATTCAAAAAATTACGTTTCTACATCTATCATCATTCTTCTCTACAAAAGACTGAACCGATAAGTTACGAGAGGAGAGTAACAAGATTACCAAGTTATAACTCATCTCAAAACCATCACAAAGAAGGTGATCGATAATGAGTGGAGATAAAATCGACAGCGTAGCATTTGGTCAATCGATGAAGCATTATCTGGCTTCTTTGGTTGCTCAAAAAGATTATGATAAAGCGATCAAATACTATAAGGACAACCTTATAGAACTTGAGAGCCTTAGCAATATTCAGGCGGGAGAGATTTATCATTTAACCGCCCAAGCTTACGCATCACTCACTCATTATCACCAAGCCTTAAAAACCGCCCGTATGGCACAAAATATAATTGCCAAATCAGGTGACAACCACCTTTTGGCGGAAATATTTTTGACTATCGGCGGTATTTTACGAAATATGGGTGAAGTGAAGGAAGCCAAAAATGCTTTCCGTGATGCGGAGTCAATCTTTCGCCGTAATGATTGTCAAGAGGGAAGAAGCCGAGCATTGAATTACCTTGCCGGTCTGTTTTTCCGACAAAATGATTTCAGCAATTCTTTGCACGCTCTTATGGATGCCATCGACATTGCCCGCCAACAAAAGGATAACAAGAAATTAGCTTATATGATGGGTAATATCGGTCGTATCTATACTTTTACCGGTGATTTCAACGAAGCTATCAAACATTTGAACATCAATATTGAGTTATCTCAAAATCTTAACGATACCACCGAAATAGCACGAGCTTATCTTTCTTTGGGTTATGTTCACATGCAAAAAGGTGATTTTTCGAAAGCAAATGAATCACTGGAAAAAGCCCAACCGTTGATAATCCAAAACAAGCTCAAGCGGGATGAGGTCATTTACTTAACCTATTTTGGAGAGCTCTTTTATCTTTCGGGACAATTCGAAGAATCTCAAGAAACCTTGGAAAAAGCACTGGATCTGGCTAAAAAAATAGACCCCGATACCACTTTAACCGGGCGCGTATTACGCCATCTGGCCGAATTGAATTTAAGATTGGAAAATTACCGTAATACCAGCCGTTTCTGTGCTATGTCTTGGGTTATTATGGAAAAAGCCAACAATAAAACGGAGTTGGGTGCTCTATTGAGAGTGAAGGCTGTCTTAGCAGAAAAGACTGCGGAAAATAAGGAAAGCACCAAATACTATAAACAAGCAATCGCTCTTCTCGATGAATCCGGTGTTCTTTTTGAGAAAGCACAAGCTCTGGTGGCAGCGGGAAAATCGAAACTATTCACCTCCCGCCAACGGCTGAACTACCTATTCCGAGCTTCAGAATTTTATCAACACCACAACCTCCTTCTTAAACAGGAAAAGGTGGAAAGAATTATTAATGAAATTGATTCTTCCCCTACATTTTCCAACAAAAACATAACGGGAAAAGATGTTGGATATCCGAAAGATGTTGATTTTGTTACTGCTTCTCCTGAAATACGACATTTTAAAAAGCAATTACCTCTTTTAAGCAATACCGATTTACCCTTACTTTTAACCGGTGAAACCGGTGTGGGCAAAGACCACATGGCACGTTATTTCCACGCTATCAGTCGTCCCAATATGCCTTTTATAGCTATCAATTGCAGCTCGCTGCCGGAAACTCTTTTGGAATCAGAACTCTTCGGTTATAAAAAAGGAGCCTTCACGGGAGCGGAAAACAATAAACAAGGGCTTTTTGTTGCCGCCAACGGTGGTATTCTCTTTCTCGATGAAATCGGTGATATGCCCATAACTTTGCAGACAAAACTTTTGGGGGTCCTTGAAAATCGGAAAGTGATACCATTAGGCTCGACAACATCCGTAAAACTCGATATCAAATTGGTGGCAGCAACCAATAAAAATCTGGAACAGATGGTGGAAAAAGGCACGTTCCGTCGCGACCTTTACTATCGCCTGAGCGGTTTGCATTTTAACATCCCTCCGCTGAGAAAACGCAAAGAAGATATTCCGCTTTTATTGAAATTATTCATGAAACGCTGTCATCTTTTGAATAGTAAACAACCCATTCCCTCGGAACTGATTCAACAATTTGTCTTTTATGACTGGCCCGGTAACACCCGTGAGCTATTTAACAAAGTGAAGCGCTTAGAAATTATGACACAAATGGTCGCCGAAGGAGATTTGATAGAAATCTCTCGCACCATCTTTAACCAAAACGCCGAAGTGCTAAATAACACTTTATTCGAAAGAGTGGAACAATTCGAACGGAAAATAATTCTCGAAGCATTATTGTCAACGCATGGCAACAAATCCGAAGCGGCGCGGATGCTGGGCATTCACGAAGCTACAGTGCGGTCGAAACTAAAGCGTTATCACATAACTTTGGCAGATGTGCATTGAAATGATATTGAATATACTATTTGGTATTTCATTAATACGGAAAATGAAATAAAACAGTCATATTATCGTAACCACTTACGAATGTGACACAAACTCCTTGGTTGACGGTAAGCGTTTGTAAAACAAGCGCTTACCGTTTTATTGTGCTTTATTGTTCGTATTTTTATACGAATTTATTTTATGTTCACTTTTTAATAATTTCCAAATAAATTTTTAATCCTTTGGTCACAAACGACTTACCCAAAGTTACTTCGACCTATTGTCATCACACGGCACAAAGGTTGCTAAAAAATATAATGTCATTTTTACTCCCAAAACGCTGTTGTTTGTTTTGGTTTTCTTTTCTATTTGGTGTTGTCATCCGCACTTTGAGGGGAAGTGCGGATGGCCATTTTTAGTTTTAACTATAAAATAATCATTCATAAAAATTCTATCTTAATATCTAAACGACAATTAATAATTGTATGTTTACAAATTTTTTTTCACCAATATTTTGTCTATACAAACATATTTAATTTTGAACAACAATTAACAGCAAAGGTCAACTATGTTTAAAAATGCTCTTTATGTCTCGTTTTTTGGCTTGATTGTTGCAGTTATCGGAGTAGTTACTCTTTATAACCATTATTTGATGGGACCAATCGTATTGGGACTTACTTTAGTACCTATGATAGGCTTATTCCTGGCACATCGGTCTTTTAAATCCGCTATTCCCGATTTGATATTCGGTGCCATTGACACCGGTCTTTTGACGATACCGGCTATCTGGGGCGGGCTACAGTTTGGCGTTATCGGTGCTATTGCCGGTGGAGTTATCGGTGATGCCATAACTGACAGCATTGCCGGTTTTTTCGAAGGGGGGATTGCCGAGTGGCTACGCAATCACAATATTAATACTTCCCGGGAGCCTATTGCCACCGCTTTAGGGAAAATGGGGGGGTGTCTTTTGGGTAGTGGCTTAGTTCTGACCACAGCACTAATTTGGGGAATTCGATTGAATTAATAGTAACAGCAAAAATCTATACTGCCATATTATTGAAGGAAGATTACCCTTTTTTGCATCATTTTTCTTCATCGCCATTAAACAGTTGCGGGCGATCCATAATTAAAATACTAACGGGAAATCTTTCGATCTCTTGGGGAATTTTATTGCGAACGTTTTGATCGTCTCTAATAATTTGCACCATAATGCATTTCTGTTTTTGGCATAATCCGATAGCTACTCCAATGACACCATCAATGGCCATAAGATGCGCTTTATTTTCTTCGAGAATTTCTTCAATTGTCCGTTTCGAAGGGTTCATTATTGGTCTTTCTCTTCATTGTAAATCAAAAGAGGAACTCAACAAACAATTTAAGTTCCTCTTCATAAATTTAAAAATTAAAATATCCCTATTTATTTACCACAGATGGTTACATTAAGAGCGCTGAGGACATTTTGAATACGGTTACCCCAAGTGTAACCTTGTTTATTGCCAGCAAAAAGTAACGCCACCGGATTATCATTGGCATCATCGGTAACAATCAAAGAACCGGAATCACCCGCTTTGGAAAAACGACTTGATATGAGCACCTGATCGACAAAGCGCGTATTTGCCCCAGCATACGCTATAGTGACAGTAGCATTAACACCGATAACTGTCCCATGGGTTTCACTAGAGGTACGGCCAACTTTTTTGACGGGCAAATCTAAAACAGCATCAACCGGTGTGGAATTAGGTAAGCCATAAAATTTAGAAGGGGTGGCGCATCCGATATCAGCGGTGGATGAGATAGCAATAGCGCAATCTACCGTATTATTAGCATTGGCACCGGTATTAACTTTAACAAACTGACTAAGAGTGGCAATTTGATCACTTAATGAGCCACTGCACATGGGTTTATTATCATAACGGCCGGGCTGAACAATCGGCTCTCCGGGTGAACCGGCGTTTTCACGGGCGAGCACATGGTTATTACTCAAAATATAAATATTACCGCCTTTTTCAACCGCACAGCCAAAAGTACCGGAAGCACACTCATTATAATTACCTATGGAATATCCGATTGGCACGGGACGAGTGGCACGCGTTTTAAGATCTACTTTACCACCGCCACCACCAGTACCGCCTGGTTTTTTAAACAACTGTGGCCGACCGGTTACAAAAACTTTCACGGGCACACCTTCTATATTAGCGGGGACGCCCGTTACTCCCGGATTATCGGCAAGAGCCATTATAACTACTTTACCATTATTATCACGCCCTGTAGCAGTTCCAAATATTCCTTTGATAGATTCCAAAGAAGAAGCGTGACGATTTTGGACAGCCATGACCTGAGCTACTTCAGAGGCATTGGGGGGCAGCATTTTAGCTGTAGCCATGGGATTGGGAGTAAATACCGCAGCGTTATCAGGCCCAATGGGCTGATTATCGGAACAGCCAATCCAAAAGAATGCAGTAAGAGCGACCAATAAAGTCAACGATAGGACTAACAACGACCATCTTGAATTTCTTTTCATCTTTGTTCTCCTGTTGAACATGGTGAGGATTAAGGCAGATTACAATCTGTCTGAGGATTCATCCAGATTTTTCTGGAGTTCATAAAATTCCTTTTGTTTATCTTTTTACCACCTCCTTCAAAACAGAGATATGGAACCACGACCTATGGTTTCTTATTGAAGTATTATCTTTAAAATAAAAAAGTGACCTTTGAAAAACAAAATTAACTTGTACAGACATGCTTTTTCACCTGAGCTATAATAAAAAAATAAATCATTTTTTTTTTCTGTCAAGTTAAAAGACACCGTTAAAATTGGATACTACTGCGTCAGACGCTCCACTTCCTCAACTTGCTTGGCGAATAACTTGACCGTGGCATCCACCGGCGCCGAAGTTGTCATATCAACGCCACATGTTTTCAAAAGCTCGATAGGGTAGTCTTTACCACCGGATTTTAAAAGCTCCAGATAGCGCTCAATAATACCATCTTCATTATTAATAATTTTATCCAAAATTGCCTGAGAAGCGGCATAAGAAGTAGCATATTGATAGACATAAAAGGACATATAAAAATGAGGGACACGACTCCACTTAAGAGGAGAGTAATCATCGAGAGTCAAAGCGGGTCCGTAATATTTCTGCGTCAGTTGACCCCACAAATCATTTAACATATCCGGAGAAAGGGCCTGGCCTTTTTCGACTTGTTCATGGATAGCCAATTCAAAAGTGGCATACATTACTTGATGAAAGAAAGTTCCCATAGTGTTATCAATCTGCCGATTTAGAAGATACAGCTTTTCCTGTTTATCTTTTGCCTTTTTTAGCAGATACTGTAACAACAAACCTTCGTTGAGAGTCGAGGCAACCTCCGCAACAAAAGTAGAATATTGCGCTTTGGGGAAAGGCTGAGTGGCATTGGAAAAATAGCTGTGCATGGCATGGCCCATCTCGTGGGCTAAGGTAAACATATTGTCCACGGTATCATTGTAATTCATCAAGACAAAGGGATGAACCGAATAGTTTCCCCAGCTGTAAGCACCGCCGGTTTTCCCCTCCGTTTCAAAAACATCGACCCAACGAGAAGTAAAAGCATGTTGTAATTTTTCATTATATTTGCTTCCCAAGGGTTTGATGGCTTCCAAAACCTCATTAACGGCATGGTCATAAGGAACTTCATAATCTTTCTCGGGAAAAAGAGGGCAGAGCATATCAAACGGCCTTATCTTGTCGAGTTTCAAAATTTTCTTACGAAGCGCCGTCCATTTATGTAATCCCTCCAGATTTTTCTCGGTGGTGCTGATTAAAGAATGATAAACGGTTAAAGGAATATTGTCCCCATCAAGAGCACTCTCAAGGGCGCTATGGTAACGCCGGGCTTGGGCATAAAAAATATTTTTGTTCACTTCCGTCGATAAAGTAGCCCCAAGGGTATTAATATGCTCTTTATATACGGAATAAAAAGCATTGTTAGCATCTTCCCGAACGCGGGGATGAGAAGACTCCAAGAACTTGGCAAAACGCTGCTTGGTCAACTGCACTTCATTGCCATCTTCATCTTTTATGATAGGGTATTTCAAATCGGCATCATCAAGCAAAGAAAAAATAGTATTGGGACCTTTGGCAACCATTGTAGATAACGATAATAATTCCTCTATCTCTTCCGAGCGAATATGAGCACGAGAACGAATCAATTCTTTGATATAAAAATCATAAAGGTCGGTTTTTTCAAATTGATACGATAATTTAAGCAGTTCCTCATCGGTCATTTTCAACAGCTCCGGCTCGACAAAAGCAAAAGCGGCGCCGGCTTGTGCCGAAAGCATAGCGGCACGGTCGGTCATCGCCTGGTATTTTGAGAGACGGCTATCAAGGTCACGGTTGAGTTGCGCATATTGATAAAGATTCCCCATCAAGCGCGATAACTCCCCTCTTGTTTCCAGACATTGAAAAAGGGTCTCAGGTGAAGATAATTTACTGAAATAGTTTTTAGCGGCTTCGATAAGTTCTTGCGCTTTTTGATAATCAGCTTCCCAAGCTTCATCGGACTTATAAATATCACTCAAATCCCACTTGTGCTTGTTATCAATCTCATTTCTCAAGGGAATTGTTTTGGCTTTATCTTGTATGGATGTTGTCATTTTTACTCACTTTCCGGTTTTTGTTGAATAATATTCTTTAATAAACAGAAAATAATAATAATAAGCAAGTTTTGTCTATCTGCTTTTGGCACCAATTCTCCTTCTTAATCACAGGAGCATTTATTTATAAAAACTTCTTCTTACATTTCTTCCACACACCCGGCAATCAAATCGCGTAGAATCGGTTCTGTTTTGGATGCGGTGCCAATGACATCTTCCAGCGAGCAGGGATGCATGGCATCGGGCAGACCCATATCGGTAATAATGGAGAAAGCGAGAATTTTGTTATGCTGATGATGCGCTGCCAAAACTTCCGGAACGGTGGACATCCCCACCGCATCGGCGCCAAAACCGCGAAACATACGATACTCGGCGGCGGTTTCCAAACAGGGACCGGTCAACCCGAGATAAACCCCTTCTTGTAAACGGAGCTTCTGTTTTAGCGCAACCTCTTTTGCCAAAGTTTGATAATTACGATTGTAAACTTCGTACATATCGGGGAAACGGTCGCCCCATTGGTCATCATTAGGTCCAATAAGGGGATTGCCCGGAAAAAAATTGATATGATCTTTGATAAGCATAATATCCCCGGGTTTAAAATTGGGATTCAAACCACCGGCGGCGTTGGAAACAATCAAGGTCTCCATCCCCAGAGCTTTTAACACCCGAACGGGAAAAGCAATTTGTTGAAAGCTGTAACCTTCGTAATAATGAAACCGTCCCTGCATACAAATAACCGGTTTACCGCGAAGGTTACCTAACAACAAACGTCCCGCATGTGATTCCACCGTAGAAACCGGAAAATGGGGAATTTTATCATAATCAACAGTTGCCACCATTTCAATGCCATCGACCAAAGAGCCCAACCCGGTCCCAAGGATAATACCAATGGTGGGATTGAAATCTGTTTGACTTCGAATAAAAGTTGTGGCTTCATTAAGTTGTTGATAGAATACTTCAATTTCTGACATAACTTGGTTCCTTTTATACTGAATATATTATTTTTGATTTGAATATAACAATTAAAATCCAATTGTCACCAAAAAGGTAATAGACAAAAAAGGTTATAAAAAAAGACCGGCTGGAAGGGACTTATAGCCGGTCTTTATTGTTAGGTGGGAAAGTTTTAACTCTTCTCTGCTTTATCCATTTCTTCTTCGAATTTAGCCGCCACACTGTCAAGCGCTTCGGCAATATTATCCGGTGTAATTTTATTTTCTTTAGCTTTTTCGGGAGATTGGTCAATATCAATATTGTTATGTTCAATATGTTTCTCAGGCGCTTCCGTAGATATCTTTAACTTATCGGTGCCCACCGCTTTGGGGTTTTGGACTATATCACTTTCTTTGCCAATAAACCCGGGGGGTATATCTTCCGCCCGTTGTGTGGTCTCAACAAATTCACCGGGTTTGGGTGGAGCATCTTGTTTTAACGGAGCTTTTTTTTCATCGATTGCTTTCTCGGCCGTTTGTGCTTGGTATTTTTCCAAAGCGGCGGCTAATTCGGGATCAATATTTTTCTCTGTTTCCTGAGATGGTTCTTCTGAAGGAGTTGTTTGCTCGGCATCAACAGGAATTATTGTTTCCACCGCATTGGCTTCTTCGGTCGTGATTGCTTCTTCTTGAGGAGGAGTGGCAATAGTCTCCATCTTTTTCTGATCAACTTCCATTGAATCAGTTACTTCGATTTCGTCACCGGTCAAATTTTTCTTTATATCGGCTTTGGCAATGTCATCAATCATATCCATATGAGAGTTGAGTAAATTACGTATTTTGGAAATAAATGATTTCTTAGTCAACTCCAACTTGCTAATCTGATTTTCCAATTCGGAAATCTTTGAGGACTGCGTATTAATCATTTTACCCGCTTCTGATTTTGCCTGCGAGATAATAAGCTCAGCTTCTTTTTTGGCATTGGCAATTGTTTGGTCGGCATTGCGACGAGCATCGATTGCGGCACTTTTAATGGTATCCTCAAATTGTCTCAAACCAGCTAATTGTGATTTAAGAGAATCAATTTCCATAGAAAGTTTAAGATTTTCCTGCTTAACCTCTTCCAATACTTTCGCAGTTTGTTCTAAAAAATCATCAACTTCTTCTTTATCATATCCGCGCATCTGGTTCGAAAACTCATAATTGCGGATGTCGTTGGGAGTTAAAGCCATAATCAACTTACCTATTTTTTAAGTTCTTTATCTTCTCTTTCAAATCTATATTTTCAGCTGTTCGAAAGTCGAACAATTATCTAAAATATCTTTAATATTATTATCGTAACATTTGAGAAAATAATTAACGGACAATTAGATATTTTTCATAAGATGAATAATGTAAAAAGAGTAAAAAGAAGAATATCGGTTGATAAATTACAAGTAATTACGAGTTCCAAACAATGCCGTACCGATACGTATCATAGTGGAACCTTCGGCAATTGCCAGCATAAAATCATGGGTCATTCCCATAGAAAGATTTTTAAACCTTTCCCCAACAATTTCCCGACTTTGAGTGAAAAGATTATAACATTGGCGAAAAACAGCTCTAATTTGCTCTTCATCATCAACAAAAGGTCCCACCGTCATTAAACCGGTTAAGTTGATATTATCCAATTGATTGACCTTTTCAACCAAATCCGGATAATCTTGTGGCAAAACTCCGTATTTTTGACTCTCACCGGAAGCATTAACCTCTATATAGCATTCTAATTCTTTGTTAATTTCAGCCGCTCGACGGTTGATTTCTTGAGCTAATTTGAAAGAATCAACCGCTTGGATAACATCGAATAATTTCACCGCTTTTTTAACTTTATTGGTTTGTAGATGACCAATCAGATGATAGCGGGCAATATTGCCCAAAGCCAATATTTTTGTTTCCGCTTCCTGAACCTTGTTTTCTCCAATATCATGGATTCCGATATCAACAGCCGCTTTGACGTAGTCAGCAGGGTGGGTTTTAGTTACCGCCATAATAGTAATATCATCAATATTGCGGCTATACATTTCACAGGCATGAGCAACGAGGCTTTTCAGTTTTACATAATTTTCCGCTATCTGTTGTTCCATATTTTTATAATAGTCTTCTATTTTTAAAAATCAAGAGGCTTGACATAATTAACATAATTTGTAACTTGTTAAGAAATAATTAAAAAAACAGTAATTCAAAATAGAGGTAAATCCCATGGCAAAAGCTCATCCCGATACTCTGGCAGCTTTAACCTCTGGTATCCAATCCGAAGTTGCCAGTTACGTTTTTTATTTGGAAGCATCCAAAAAAACCGAAGCACAAGAACATAAAGAAGTTTTGGAAAAACTCGCCTTAGAAGAAAAAGATCATTTCCACATTCTGGAAAGACAATACGACTCTTTGGTACGTAGCGAGAAATGGATTAGTACCGCCGATATTCTCAATCAGGATGGTCTCCCGGAAATCTCCGAAGAAATGAGTAGCCAACACCAAGATTTAATCGATGAAGTTGCCAATACTCATTCCATGACAACAATTCTGGATATCGCCTATCGCCTTGAAGAAGAAGCCTATCAACTCTTCTCCTCCGCCAAAGAAAAAGTTCCTTCGGAAGAAGGGAAAAAGATGTTCGAGCAACTCTCAAGATTCGAACAAGGACACATGAAACTTATCTCAGAAATGAAAAAGAAATATAGTTAAAATTATTTTGTTCTAATAACATTTATATTTTAGATAAAGCCCCTTATATTTGAGAAGGGGAGCGAAAGAGCGATTGAGTGAAACAAAAAGCTTGCTCTTGATTATTTTTCGAATATAAAAAAGGGATTTTTTATGCCAAAGAAAATTCTTATACTCAACATCTTTGTTCTATTAGTCATTTTATTAGCTCCATTAATATCCGCTTCTATTTCCTTTTCTCTTCAAAATGATTTCGTTGTTCCGGGATTATCAAAAACCATTGAACAGATACAACTTAATTATTACGATAGTATGAATCAACCCGAGTTTCTTGCTTCCGATGGCGAGAATATCGTTTTGTATTTGCCAGAGTCCGATTCAACCATCTTTAGTGCTTCCTTAGAGAATAATTATCTTTCCTATCAAATTTTATTTGCCGATATCAACCGCGACTCCATACCCGATATTCTGGTCGGTTATTACTTTGACCATCAAACTTATCAAGGAGATACGGTATGCCAATTGATATTTTACGATGGTGCCCGGCATTATCAAAAAACAGATTCTGCCTTTTTTGAAAATGTTAACTCGTCATCCTTATTTTTAAATTCCCCTTTTCAATTTGTATCTTTAAAAACGCTCGACATTGATAACGATGGCTATAACGAACTTTTTTTCTCCTTTGACCAACAACATCTTTGGGAATTTCAACATACTCTCTCTTTAGCTACTATGGGGAAGACTATCCTCTATTATTCTTTTCCCGATTCAATAATTTGGCAGAAAAGTAATTTATCTAAAAAAACTGACTATTTGACTAATGTAAATGACACAAATTATTTCATTACCACCTGCTACGACAATTATACTTCCAAAAGCGCCGTCGATACTTCTCTACATTCCAATAGTACCATAGCGATAAAAATCTTTAAAAGCAATGGTGATACTTTAACAATGATAAAACCTTCTGATAGTTTATT
>Ga0114931_10007675_pt1 | contig 13164 bp, 12 predicted proteins | sample 2SBtaG_FD_89579 | JGI IMG/M metagenome (GOLD analysis project Ga0114931, IMG submission 89579) | Deep subsurface microbial communities from Kolumbo volcano to uncover new lineages of life (NeLLi) - 2SBTROV14_V59a metaG | ecosystem: Environmental > Aquatic > Marine > Volcanic | place: Kolumbo... | reverse complement strand
TCAAATTCGCAAGGAAGCATGGGAAAGTTACGATTCCGAGAAAATGTGTCATCGAAACCGCGACAACCTGTTGTCCCTTGGAGTTCAGAACTTGCTGGACCATAAACCTGATTTTCAGGACGATCTCTGGCGGTAAGTTCTTATTTCACAGGGACTTGGCCTACATCTCTGAGTGAAAATTTGCGAACGGCATCGTTCTTGCGTTTCTGACGGACAGGCACTCTAAGCGTATTGACTCTTTCTCTGTTTCATCATTTCTGGAAAAGGATTAGATAATGCAAAAATTCAAAATTCTGGTTTGCACTGCGGCGACTGTTCTGGTGATTCCGATCACGCAAACCCAGGCCGACGACCATTCGCAACTTGACGTTCGTCAGTTGGTGCGTTCGCTGCGAGCGGATTCCGCACGTCTTTATCGCGAGATTCGAGCCACCGCATTTCAGCGTCCTGATTATCGAGGATTACTTCAGGATGCAGACGACCTCTGCGAGCTTGCGGCTAATCTCGATCGTCTTGTTTGCCGCAATGCAAGCCCGCGTTTAGTTCGTCGGGACGTCATCGAATTCGATCGTACCTTTTACGCGTTGATGAAAACCGCTAAAGCGAACGTCATTGCTAAAAAAGTTCGCGTCAGAAATTACCGGAGCGACGACTTTTGCGAGTTTCGAAATGGCTATACCTGGTCCGAAGGGCGTTATCGCAGCAGGGTTTTTCCCGGACGACGATTGAATGTCTTGTTCGATGATGTCGACGAGCTTTTATTCGATCTGAGGGATGCTCTGGGAATCAAACCGATTCCAATCAAGCAACCCAAAGCTCCGAATGGACAACCGCTGCCGATACAGCCAGCACCAAAAGTGAAGAGCAACAGACCAATTATCGACGAAAACGACGCTCCGCCGTTACCCAAACCGCCTGCTGCAAAAAAGAAGAAATTGCAACCGCCAATTCCTACGATTTGAAAAATGATTCGTTGTATCAAATTCAGCTTCGGGTTTGGGGTAGCTCAACTTGTAAAAGTTCAGACGACCCAGCACCCCGGCTGAGAGAAACAACCGGGGTGCGATTGAAAGACTGAATTCTTACCAATTCAGCTACGGGTTTGGCGCGGGGAACTCGCTTAGTTTTGAAGGTTGGGATGTCATGGAACGCTGCACGCTTCCTCACAGGCGCGGCTCTTTTTTCCGTAGCGGAATTTCCAAAAATTCAGACGAGTTCACGTCAAGCGGGGAATTCACCTTAAGACATTATGGATGGCCCAGCGTTTGTCGGGCTTCAAGGACGGAGTCGAGAACGTAATCCACGTATTGAGATTCGGCAAAGGGGCTCATGATGTAGGATTTTAAGGCGGGAATCGGTTCGCCAAAATCGGTTTCGCGATAGCAATCGGTCAAAGAGATTACCACGCCTTTCCCCTTGAGAGCTGCTGCGTGTACAACGTCGAAAACTTTGCGATTGAATTCATTATGATTGCGAAATTCCACGCGATACGTGGGATCGCTCTGCTCTCTTTTTGCAACCTCGAAAGTATCAACACCTTCGGGGTAAACGCGAAACAATGTCACCGGCCCAAAATTCTCGCGATTCAAAACCGAGATCGAAGCCTGACCTTCCAACCGGTCGCGAAGCACTTCTGCCATGGTCACCAGATGACCGATTAAACTGCGATATCCCTGTTTGCCGAAAAGAAGTAAATTCGCCAAAGCGGACATCGGCCCGCCACCGCTTCGGCTGGTTTCCAGCGTGTACCGTCCGGGATGATGCTCTCCCGTTTGGAAGAGATACGGTGTCGTTTCTTCCCCGCGTGTAATCAACTTCAGATCGCGTTCGTCTTTCAACAAAACAAGGCTCGATGTGTAGGGCGTAAAACCGGTTTTGTGGAAATCGATACCCAGAGAATCTGCAAGTTTTAAGTGCTTCATGGACCGCGCAACACCTGCCAGGGCGCGGTTCGTTCTGCTGGGGAATTCCAACGGGTTTTCGTCGAAGTTGTAATCGTTAAACACACACCACGCCCAACCGATGACCGCATCCGCATGAATATGGGGTGTATAATCAAGTTGGAACTCCTCGACGAACCGTTGACGTATCTCATAGATTGTTTCCAGATCGTCAATACCGAACGCATCGGTCGTTCCCATCGTGGCCACGATGCAGGCGATTTTTCGACCGTCTTCCAGGAGCATCCGCAATTCGCTTTCCAACAGATCGGTCTGCATTTCGTTCTTGGAATTGGTGGGAATTTTTTTGACGTGCTTCTCTCCCAAGCCGATCCAGTTGGCGACCGTCGTACAACTGTAATGGGCACAGTCGGAACAGAGCAGATAGGCCGGTTCCCGGACACCCTCTTGCGACGTTGCGGGACAGGCTTTTTCCAAGCCAATTTTCGCTCCGTACAATAAAGCCGCTGTCCCACCAAAGCTGAAGATGCCCGCGGCTTTTTCGGCATCGTAGCCAACAAGGTCTGCCGACATCGATGTCGCTTCGACTTCCGCTTGGACAACCTTGCGAGACGTTTCATCGCTGCACAGGTTCGGATTGTAGATCGAAGGTAATAACCCTCCGATAATACTGGGAATCGTCGGCGAACCGACCACGTTAATTTGAGATCGCGGATGACCCCAGATAAACATCCCAGAAAGATAATCGACCAACTGCTCGGAAACCGATTCCAGCGATTGCGGTTCATCGGCAATGCGTTGATGACGGGCTGCTTGAAAATCCAGTTTCTCGGGATGTCCCAGCATCGGTACCACCGACTTCATGCGATCGACTCGGTCCAATGCCCGTAGAAACGAGAAGACGAAATAAGCATCGTGAACTTTGTCGGAAATCGGCTTGGGAAAAGCCTGTTTCAGCGAATCGACAAGTTGTTTGTAAGCATAGGTCATGGTTCTTCACGAATACCAACCTTTGAAAGTACCATTGCTTATCCTAGCAAAGACAGGAGTTTTTCGACAACAACGTTGACAAGCCGCTCATCTTACTGCAAAACACCGTATCTGACTAACGATTGGCGGCAGGTCTTTGCGTCGACGAAAACCTCCGCACGAATTCCATGTTTTTGAGCAGCGGTAACGTACTCGGGGATATCGTCCGTGAAGAAGCATTCCTGCGGGTCGCAATCGATTTTTGCCAAAGCATCGCGATAGATTTCGTCATCCGGTTTGACCGCACCGACTTTGAACGACAGTACTTCTGCGTGGAAGTATCGGAAAAGATTGAATTTTCGTCCAACGAATTCGTAATGCCCGATACTCGTGTTCGAAAGCAGAACCAATCTCATGTTCGTTTGCGACAACTCTTCCAGCAATGCGAACATTTCACGATTCAGATCGAAAATATCGGAACCGGCAAGAATCAACTCATCCAGGTCGAACTGCGTCTTCACCAATCCTTCCAATTCGCTAACAAATTCTTCTTTGCAAACTTTGCCGCACTCGAAACGGTGTTGCAACCCCGACCCGAACAAAATCTCTTGAATCTCGCTGCCGGTTTTCCCGCACAATGCGCCAATCTGTCGGCACATTTTTTCGTGCGAAAAATTGACGAGAACGTTTCCCAAATCGAACACACAGGTTTTGATCACTCTGGGGAGATTCCTTTTTCAGAAACAAATCGACCCCAACCAACGCCGCTTCGGATGGCCGAATTGTCTAACTACGTTCTTATTTTGGCGGCAGGTTTTTCGTAAATTTGTAAGCGAGTCCGATCCATTCTTTGAAGTTTTCATCGGTTTCATAGCCGTGCGGTAATACATAAACGATCGAACTGAGAACCTTCCCGGTGAAATTAAACGGAGCGGTAAACGGTTCCCGAAGCACGTCTTCGCTACCCTCTTTTCCCAACCTGAGAACCAGTTTCTCTTCGATGACGCCACAACACATGTTGCCGTTGTGCATAAAGGCAAGACCGCCGAACATTTTCTGCTCGCGAAACCCACGGTGTCGTTTCAACACGTGTCGAATTCGTTTCGCAATTTCTTCGCTGTAGGGCATGAGAAATCCTTTTTTCTACTTATCGCTTCGCCTTTGCAACTCGCTTCACTTTCTCATCTCGAACGGGTATTTTCAACGGAATGATTCCATTGATTCGAAAGGATATTTTATGAAATACTTCTGTCGTCTTTCCTTCGTGTTGTTCTTTTCCTTTTTTAGTCTCGCTACTCTTTCTTCTCAAGCGCACGCCGCCAAGAAAAAACCGCTGAACTTCGTCTTCTTTCTGGTGGATGATCTTGGGTTCATGGATGTTGGTTGTAACAACCCTGGCACATTCTACGAAACCCCGAACATTAACCGGCTGGCGAAAACCGCAATGAGATTCACCAACGGTTACGCTGCCAATCCCGTTTGCAGTCCCACCCGTTACAGTATTATGACGGGAAAATATCCATCACGGGTCGATGCTACGAACTTCTTCTCTGGCAGACGAGCCGGTCGCTTTCGTCCCGCCCCACTTCACGACCGCATGCCTTTGAGTGAAACGACAATTGCCGAGGCACTCAAAGCGCACGGTTATAGCACGTTCTTTGCAGGGAAATGGCATCTGGGGCCGAACGAAAAATTCTGGCCTAAGAAGCAGGGGTTCGATGTCAACATGGGCGGGTTTGTCCGAGGTGGTCCCTACGGCGGCAAGAAGTATTTCTCGCCTTATGGAAATCCGCGACTCTCCGACGGACCCGACGGCGAACATCTTCCCGACCGTCTTTCTACAGAGACTGCGAAGTTCATCGAGATTAACAAAGACAAACCGTTTCTTGCCTATCTGGCGTTTTACTCGGTGCATACTCCTCTGATGGCTCCCAAACATCTCGTCGAAAAATACCGGAAAAAAGCAAAACGTTTGGGGTTAAAAGAAAAACGGCACTTCGCACCTGAGGAGCAGAACCTGCCCATTCAACGAAAACGCCGAGTGCGCATTCTGCAAGATCACGCGGTCTATGCCGCAATGGTGGAATCGGTAGACCATGCAGTCGGCAAAGTCCTTGCAAAGCTGGGCGATCTTGGGTTAACGGAAAATACCGTGGTTTTCTTTATGTCCGATAACGGTGGGCTGAGTACTTCCGAAGGCAGTCCGACTTCCAATCTTCCGCTTCGAGGTGGAAAAGGTTGGACTTACGAAGGAGGAATTCGCGAACCGTTTCTCATTCGCTGGCCGGGAGTTTCCAAGCCCAACAGCACCTCTGACGTTCCTGTGATCAGCACCGATTTCTATCCCACGATGTTGAACATGGCGGGTTTCAAATTACTGCCCGGACAACACAAAGACGGCAAAAGTCTCGTCCCCTTATTGAAGGGAAAAAACAAACTGGATCGCGAAGCGATCTATTGGCATTATCCGCACTACTCGAATCAAGGGGGATTCCCCAGTAGTGCAGTACGAATGGGAGACTGGAAACTCATCGAACGGTTGGAAGACGGTCGCGTGCATCTCTTTAATTTGAAAGAAGATGTCGGTGAAAAAAACGACTTGGCTCAACAACAGGAGCAGCGAGTTTCGTTCATGCGCAGAAAACTCCATGCCTGGTACAAAGAAGTCGATGCGAAGTTTCTAAGAGCAAAAAAGGATGGCCCCGAACCCTGGAAACCGCGCTAACGTCGCTTCGACTCGGTAAAATCGTGTTTTTGACAGACTGCGGTTGCGTTTTGCCAAGAGAAAAAGGCTGTGTGCCGAAAACACACAGCCTTATGTAGTTATGATTTCTTACTGAGGAATTTAACGCGCCCGTGAAACCTTCATTTCACGAATTTGAAATTTTTTGTCTTTACCTTTTCTCAAGAGAAACGACACGGTTTGCCCGTTCTCATTTTTATAAATGATTTTCTGACCTCCGGTTCGACGATCGGCACGCGCCGCTGTGACTAACGTCAATCCTTTCAACTCTCCTTGAATTTTATTAAGTTTCGATTTGCTCAGTTTTCCAGCACGAAGAGAACGCAAATCGCCTTTGGCTCGTTTGAGGATGAATTGATTGACAGTTTTCAGTTTGTTATCAGCAACCGCGGAAACGAAGGATTGCACGGTGGCTGCAATTTGACCCTGCAAGGCGTTGTTACGACCATAGCCGCTTCCACCTGGGCGACCACCGCCACCAGGACCGGCACCGCCTAAACCTGGGGGAGAAGCACCACCGCCTCCACCACCGGCACCAAAAGATCCTGGGGGAGTCGCGCCACCGCCTCCACCACCGCTACCGCCGGCGAACGAACCAGGGGGAGGCGGTTGATTTTTTCCTGCACCATTCTTCCCTCTTTTTTTATTTTTCTTTCCAAAATTGTCACCGCCGGGAGGGGAAACGGATAATCCACCCGTGTTATTCCCTTGTCCTCCGCTCTTGGCTGTTTTGCCACCGTTGTCATCGTCGGGCGAAACAGATAAACCGCCCGTGTTATTCCCAGACTTCTTCGTTTGACCACCGTTTCCGGATTTATTTTTTTTGTTGAACGAGCGATTGGGATCAACCTTTTTTATTTTGCTCGAATCGCCGTTCGATCCTTTACCACCGCCTCCTGCTCCTACCGACTGAAGTGGAGGCAGACCGGTTGCTGGGTCGACTTCATACTCGTCTTTGGTACTATTTTTCGATTTTTCAGCTTTCTTCTTTTTTCGTTTCGAACTCTGTCTTTTGCGACCGTTGCTGTTTGAAGCTGCCGGCTTGTTCCGATTTCCATTATCATTTTGAGCGAGTTTCTCGGTGTCGGTTTCTCCCGAATTTTTTTGAGACTGCACATTGTCCGATTTGCTTGTACAACCCACCGCAAAAGCCAATAGGCAGACAGCAAAAATACCAAGCATCAATTTGAATTTCATCATGAGAATGCCTTTCGGAAGAGGCCCGAAACGGAAAAACGAATTTATTGTTAGCGAAGCTGGATCCTCGCTTGCGACTTGCCGACGTTTACAAAAAACTCCCCACGGTCTGCCATCCTATGTCATCTTGCCTTCAATCTCTACTCGAATCGCGGTTCGAGTTCGAATTCCTCTGAAATAGACCTACGACTTGCCCCCGACCTTCTTAGGAGATTTTTTCGAAAAATCTCGTAATTTCAGATTTTCTCGCTTTCTTACCCACCCGTGATGGGCCGCAATGGTAGTTGGAACCGCCATTTTGTCGATATTGCGACGATCTCTGCGATCGTTTTCGGTGTTGTTTGCCAGTTCACCGCTCGGCAATCCTGAAGCAGATTCCGCTGCCGAATTTCTTATTTACCGCCAATAATTCTGGCGACTTTCACCACTTCTCTGGGAATCAGCAATCCCTCGACATTACTAAGGAAATTGGCAGAGATGGTCCAGTAACTCAAAACCTCGAACATGTCTTCCATTTTTTCCAGATCGAGTCCGAACTGCAATTTCATTTTTTGTGCTTCACCGGGTTCCATGTCTTCGAACTGGCTGATCATCAGGAAGTCGCCGTTATTTCCCAGACTCAAATGCAAATCGCGCAGTTCCGAAGAGAGATGATGATCGATGGGAATCTCGACATCGAGCGGACCGTTTTTCAGATAGCGGTGAAACACGTTCGGTTCGCTTTCGACAATTCGTGCTGCCGTTTCGCAGACGGCGTAAACCACACTCTCGTCTACCATATTGGCTTCGAACGGTTCGGGAGAATAATGTTTGCTCCAGGTTTCGGCGAGCAGGTCAAGTTGCACATGGGGTGGAACGGCACGCAAAAAAGGAACTTCGGTGAGAAACCCGAAAGAGCCATGGCCGTCGTCATCGATCTGATGTGCCAGCGTGATGCGTTCCAACGTTTCCTGAAACGCGACGCGGAACGCCAGATAACTGAGGCACGACTGAGGTAATGTGTCGGTCTGTATGTTAAGCATGATGTCTTCCATGCTCGCCGAGATTGTACCCGGATTCAATCGAAACTTGAAAGAAATCTCACCTTTTTCGAGATAGTCAAATTGTCATTCGATACGGTCGTCAGGACCGGAACTCCAGCTATAATCCGCTGTGTTTCCCCTGCTTCTCGGATTGTCAAGCATCATTAACACTGGGCAATTTAGACCGCGACAAAATGATGTCCAGAACGCCGTTTCAGACTTATTTCATAGCCATAAATGCAATTTGTCTCTCAGTTTCGCTGGGAGCTTCTTTTCAATCGCTTTGCGAATCTGGCGTTCGTGATATCGGGTGCTGAAGTGCATGGCGATGATCAGCTCATTCTGAAATTTTTCTGCTCGTTCGATGAGATCGTCGAGGTGAGTGTGGCCGAATTTGTGGATTTTTTCCTTGCGATGTTCGGGACGGAAAAAGGTCAGCTCGGTAATGAGGATTTTCGCCTGGTAAACCGGGGGGTAAGCGTCGAGTCCTCCCGGGGCGGTGTCTCCGACATAACAGACCAGCGGAAATCGGAATTCCTGGCTGACTTCTTTTCCAGAATATCGTAAATCGCGAATTTGTTCGCCGCTGAGACCCTGAAATTCGGCTCTGAGTTTTTTGCGACGTTCCCAAACCACGTAGCCAACAGAGGGAACCGTATGCTCAGTTTTGAAAACGGTGACGACATGTTCTCGGGAGAGTTCGATTTCGTCCCCCGGTTTCACACCGACAAGCTCACAGACCATCCGACCACGATCCAGTCGCTGCCAGAGATCGAGAATTCGTCTGACAGTTTCCAGGCTGCCTTGCGGTAAATAAATCGTAGGCGGTTCCATGCGCATCATCCGACGTCGGGCAACATACACGGGAATGGCCGCGAGATGATCGAGGTGGCTATGGCTGACGAAAATCGCAGGAATTCCAGTGAACGACCACGGAGAGCCTCCCAGGTCGAATCCAATTTTCAATTCGGGAATTCGCCAGTAAGATTGCACGGCAGCACGGGAATACCCTTCGATAGTGAAACCCTCGAAGTGCATTGTGTTGTAAGGAAGATTGTCAACCATGGAAATCGGAACGATTTTCTTAAATTTCAAAAAGGTGGAACAAGGACGAAAGTAAAACGGTTATCGCAAAATGAGAGTGGAAAGTCGATCATGGTTCACGAAACGCGAACGACTCTTCCAGAAACGATGCTTTTTGCTTCAGCATGACAGATTTTGAGCGCATCCCAGGCGAGTTCACCCGAAAGCAGGTCCGGCACTTTACCAGCGATGACTCCGTCAACCGCTGTCTGAAGTTCAGACGTAAACGCCGCACACCATTCGTTTCCACCCTTCAACTTCGGCTGACGTGGCTTTCCGCGATCGGTGATCAGAGTCAAAGGGCGTTCAACAATCCATTCACTCCCGATAGTCCCTGCGTTGAACAGGACCGTTGCTTTTTCGAAATATAGCTCGAATCCATGTGCAAACTCCAGTTTCGCTGCTGCAATTCCACCGCTAACACAACTTAAGGCGAAGCTGGGATCGTCATAGAGGTATTGTGTATGAACATGATTGACCAAGCCGTCTTCCACAATCCCTCGTGAAAAGATTTTTTTTGGACAGCCGCACAAGACACGTATGAAATGGTTGTCGTGAATATGAAGGTCGATTCCCCACCCCCCCAGTTTTCGATAATCCGACATATTTTGAGACCACTTGGGAGGAGCGATGACACGTCGAAAATGAGCGGCCCTCAGTGCACCGTGTCGCCCGGATGTCACGAGTTCTCTGAGATATCGAAATTCTGGGAAAAAAGGCAACACATGACCGACCATTAGAAGTCTATTCGACTTCCTGGCAGCTACGACCATCTTTTTCGCGGAGGCAGATTCGATGGTGATCGGCTTTTCAACAAAAACATGTTTTCCTGCTTTCAACGCTTCGAGAGTGACTTTCTCGTGAAGCGCGGTCGGCAGGCAAATATCAACCATGTCGATCTTGGGGTCTTCCAGCAACCGACGATAGTTTTTGTGGGTGGCGATACGAGAGAGATCGACTTTTCCAGCAGGTGGGCCGAAATTCCCTTGGATTCCTCGCCAGTCTCCACTGAGTTTTTTCCGGTTTCGAGAAGAGACCGCGACTACTTTTCCCAATTTTAATTTCTTGGCAGCTTCGAAGTGGGTGTAACCCATGAAACCAACCCCTATCAAACCGATTCCTACCATCACAACCCCACAAGACAGTTTGCAACACAAAGCCAGAAACAGACTGTTGAACAAAGCGGCTTTGCAATACAAAGCCGCTTCCCGGCAGCGGCGTTTTGCGATTTGTCGATAAATTCCACTTATGGCAGTCCGTTTGTAGCTGTGACTATAGCCCAATCCGGTCTGTTCGGAAACCGTGTCTCGTGACAAATACTGCTGTTATTACAGTCTCAGAAATCACACCGCCGCGAACACCCTAAACGCAGTTTACATAGTGAACAGTATTTTGTTGTTTTTGAGTAAAAACATTCCGATTGGGATAGACGGGATTTGAGAACCTGTTACTCTCGGCGTTCGGTTATCATATTGACAACAGCCGCGAAGAGTTGTGACTAAAAACTCCAAGCGGGAAAAATCAGCGAGTCGTGACAGTTTTGTGAAACAGAACAAGCCGTGTCAAAGTAAGGATTTCAGAGAACGATCACACAAGCAAATTACAGGAGGTATATTCTCATGCTTGTTCTTTCCCGCAAAATCGGCGAAAAAATTAACATTGGCGACGACATTACCATCACCATCGTGAAGGTAGGTCCGAACAATGTGCGCGTCGGGATCGATGCACCTCTTCACTTGGGTATCGTCCGGTCCGAACTCATCTCGGAAGACGACGACGAAGGATTTCAACCCATCCTCATTGCTGAAACTGCATGATGTTCCGCTTCGATGGGAATGAAACTAATACTGGCTGGTTCTCTGCTTCATTGCGATTATTCGACGGTATCGCACGCTGCGTGTGAAAAACGATTCCCAACCCGTTGTCATCTCCCAGTTCATTATCAATTCTTCCAAGTCAGCTTTCCTTGGAGATATTCGCAAGCGGTGCTCAAACACGATGATTCTTGCCTGAATTCTTAGCTGGCTTTTCGTAATGGCGTAGCAGCAACTTTGTTGTATGCTACAACATACCGCATTGGCGAGAACCCTCTGAGCACCGAAAGTGTCGTAGCGATTTCCAGCCCCGCGTCGTGCAGATCGGATGTGAAATTTCTCAGTGAAATCGCGACACGGTCGATGGGTTTGCTGCCTTTGAGAGCGTATCGAAGCCTCCGTTTCAGTGAATCGAATGCGAACGATTCGAAGTAAGAAACAATCACGGGGCCTTTGCAGATTCTTCCTAACTCAGCTAGTGCCTTCACGCGAGTTTCGGATTCGATGAAATGATGAAACAGCCTGTTACAAAAAACAGCATCGAACTGATGGTCGTCATAGCCGGTCGCCATCACATCCCGCACGCTGAATTCGGCAGCGACTTTCGACAATTGCTCATTATTCTGCCGTAGATTTCTATAGTTTTCTCGTGCCAGTTCAACCATGTGAGAAGAACTATCGGCTCCGGTTACCTGAAAACCAGCACCAGCCATTAGGAATGCCAAACGGCCGGTTCCGCAGGGAAGATCGAGAATCGAGCCGCCGGCAGGAACGTGTTTTAGAGCTTCGATCACACAGCGTTTCTCGCGTTGTTGTCGAAAATTATCGCCATAAACAGAAGGGTATTGGGACGCAACAGATTTCATATCGAAGCGTTCCAGGGTTCGTTTGTGGGAGAATCCGGATTGGGAATCGGCAGCAGGGGAGATGTTTTTCATAATTCAAAAATTTTTAACCTGTTGATATAAAAGGGTTTAAGGTATTTTAGAGTAGCTTGCTGGAATTGAAACTGCTTTTATTGACTGAAATTCAGACTGATATTACAGATCGTTCCGATGGACTCTCAAAGTCCCATAACGACTTTTGGTGGCATCGACCAACAGAGGTAGGAAAGACTTCAACAGCGCATCGTCGAATGAAAGACCCATTGCCAGGTTGAGTCACCTCCGAGCCGGTTTCCGATTAATCAAACGGCGGAAGTTTATTCCCGATGTAGACTTTCGTGCAAGAGCGATTCCGAACGATCTCAATTGAATTCGCATTGAGATCTGCACAGTCAAAAATGAGGCACGACTTTATTTCGAAATCTAACTGATAACAGCGACATTCGGTCTAAAAAGCACGCAGAGCAATTCGAGGAATCAGGACAATCACCATTCCGATTTGAGATCTCGATCGTCATCGATCATCATTCCTCGTTGTTTCAAGATTTTGATGATCCATTGTCTGTCTCCCAAGACTCGATCAGACGGAGCCACTTTTTCTTTGGTCTTTCCCAATTCTCCGCCGAAATAAAGCGAACGGATGCGATAGTCGTTCCACATTTGTGAATAGACGAAGCAGGGTTTTCCGTCGAGGGTATAAGCCAACGGTTGACTTTCCCAGAATCGACGGCGGTCACCCAACGGAGGCTTCGCGTACAGACGGTGCTTACACCGAGGACAGACCAGACCAACCGGACTGGGTTGCGTTTCATCCATTTGATGAACCAGGCAACGCGTTGTGGAGGCTCGATATTCCATACTCCAATGTTACAGCCACCATGTACCTCATTTCTATAGGCGATACGGACTATTCCCCCCCTCTCAGAGAGAGTCGTTCGATTCAGTTGATATAATCGCTACAGGTACTACGAAAAAGATATCATCGCTTCACAATGGAGCAGTTTTGAGCGACAGTTGCTTATCGTTCATCAAGGATTCCAGCGTTCGTTGGGAGAATCGAAAACGTAAATACTCACAGTCGGCTCTTCAAGTCCCGAAATGGAAATCAGCTACGATCGACAGCCAGGACAGACTGTGGATGAAGTCGAACCGCCCACATGACGAGATCGAATTTGCCATGCGATAGACGCGGGGGAGCGCAGCGCGTTATCATCACATCGCTCTTGGCTTGATCCGTCTTCAGGCTCATATCCAATGGGGAAAATCGAATAGAGGAGTCCTTCCGAATGAGAGGTTTTCAAATTCGACTGGCGATAGCAATCCTTGGAGTTACCTTTTGTTTTCGCGACGTCTATGCCGGAGATCGTACCTCGAACATTGGTGTCCCTGGAGGATTCTGCGTACAACTTGGTGCCAACCATCTGAAGAGGGTCACCAATCTGGCAAGAACTGGAAGATATCTCGTTCATATCTTAGAGCAAGATAAAAAAACGATTGCAGCAATCCGTCAGAATTTGCACGAGCAAAAACTTTATGGTCTTGTTTCAGCCG
>Ga0114931_10007674_pt1 | contig 13164 bp, 9 predicted proteins | sample 2SBtaG_FD_89579 | JGI IMG/M metagenome (GOLD analysis project Ga0114931, IMG submission 89579) | Deep subsurface microbial communities from Kolumbo volcano to uncover new lineages of life (NeLLi) - 2SBTROV14_V59a metaG | ecosystem: Environmental > Aquatic > Marine > Volcanic | place: Kolumbo... | reverse complement strand
CACCCCTTCAAGCTCAAGGTCTTGGTTATCGCCGCGGTCAGCGTGGTCTTGCCGTGGTCAACGTGCCCAATCGTCCCCACATTTACGTGCGGCTTGGTTCTTACAAAAGTTTCTTTTGCCATTCTATTTCTCCTAAAAAAACTATGCTTTTACTCTTCTCGCAGTCCAAAAATAGTCGTCAAAAAAACAGAGCTATTATATGGATTCATTACAGGGGAGCAAATTTAGCCACCCATTATCTTTTTGGCAATACTCTCAGGAACTTGAGCATAATGATCAAATTCCATGGTAAAAACTGCGCGCCCCTGCGTTGACGAACGCAACACCGTGGCATACCCGAACATTTCAGACAGGGGGACAAAGCATTTCACAACCTGCACGCCCTTGCCATACGCCTCGACGCCCTCAATCATACCGCGACGAGAAGACAGACTGCCGATAACATCGCCGACATATTCTTCCGGCGAGTTAACCTCCACGCGCATCATTGGTTCGAGCAAAATCGGGCCCGCACGTTTCACGGCTTCCTTCAACGCCATCGAACCGGCAATCTTAAATGCCATTTCAGATGAGTCGACCTCGTGGTACGAACCGTCAACCAGCGTAGCCTTCAAATCAACCATCGGATATCCGGCCAGAATGCCACCGGTAAGCGCTTCTTCCACACCGGAGCGGATTGCGTTGAAGTAATCTTTGGGCACCGCCCCACCGACAATTTTTGTCTCAAATTCGAAACCGGTGCCTTTTTCCGCCGGCTCAACTTCAAGCACAACATCACCATATTGACCACGGCCACCAGTTTGACGCACAAATTTTCCGCGTGCCGAGGCGGGTTTCGTGATGGTTTCACGATACGCAACCTGTGGTTGCCCGACATTCGCCTTCACTTTAAACTCGCGGAGCATACGGTCAATCAACACTTCCAGATGCAATTCACCCATACCGGCAATAAGGGTTTGCCCGGTTTGTTCATCAGTACGAACCTGGAATGTCGGATCTTCTTCAGCCAGTTTTTGCAAAGCCAGACCCAATTTATCCTGATCGGCTTTCGTTTTCGGCTCAATCGCAACTTCGATTACCGGCTCGGGGAATTTTATCGCCTCTAAAGTCAGCGGGTGATTCGGGTCGCAGATGGTGTCACCGGTAAAAGAGTTTTTCAACCCGATAATGGCAGCAATATCACCGGCATAGACGGCATCAATTTGCTGCCGCTGATTGGCATGCATTTGCAACAATCGCCCGACTCTTTCTTTTCGGCGTTTGGTAGCATTATAAACCTGTGAACCGGCACTCAATTGCCCGGAGTAAACTCTTGCATATGCCAGCCGCCCCACAAACGGGTCGGTAACAATTTTGAAAACCAGTGCGGCAAACGGTGCACTTTCATCCGGTTTCACCAAAACCTCTTCGTCCGTCTCCAGCGAATACGCAACTTTCGGCGGAATATACAGCGGCGAAGGCAGGTAGTCAACAACGGCATCCATCAATCGCTGAACGCCTTTGTTTTTCAGCGCAGTGCCACACAGTACCGGCACCAGTTTGTTCGCAATAGTTGCCTGGCGCAACGCCTCTCGCAGTTCCTCTTCGGTGGCCTCCTCACCTTCCAAATATTTCATGGTGAGGTCATCATTGGTTTCCGAGACTTTCTCAATCAAGTCATCTCGCATGCGTTGCGCTTGCTCACGATACTCTTCGGGCACATCGACTTCTTCCGATTTTGTACCCAAATCGTCAAGATAGTACACAGCTTTCATTGAAAATAAATCAATAACGCCCTTGTACTGGTCTTCCGCACCGATAGGCAACTGCACCGGCAATGGATTCGACCCCAACCGGTCACGAATCATATCAATGGTGCGGAAAAAGTCGGCCCCCACACGGTCCATTTTGTTGACAAAACAGATGCGCGGCACGCCAAATCGGTCTGCCTGACGCCACACAGTCTCCGACTGAGGCTCAACACCCGCCACAGCATCGAACACAACAACGCCACCATCGAGCACTCGCAACGAACGCTGCACCTCGGCCGTAAAGTCGATGTGCCCCGGTGTGTCGATGATATTGATTTGCGTGCTTCGCCAAAAACAGGTCGTTGCCGCTGCCGTGATGGTAATTCCTCGTTCCTGCTCTTGTTCCATCCAGTCCATTGTTGCCGCACCGTCGTGAACTTCGCCGATGCGGTGAATTTTTTGAGTGTAAAACAAGATTCGCTCAGTAAGCGTGGTTTTACCCGCGTCAATGTGGGCAATTATTCCAATGTTTCTGGTTCGCTCTAGCGGATACTCTTTTCCCATAATTCTCTTTGTCTCTCAAAACAGATTCAAAGTCCAAAGACACTTTTACCCATCAAGCGCTTTGGACTCCAAACCGTCGATTGCGTTATTTAACTAGCCCAATCCAAAAATCAGGCTACCATCGGTAGTGCGCGAACGCCTTGTTCGCCTCTGCCATACGATGGGTATCATCTTTCTTTTTAACTGCCGAACCCTGCCCTTTGGCCGCGTCCAACAACTCGGTCGCCAATTTCTCAACCATCGATTTGCCGTTTCGGGCACGGGCAGAAGCCAGAAGCCAACGCAACGCCAAACTTCGGCGGCGCTCGGCACGAACTTCCATCGGCACCTGGTAGGTTGCCCCACCCACACGCCGTGGCCGAACCTCAAGCAACGGCGTCACATTTTTCACCGCTTCTTCAAAAACCTCAATACCGGGCTTTTTGGCACGCTCGCCCGCCAAATCAATGGCACCATACACAATGCGGGTCGCCAAACTTTTTTTACCGCCGTACATCAGTTTATTAATGAAGCGAGACACTAATTCACTGTTATAACGAACGTCCGGTTCTACTACTCGCTGAGGAGCTCGATTACGTCTCATCAATTACTCCAATTCTCATCTCTGTATTTTTTACCGATTTACTTTTTGGGGCGACGCGCGCCATATTTCGAGCGAGCACGCCGTCGGGCATCAACGCCGGTAGCATCCAATGCACCACGCACGATGTGATACCGCACACCGGGCAAGTCTTTCACACGTCCACCGCGAACCAACACAACCGAGTGTTCCTGCAAGCTGTGTCCCTCACCGGGGATATAAGCCGTTACCTCAATACCATTCGTCAATCGCACACGGGCAATTTTCCGCAAAGCCGAGTTCGGCTTTTTAGGCGAAGCAGTTCTTACCTGAGTACACACCCCGCGCTTCTGCGGAGAGCCATCACCCTCATCACGACGATTTTTCAATGCGTTATAAGTAAATCTCAAATGCGGCGCGGTTACACGAGTTTTCTTGCGCTTGCGCCCTTTCCGTAGAATTTGATTGATAGTCGGCAAAGGAACCTCCCAATTTGTACTATCGTTTAGATAAAAATTGCCCTTTCACACAGCCAAGGGCTCAATCTCAAAGATTCGCTAGCATCAGACGAGCCATCGCAAAATTACATGACGATGGCTCGACAAGCTATGCAGCTTATTTGGTGGGCAGAGATTCTTTTCCCGTGAAGAACCCCTTGCAGTGAGCACACTCACCTCAAACCCACGAATGCGAATTGTACCATTCAGGCCATCATCCGTCAAATTATGATTCAGTTTTTCGCGAGCTGACGCTCCGGCGCTCGACTTTACCGAGCACCACCAGGGATTGTAAGACTCAATCCTAATTTTGGCAAACGCTCCTTCTGTTCTTCTTTACCGAAGGTAATGCGCTCGTCATTATCTGTGATGACTTCTACTGCCAAGCCCAGCGATTGCAATTCTTTTACCAACACCCGGAAACTTTCGGGTACGCCCGGCTCTTGGATTTTTTCGCCGCGCACGATAGCCTCGTAAGTTTTTACACGGCCGGTTACATCGTCACTTTTAACCGTAAGCATTTCTTGCAGAGTGTGCGCCGCGCCATAGGCTTCCAACGCCCACACTTCCATTTCTCCGAACCGCTGACCGCCAAACTGCGCTTTACCACCCAATGGCTGTTGGGTAACCAAGCTGTACGGCCCGGTCGAGCGCGCGTGCACCTTATCTTCCACCAGATGGTGCAACTTCAGCATGTGGATGATTCCCACGGTAACCGGCTTATCATACGGTTCGCCCGTCTTTCCATTATATAGGGTGACTTTGCCGGTGGTGGGAATGGGTAAATTGGTTTGACGGCTAACCGCCAATGCCACCTCATCGAGTTCACTCTCTTTCAATGCAGAAACATCCAGATCATCCAGCATTGGCGCAGGACGCAGGTTCGCCTCGATGGCATAGCGGTTTTTCACATGATTCAGCCACTCGCGCAGGCAGACCAAACGCACAGCTTCGCGCGCTGCAACACCGACACTTTCAGGGCGGCGCGTACCTTCAAACGCCAACAAGAAGTCGGGGTCGTAGCCACGTTCCTGCAGCCACCGGCGAACTGCCGCGCGGCGGGCATACACTTCATCCGTCGCCAGTTTCTCTTCGTCATAACCCATACCATCTAATTTTTCAATCAGATACAGGCGCCGAACTTCATCTTCATCTTCCAAATCTTCCGGCTCGTAATCTTGCGTCGCCATCCATTGCCATGCTTCATCGGTGATATCGCGCCAAGCCTGATCCATTAACCACGCCCGCGACAATTCGGCGGCAATTTCATCCTCATGCGCACCGTCAAATACCGGTGTCACTGCTCGAAAGCCCATTTTATCAACCGCATATCCCAAATGAGTTTCCAAAATCTGACCGATATTCATACGAGCCGGCACACCCAACGGGTTCAAAATAATCTCTACCGGCGTGCCATCTTCCAAATAAGGCATATCTTCAATTGCGACAACCTTTGAAATAACCCCTTTATTCCCGTGACGGCCTGCCATTTTGTCGCCTTCGCCCAGTTTTCGTTTTTGGGCGATAGTGACGCGCACCATTTTATCGACACCCGCCGACAAATCGTGGTGATCATCGCGAGAAAATTCGTGCACATCAACCACAATTCCGCGGTCGCCATGCGGCAGACGCAGGCTGGAGTCTTTCACTTCGCGGGCTTTTTCACCGAAAATTGCGCGGAGTAATTTTTCTTCCGGCGTCAACTCGGTTTCGCCTTTGGGGGTAATTTTCCCCACCAGAATATCTCCGGGGCCGACTTCTGCCCCCACGCGAATGACACCGTTTTCATCCAAATCTTTCAGAGCATCCTCACCGACATTGGGAATGTCGCGCGTGATTTCCTCGGGCCCCAGTTTTGTGTCGCGGGCTTCAATTTCATGTTTTTCAACATGGATAGAGGTAAATTTGTCGTGACGCACCATATCTTCGCTGATGAGAATGGCATCTTCAAAGTTGCCCCCCTCCCAGCTGATGAACGCCACCAAAACATTGTGACCGAGCGCCAAATCACCACCTTCGGTGGAACTTGTGTCAGCCATAATATCGCCCACCGAAACGCGCTGCCCTTTGTTGATGATAGGGCGTTGGTCAATACAGGTAGATTGGTTGGTGCGCTCAAATCGGCGCAGCACATATTCGTGCAACTCACCGTCATCAGATTTAATGATGATTGATTTACCGGTGACACTCACCACTTCGCCATCATGCTCGGCGATGACCAATTGACCGGAGTCTCGTGCGGCATAGGGTTCCATGCCGGTGCCAACGGTCGGGGCATCGGGGCGCAACAAAGGCACAGCCTGTCGCTGCATGTTCGACCCCATCAAAGCGCGGTTGGCATCATCGTGCTCCAAGAAAGGAATGAGCGAGGCGCTGACACCGACAATCTGTTTCGGCGACACATCAATGTAATCAATGTTCATCACCGGTTCCATACTGGTAACATGCCCTCGGCGCGCTTCAACCCGCTCACCGACAAATCTACCGGCTTCATCCATTTCGGCGTTTGCCTGCGCGATGGTGTAGTTTTCTTCCTCATCGGCAGACATATAGTGAATTTCATCTATCGCTGTCGGCGCAATCTTCATCGGCTCAGACAGTTTCAATTTGACAATCTTTTTCGCCATCGCCTCATCAATGACCGTACCGGCCGAGGCGACCACTTTGCCGGTTTTGGGGTTCAGCACATCTTCGCGCAACATCCGCGACACCAAAGCATCCAAGTCATCCGGGGCGACCTCATTTATCACTTTTCGATATGGCGTTTCCACAAACCCGAATTCGTTCACCCGCGCGAAAGAAGCCAGTCGCCCAATCAACCCAATGTTGGGACCTTCCGGCGTCTCGATAGGGCAAATGCGGCCATAGTGGCTATAGTGAACGTCACGCACATCAAATCCGGCGCGCTCGCGGCGCAAGCCACCGGGCCCCAGCGCGCTGAGGGTTCGCTTGTGGGTTAATTCATCCAGCGGGTTGGTTTGCTGCATGAACTGACTCAACTGACTGCCGCCAAAAAATTCACGGGTCGCCGCCACCACCGGTCGGATATTGACCAATGACATAGCGGTGATTTGATCCGGGTCTTTGATGGACATGCGCTCTTTCACAACGCGCTCCAACCGCAACAGGCCAATTCGCAATTGGTTTTGAATCAGTTCGCCCACTGTTTTTACGCGACGATTCCCCAAGTGGTCAATATCATCCGGGCGAATTTTCCCGTTATTGATATTAATGAGCCGCCGCACCACTTCGATGATATCCTCTTGGGTGAGCACTCGCTGGCTCAATGGAATATCAATACCCAACCGACGGTTGAGTTTATAGCGGCCGACACGCCCCAAGTCGTAACGGCGCGAAGAGAAAAGAAGCGATTCGATGAAAGCTTCGGCATTGTCCAACGTAGGGGGATCACCGGGACGCAAGCGTTTATAGAACTCCAACAACGCATCTTCCCGCGATTTGGTCGGGTCTTTCTCGATGGCCGCAACGATGAAAGGATGATCCGGATTATCGTCAACATCCTTAAACCGTTCTAAAATTTCCTCGTCGCTACTCAATCCGATTGCCCGCAACAGCACCGTCACCGGTAACTTTCGCTTGCGGTCAACTTTTACAGAAATCAAATCGCGCTTGGAAGTTTCAAACTCCAGCCATGCGCCGCGATTGGGGATAAGCTTCGCGGCAGAGAGCGCCCGCCCGGTGGAACGGTCTTCCACCACACTGAAATATGCTCCCGGCGAGCGAATCAACTGCGACACCACCACCCGCTCTGCACCGTTGATGATAAACGTGGCGTTTTTGGTCATCATCGGGAAATCGCCCATAAAAACATCTTGACTGGTGATTTCGCCGGTTTCTTTATTTATCAAACGCACCGTCACCCACAACGGACTGGCGTAAGAAATATCACGCTCGCGACACTCCACTTCGGAATACTTCGGCTCGCCGAATTTGTAATCCAAAAAATGAAGCTCTAAGTTTTTATTAAAACTCTCAATGGGAGAGATTTCATCGAGCAATTCTCTAAGCCCTACCTCCCGAAACCATTCATACGCTCGCAACTGAACATCAATCAGCTTGGGTAATTCCAACACATCGGGAGTACGCGAGTATTTTTTCTTAGGTAGCATCGCCATTAGACAGAAACTCTCCTTTTAATATTTCACAAATCATTCACACACCATCACATTGCCCACACACAGACAATTCTTAAACAGCAAAACAAGCGAAACAAAGATTTTTTGTTTCGCTCAAGGCTAAATACGGTTTTTATGCTTTCAGATACTTTTGTTGAATTACAACACCTGCTCTTCGAGGTAGTTCGCGCGGTATAATGGGATTATCGCTGACACCCGCCGCCCCTGCGATAATCATTCACCACCACATTGTGTATTTTCGAGGCAAAACCCACCCGCAAACCGCAATGTTACATTATATGCACCGATGTGATTTTTGTCAATTTCAAGCATTGTATTTCAAACGAAAGGACAGGGGCCTCATATCTTGAGCCCCTGTCCGGAAAATACAAAAAGCAGTGACTACAACCCGGCTTCTTTTCTCAGGATGTCAGCTTTATCGGTGCGTTCCCATGAGAATTCCACATCGGTGCGCCCAAAGTGACCATACGCTGCGGTCTTTTTGAAGATCGGTTTGCGTAAATCGAGATTTTTGATGATTGCCGCCGGTCGCAGGTCAAAATGTTTCTCTATCAATTCGACGATTCGCTCGTCACTGACTTTGCCCGTGCCGAATGTTTCAACCGCCAGCGAAACGGGGCGCGCCACGCCGATGGCGTAACTGACCTGCAATTCCACACGGTCAGCCAAACCGGCCGCCACAATATTTTTGGCAATGTAGCGGGTCATATACGCCGCCGAGCGGTCAACTTTGGTGGCATCTTTACCGGAAAACGCGCCGCCGCCATGCCGCGCCACACCGCCGTAGGTGTCGACAATGATTTTTCGCCCGGTCAGTCCGGCATCGCCCTGCGGGCCGCCGGTGACAAAACGCCCGGTGGGGTTGACGAATATTTTGGTGTCATCATCCATCAGTTCAACGGGAACGACTTCGTTTATCACATGTTCGATAATGTCACGGCGAATTTCTTCCTGTGGCACATCGGGGCTGTGCTGGGTAGAGATGACTACGGCATCCACCCGTTTCGGTTTACCGAAAGCGTATTCCACCGTTACCTGACTTTTACCATCGGGGCGCAGATAGCCGAGCGTGCCATTTTTGCGCACCTGCGACAATCGGTAGCACAGTTTATGCGCCAGCGATGCGGTGAGCGGCATCAATTCTTCGGTTTCGTTGCAGGCAAAGCCAATCATCATCCCCTGGTCGCCCGCGCCGGTGTCGAGCTCATCTTTAATTTCGCCTTTTTTGGCTTCTAGCGCTTTGTCCACACCCATCGCAATATCGCCAGATTGTTCTTTGATGCTGACCAGCACGCCACACGTTTCGGAGTCGAAGCCGTATTTGGCGCGGGTATAGCCAATTTCTTCGATGGTGTCGCGCACGATTTTGGGAATATCAACATACGCGCTGGTGGTAATTTCGCCCATTACCGCGACCAGCCCGGTGGTGGTTGCAGTTTCGCATGCCACGCGCGCCGTCGGGTCTTGCGCTACGATCGCGTCCAAAATCGCATCGCTGATTTGGTCGCACATTTTATCGGGGTGTCCCTCTGTTACCGATTCGCTGGTAAAAAACAGTTTCGGCGAGGTCATAAAAGTAGTACTCATAATATTACTCCGGTTTTTCAGTTTCTGGTTTTTGGTTTTCAAATTTGCGTTTTTTAGGTGCCTTCTTGCCAACTGTTGAGGTAGGCGATCTGTTCTTCGGTGAGGGTGTCAATTTTCACGCCCATTGCTTCGAGTTTATAACGTGCAATTTCCATATCAATGTCGTGCGGCACGGCATACACTTTCTTTTCCAGATTTTCCGCGTTTTGACGCATATACACCGCGCTGAGCGCCTGATTTGCAAAGCTCATGTCCATCACGGTGGCGGGATGCCCTTCGGCGGCGGCAAGGTTTACCAACCGACCCTCGCCCAACAGGCGGATGCTGCGACCATCTGCCATAAAATATTCGTCCACAAATTCGCGCGGGCGGCGTTTTTCCACTGCCATTTCTTCCAGTGCGGGGATGTTGATTTCCACATTGAAGTGGCCGGAATTGGCAACCACGCAGCCGTCTTTCATAACTTCGAAGTGATGTTTGTCGATGACGTGTTTGTCGCCGGTGGCAGAAACGATGAAATCGGAAATGGGGGCGGCTTCCATCATCGGCATGACGCGGTAGCCGTCCATCATGGCTTCCAGCGCTTTCAGCGGGTCAACTTCGGTGACGATGACATTTGCGCCCAGCCCACTGGCTCGCATGGCGATGCCGCGACTACACCAGCCGTATCCGGCAACGGTGAAGGTTTTGCCCGCCAACAGAATGTTGGTGGCGCGAATGATGCCGTCGAGGGTGGATTGTCCCGTGCCGTAACGATTGTCAAACAGGTGTTTGGTCATTGCATCGTTGACGGCAATCACCGGGAAGCGCAATTGCCCGTCTGCCGCCATTGCCCGCAGCCGGATGACGCCAGTGGTGGTTTCTTCCGTCCCGCCGATGATTTCCGGCACTTGGTCGGGGCGCTCGGCGTGCAGCGTGCTGACCAAATCCGCGCCGTCATCCATCGTAATTTGGGGATGATGGTCGAGTGCAGCGTTAAGATGCTGGTAATACACTTCGTTGCTTTCGCCTTTGATGGCATACACGGGAATTTCAAACGCCGACACGAGTGCCGCAGCGACATCATCCTGTGTGCTGAGCGGATTACTGGCAGTCAATACCACATCTGCGCCACCGGCTTGCAGCACCCGCGCCAGATTGGCGGTTTCGGTGGTAACGTGCAGGCACGCGCTAATTTTCAAGCCGTCCAGCGGACGCTCTTTGGAAAATTGTTCCATCAGCGAGCGGACAACAGGCATTTCTTTGTATGCCCATTCAATGCGCCAGCGCCCTTTTTCGGCTAAACTTAAATCTTTTACATCAAATTCTTTTACGGTCATTTTGTCTCCTAACTTGTTTATGCAACTTACAATATATTGAATAATTTGCTATCTGTTTTTCAATGAGCCGATGCCTTCCATAAACATCCGGTGGACGGCAAATCCGAGTGATTCATAGACCCGGATGGCAGATTTGTTCGTTTGCATCACATTCAGCGCCAGCGTATCACACCCCTGCGCCAACAAATGAGCGCACACTGCCGCCGTGACCTGTTTCCCGTATCCGCGATTACGATATTTCGGCGCGGTCAGCACATTCCCGACGGCGGCAAGACGATATTCCGGCGCAAAAATGTGCGTACCCGCCACCGACACCAATGCCGTGTCATCAAAAATACCATAAAACACCCCTTGAGCCAACTGAGACGGGGCAAAAGCATTGCCGTATTCATACCGATACAATTCCAGCAATTGCGGCAAATGACGGTCATCCAAACGCCGCACGGGCACAGTATCCACAGGGGGCGAAAAATACGCCGGCAACAGCACCATTCGCCACATCATATCCACCCGGTCAAGATGATAAACCGATTGCCAAACCGTCATATGTTCAGATTGCCCCAACACCATCGCCGTGGCAGGCAAAGGGATGTGACGGGTGATTTCGGCAATCAATCCGGCATCACCCCCCATCGAAAACAGCACCGGCGGCGACAATCCGCGAAAAAGCAACACCAGCGCCCGCACCGAATCACCATCCCGCGCGCCCCACCATTCGGACTGCGAAAAGTACGGTTCTGCCAAATCGCCGATGGCGTAGGCATGGTAAGCGCGGTCGGCGCACAAAAAACCTTCCAGCATTGCCTTGTCGGTCAACATACCGACGCGCAACGGTCGAAGCGTGGACATTATTTCTCGTTCAACGCTTCAAAAAACGCCAAAACGTCGGGCGATACCTCAAAATTATCCGCATACCGCGCGGCAAATTCATCCACCGAATAGTGGTGCTTTTGCGTGCCATGCGCTTCGATGGCATAGGTGGCGGTCAGTGTGCCGAGCCGCCCTGCATCCGGCAGCGAAAGCCCGTTGACCAGCCCCGCCATCAACCCGGCACGATAGGCATCGCCCGCGCCGGTGGGGTCGAGCACGGCATCGGTGGCAATGGCGGGAATGTCAATTTGCTCATCGGCGGTGTAAATAGTGGAACCGTGTTCGCCTTTGGTGATGATAATGGCTTTTGCCATCTGCCGCATTTGTGCCAGTGTCATTCCGGTGCGCTGTTTAATGAGTTCAAATTCATAATCGTTGACAATTAAAATTTGCGCACCGTCAATGCCGTCAATCAGTTGTTCTTTGGTAAACAGCGGAATTTGCTGGCTGGGGTCGTAAACATATGGCACACCGAGCGTCTTGCATTCGGTCACGTAATCTGCCATTGCCTGCGGCGCGTTCGGCGAGATGGTCGCCAATTTTATATCGCGGTAGTTTTGCGCGTCAAACCGCACCTGCCCCGATTGTGCCATCGCGCCGATAAAAAAGTTGGCAATTTGCCGGTTGCCCCGGTCGGTAGAAACGAAAAAAGAGGCAGTGAGTACTTCGGGCACGTGCAACACGGCAGAAGTATCTACGCCCCGCGCTTCCAAATCGGCGATATAATCCGCGGCATCGTTGCCCACGCTTGCCATCAACAGCGGTTTTTGTCCCAAAAGTGCCAAATTATACGCGATATTCCCCGCAGTGCCTCCCCGTTCTCGCCGTAACGAGTCAACCAGCACACTGATGGACAACCGCTCCAATTGTTCGGGCATAATATAATCGGTAAAACTGCCATCAAACGACATGATATAATCAAATGCCATTGAACCGGTAACTGCTATTGTCATACATCCTCACACAAAAAAAGCCGCAACGCGGCTAAATGATTTCTCATCTTTCAAAGCCAACGCTTTGCAGGAATTGGCACCGGAGACCGTTCGGTCAGGTTGCCGGGGGTTCATCGAGCCTGTCTCTCCGCCCCTCTGGATGAGTGTCCAGACTATTTGGTTGTAAACCGCTGGAAATGATAGCACGGCAGCCTTATTTTCGCAAAAGCCATCTTGCCAATTTTGTCGGCGCGTCCATACGCCAATCTGCCACCCAAAATTTATGTGCATTCTTGGAAAAGATGTGATAAAATAAGTAAGTGAGAATATACTTGGTGTGATTCACAAAAATGAGCGAGGAAATCGATATGGCTCCCACTGTTTTGGTAATTGATGATGATTTTGCACTTACCGAACTTTACAGCTTTTCGCTGAAACGTCAAGGGTTTGAGGTGCTGGTTGCACACGGCGGCGAAGAAGGCATTGCACTGACAAAAGAAAGCAAACCGGATGTGTTGCTGGTTGATTTAATGATGCCGGGAACCAGTGGTTGGGATGTCATCCGCGAGGTGAGAACTTTTAGCGATGTGCCGATTTTGGTGTTATCTGCCGTGGTCGACTCCACGCAAGTGATGAAAGCACTCGATTTGGGCGCCACCGATTATCTCGTCAAGCCCACACCCGATGCCACATTGGTCGCCCGGCTCAATCGTCTTACCCGTCAAGCCCGTATCACCCGAAAATCAACCGGCACGCCATAACCATATCACCTAAAATCATACCGCGGGAAGAAAATATGTCACTGCAAGTTCTGCTATTATACCCAGTCTCACCAAATGCTTCTTTGCTCGAAAGTTATTTTCACGACTTTGGCGATGAGGCTTTCATTGCCTCCTCTGCCGCCGAAGCACAAGCATTTCTGAAAACCGGCGAACCCGAGTTGGTTGTT
>Ga0114931_10007673_pt1 | contig 13164 bp, 14 predicted proteins | sample 2SBtaG_FD_89579 | JGI IMG/M metagenome (GOLD analysis project Ga0114931, IMG submission 89579) | Deep subsurface microbial communities from Kolumbo volcano to uncover new lineages of life (NeLLi) - 2SBTROV14_V59a metaG | ecosystem: Environmental > Aquatic > Marine > Volcanic | place: Kolumbo... | reverse complement strand
CAAGCTCGGCGGCTTCGTCAATGCGGTCGCCGAATTCGGCGGCCACCCGCAGGTCATCAACGGCGCATCCGATCTGATGGTCGAAGTGCTGGGCGATCGCGGCAAACATGCCCGCTTCGCGGTCGGCGCCGGCAGCCTGCCGGTCAATGTCGCTGTCGAGGTCGACGCCGTATTCGAGATCGCGTGACGGGAAAAGCGGACCGGTGGACCGATGACCGCACCCCGGTGGCTTGATGGCCGCCAGATCGCCCATCGCGGTCTGCACGATGCGGCAAACGGGATCATTGAGAACACGCCGGCGGCGGTGGCCGCAGCCATTGCCGCCGGCTATGCCATCGAAGTCGATCTGCAATTGAGCCGCGATGGCGAGGCGATGGTGTTTCATGACGTCACGCTGGAACGTTTGACACTGGCATCGGGCCGGCTCAGTGACCGTACAGCCGCACAACTCGCGACGGCAAGGTTCAGAGGCGCGCCTGACGCCCGCATCGTCACTCTCGACAGCCTGCTCAGGCAGGTTGACGGCCAGGTTCCACTGGTGCTGGAAATCAAGGGCGGCTGGAAACATGTCGGCCCGCTGGAAAGCCGTATCGCAGGGTGCCTGCAGGATTATGCCGGCACGGCTGCGGTGATGTCGTTCGACCCGCGCTCGGTGGGCTGGTTTCGTACCCATGCGCCCGGCATCAGGCGCGGCCTTGTCGCCGGTGCCTTTGCAAACGGCGACACCTGGCCGGGCCTCACCCGTTTCCAGCGTTTTCGTCTGCGCCATTTGCTGAGTGCATTTACGGTGCGACCGGAATTTATCGCATTTGACGTCAAGGCACTGCCGACACTTGCGACCCGCCTCGCCCGCCTCTACGGCCTGCCGGTACTGGTCTGGACGGTGCGCAGCGACGATGACCGCAAACGGGCCGAACGCTATGGCGATGTCATGATTTTCGAACATATCAGACCCGGCACCAGGCACGATGGGTGAAAACGAAGAAATCCAGGTCCGGGTTGAGGCCAGCATTGCCGCGATCGATGCCGGCAAGTGGGATGCCTGTGCGGCAGGCGCATCAGGCAGCGACAGGCCACAGCCGTTTCTCGCCCATGCCTTCCTGAGCGCCCTCGAAGAGAGCGGGTCGGCGGTGCCGGAACGGGGCTGGCACCCGGCCCACCTGGTGCTCGACGGCGCGGATGGCGGGATCAGCGGCTGCGCGCCGTGTTATCTCAAGACCCATTCCCAGGGTGAATATGTATTCGATCATGGCTGGGCCGATGCCTATGAACGGGCCGGCGGCCAGTATTATCCCAAGTTGCAGATCGCAGTGCCGTTTACACCGGTCACCGGACCGAGACTGCTGACCCGGTCCGGGCCGCGGGCGGCGGACAACCGCACCCTGCTGGCCCGCGCCGCCGCCCAGCTTACCGGCCAGCTGGACGCCTCATCGCTGCATCTGACATTCCTTGAAAAGAGTGAGTGGGACGCCCTCGGCGCGCTTGGATTCCTGCAGCGCACGGACCAGCAGTTTCACTGGCACAACAACGGTTATGAAACGTTTGACGATTTCCTGGGTGAACTGTCATCGCGCAAGCGCAAACTGATCCGCCGCGAACGGCGCGACGCGCTTTGCGGTGGCGACATCACGATTGAACATGTCACCGGGCGCGATCTTGGCGAACACCACTGGGACAGTTTCTTTGAGTTCTATACTGACACCGGCAGCCGCAAATGGGGCCGGCCCTATCTGACCCGACGGTTTTTCAGCCTGATCGGCGAGCGCATGGCAGATCAGATCCTGCTGGTCCTGTGCCGGCGCGCCGGCCGCACCATCGCCGGCGCACTCAATTTCATCGGAACCGAGGCGCTGTATGGACGCTACTGGGGCGCTCTCGAACACCACAGATTCCTGCATTTCGAGGCGTGCTACTATCAGGCGATCGAGTTTGCCATCGCAAACAAGCTCGCCCGCGTCGAAGCCGGTGCGCAGGGGCCGCACAAGCTGGCGCGCGGCTACCTGCCTGAAACCACCTACAGCGTCCATTATATCGCCGATCCCGGGCTAAGTGACGCGGTCGCGCACTTCCTGGGTCAGGAACAGCGTTATGTGGCAGATGACATCGCCTATCTTCGTGCCCACTCCCCGTTCCGCGAGAAGGGATAGTGGGAGGAACCACGCTTCGGGGCTTGACGACCCGATCGGTTCAATGAAATGCAATATGCGGAATTCCTGCTGACACAACCGGGATGAAGCGCCGATGGCCTACGACGATCAGAACCTCTTCGCCAAGATGCTGCGCGGCGAAATTCCGTGCCAGAAAATCCATGAAGACGATCACACCTTCGCCTTCCTCGACATCATGCCGCGATCAGACGGCCACACCCTGGTCATCCCCAAGGTGCAGGCCGCCGGTTTCGACGATATCGGCCGCGACGATCTCTGCATCCTGATGTCAACGGTGCAGTCGCTGGCACCAGTGATTGTTCGCGTGATGAAGGCCGACGGTTTCATACTCCAGCAGTTCAACGGCGAAGCCGCCGGCCAGACTGTGTTTCATCTCCACATCCATATCGTGCCGCGATATGCCGGGGCACGGCTGAAACCGCACGGCGCGGAGATGGAAGACCAGGACGTGCTGGCCGCAAATGCGGACAAGATCAGGGCAGCACTCAGCGCATGAGGATGGTCCCAACCATCCTCATTAAATCACTGGTATGGCTGGCATTATTTTGGCTTCGCCGCCCAGATGACACCGCCTTTTGAATCCGGTTTCAACGCAATCGCATAATCGTGATTTCCGGTGCAGTCGATCGTTGTCCATGTCTCGTTCCATGGTGCATTGCTGTCAGCCGGCGCCGGACCCTCCCGTACCGCCTTGAGCAGGCGAACGGTTCCAACCCGGCAACCGCTCTCCTTGGCGCGCGCCCGCGCAACCGGCAGAACCGCGCGAACGATTTCCCACTGAAGCTTCGGACCGGTACGCGAAGAACCCATCAACATCGCAACACGTTGCACTTTGTTATTGAAGTAAGCGGTGAAGATGGTGCGCTTGAAAGTTTTCCCGCACCCGCCGATCTCGATGACCTCCAGCCATTGTGGCGGAGTGCCGACACCGGTAATCCGGACCGGATTTTTCAGGCGGACGAAGGGCAGCCTGCGTCTGACTTCCGGCCTTCGGCACGGGCCCAGGCGTTTTTCATAGCCCATCGTATAGGCGATCAGCTGATTGACATAGACGTTACTCTCAATGAAATCGGCAAATGCCACGCCCCTGATTGCCCTGGGCGGATCACCCGGTTTGCTGACCTGGGCGACGGCCGCCGGCGCAGCGATGATGGCCCACAGGCCGGCAACAAGGCAGGCCCGGAAAATCCGATTGTTCATATCAACACGCTCCCCGCGCTGGACAGATTACGGGTAACGGCAGAAAGTTCGCCGACACCGCGCACATCATCATATCAAATACTGACCGGCAAGCAGCACCGCGATTCCCGCAGCGACCCCGGCCGCAAGATTCTTCCGGGCCGCGAAGAAGACCAGCAGGCCGCAGCCGAACGCGCCAAGCCTGAGCGCAATGCCGACGCCCGCCAGAGCGCCGACCGGAAAAAACACCATGCGCGCCACCAGGCCGGCGACCAGCGCGGTAGAAACGGCGCGAACCCAGTTCAGCAACTCGCTGTCGATATCGAGATTGCGGGCCAGCACGACGCCGACAAACCGCCACGGCGCCGTGGCGCCAAAACCGGCGGCAAGCAGGAACAGATAGGTCGCAAAACCGTCACCAGATGTCATCACGTGCGCCTCCGCCGCTTGCCGGCAAGATAGGCCGCGGTGCCGCCGATCAGCCCGGTTGCCAGCAGATCGAAACCCGGCACCGCCAGGAACAGGACCGGCCCCAGCAGAAACCCCACCACCAACGCCATCAGATCACCGGGCCCGCGTGCCGAAGAGATCAGTGACAGCAAGAAATAGATTGGTGTCAGAAACAACAGCCCGGCGGCAATTTCGGTCGGCACCCGTCCGGCGATCAGAAAGCCGATCATCGTCGCAATCAGGTTGAGCACGAGAAAAAAGGACGCCATGCCGAGGAAGTATGGGGCGCGCAATTCCTCCGGCAAGGCCGGCAGGCGCCGCTGGCCTTCAATCCAGACCGTTACCGCGATAAAATGCGACATCAGAAACTGGACGGCACGCGGCATGCGGGAACTTCTGAGCAACGGCATCAGCGATACCGTCAATGGCAACAGCCGGATGGCTGTGAGCGTGACGGCGAAAGCGGCGGCGGCAAGGCCGGCGCCTTTCGCCATCTGATCAACCAGCACCACCTGTCCCGGCAGCGCCCACACGGTCAACGTCGTGAACACGGCCTGGCCGGCGCTGAAGCCGGTCGCCTGAGCAAGCGCGCCGAACCCGATGAATGTTGCAAACAGCACGACCGCCGGTGTCGAAGGCGCAAATGCGGCGCCGCGGCGAAACGCCTGGGCGCGGCTTGCTCCTTCGGTCCAGCCGGGCCGTTCCCGACCGGAACTGTCCGGACTAGCGGGCAAGCAACGGCACCTTGGGCACCGATCCGCCGACATCAGAGCCGCCGGAACCGCCGTCCGGCTTCTTCGGTGACTTGCGCGGCTTCTTTGCGGCCCGGCGCACCTTGCTTCGAGCCGCCGGACGCTTCGCCTTTTCCTTGCGCGGCTTGGCTTTTTCCTTTTCCGGCGGGATATATTCGAAGTCAAGCCGATCACTCTTGCCCTTCGACGTCTTGATCAGCACGCGAACGGTCCCGCCGTTTTTCAACCGGCCAAACAGGAGCTCGTCAGCAAGCGGCTTCTTGATATGTTCCTGGATAACCCGGGCCAGCGGTCGCGCGCCGAAGGTTTCATCATAACCGTGGTCGGCCAGCCAGTCGGTGGCACCCTCCGACAGCTCAATATTGACGTTACGGTCCTGAAGCTGGGCCTCGAGCTCAAGCACGAATTTCTCCACCACCCGGTGAATCACCGCTCGGGACAATCCGGCAAATGAAATAACCGCATCGAGCCGGTTGCGGAACTCAGGCGAGAACATCCGCTTGATGGCTTCCTGGTCATCGCCCTCACGCGTGGTGTGCTGAAAGCCGATCGCCGGCTTGGCCAGTTCGGCGGCCCCGGCATTCGTTGTCATGATGATGATCACATTGCGAAAATCGATGGACTTGCCATTGTGATCGGTCAACTTCCCGTAATCCATCACCTGCAGCAGGATATTGAACAGGTCGGGATGTGCTTTTTCGATTTCATCAAGCAGCAGCACGCAATGGGGGTGCTGGTCGACGCCATCGGTCAACAGCCCGCCCTGATCGAAGCCGACATAGCCGGGAGGCGCGCCGATCAGACGCGATACGGTGTGACGTTCCATGTATTCCGACATGTCGAAGCGCAGCAATTCCAGACCCAGCAGATGAGCGAGCTGGCGGGCGACCTCGGTCTTGCCGACCCCTGTCGGTCCGGCAAACAGATAGCTTCCAATCGGCTTTTCCTGTTCACGCAGACCCGCCCGCGCCAGTTTGATCGCAGATGACAGGGCATCAATCGCCTTGTCCTGGCCAAACACCACCCGCTTCATGTCACGGCCAAGATCGAGCAGTATTTCGGTATCCGACTTGGAGACGCTCTTTGGCGGAATGCGGGCCATGGTGGCGATCGTGTTTTCAACGTCCCTGACACCGATCGTCTTCTTGCGGCGCGAGGTTGGCAGCAGCATCTGCGATGCGCCGGTTTCGTCGATGACATCGATCGCCTTGTCCGGCAGCTTGCGGTCCGACATGTATTTGTCCGACAGTTCGACGGCGGATTTTATCGCATCGTTGGTATAGCGGATCTTGTGGAACTCCTCGAAATAGGGCTTGAGCCCCTTGAGAATCTTGATCGTGTCCGGCACGCTCGGCTCGATGATATCGATTTTCTGGAACCGGCGCGCCAGCGCCCGGTCCTTTTCGAAATGCTGGCGGAATTCCTTGTAGGTGGTCGACCCCATACACCGCAGTCCACCCTTCTGCAGAGCCGGTTTCAGCAGGTTGGAAGCATCCATTGCTCCGCCGCTGGTTGCGCCAGCGCCGATAACGGTATGAATTTCATCGATAAACATGATCGCGCCGGGATAGGCCTCAATCTCGCGGATCACATTCTTGATGCGCTCCTCGAAATCGCCGCGATAGCGGGTTCCCGCCAGCAGCGAACCCATGTCGAGCTGGAAAATGGTGCACGGTTTCAGCACCTCGGGCACCTCGCCCCGCCAGATCCGCCGCGCCAGTCCTTCGGCTATAGCGGTCTTGCCGACGCCCGGGTCGCCGACAAACAACGGGTTGTTTTTCTGCCGGCGGCACAGGATCTGAATGGTGCGGGACACTTCCTTTTCGCGCCCGATGAGCGGATCAATCCGGCCCTCGGCCGCACGCTCGTTGAGGTTGATGCAATAGGCTTCAAGCGCTTCGGCGGGCTCTGGACCCGCTTCGTCGCCACCCTCACCGGTCTCTTCCTCGGCGCCGCGCACCGGGCGTTCCGCCGACATCCCGGCACTCTTGGCAATGCCATGCGAGATATAATTGACCGCGTCGTAGCGCGTCATCTCCTGCTCCTGCAGGAAATAGGCCGCATGGCTCTCACGCTCGGCGAATATCGCCACCAGAACATTGGCGCCGGTGACCTCCTCGCGACCCGACGACTGGACATGGATCACCGCACGCTGGATGACCCGCTGGAATCCCGCCGTCGGTTTGGCTTCCTGGCCGCCTTCGATCTCGAGATCGGACAGATCCTTTTCAACATAATATTCAAGATGACCGCGCAACACGTCCAGTTCGACGTTGCATGCGCGCATCACCGAGGCCGCGTCCTTGTCATCCAGCAGCGCCAGCAGCAGATGCTCCAGCGTCGCATATTCGTGGGCGTGCTCGTTTGCAATCGCCAACGCGCGGTGAAGGGCTTCTTCAAGACTTCGCGAGAAGGTTGGCAAGGGCGGCTCCTATTCCTTTTCCATGGTGCATTGTAGAGGATGTTCGTGCTGTCTGGCAAAGTCCATGACCTGGGTCACTTTGGTCTCCGCAACCTCAAAAGTATATACGCCACAGACACCAACACCCTTTTGATGCACATGGAGCATGATTCTGGTCGCCTCCTCGCGCCCCTTCTTGAAAAACCGCTCAAGCACCAGAATAACAAACTCCATCGGCGTGAAATCGTCGTTCAGCAGCAGCACCTTGTAAAGATGCGGCTTCTTCGTCTTCTGCCTTGTCCGGGTCAAAACCCCCGTGGCGCCGCGATCTCCGCCGCGTTCATCTTCGCGACCGCGGTCATTATCATTTTCGTCCGCGCCCGACGCCACAGGCAAGCATGCCGTGGGCGAATACCTGATTGCGCTCGCGGCGGTCATATCAAATTGCGGTTCGGACATCGTGCCTTCATTCATGTGGGATGATGCCTGCCGGTTTCCAATAGCCTGCGGAGACAAACTCCCATGCATGGATATGATCGATCCGACCAGATATCCACTGCCATCAATATAAAAAAAAACACCCGGCACGGGAAGCCGTGCCGGGCGTCTTGAAATTGCTACTGCAATAAGGCGGTCAGGCAGCCTTTTTGGCAGTCTCCTTGACCGTGTCGGAGAGCGTACCGGCACGCTCTTCCAGCGGCTTGTAAGCCTGCTTGGCGGTCTCAAGATACATCTCACCGAACTTGCCGATGCCGGCGACATAGTTCTCATAAGCCGACTTGGCAAACTTGGTCTGCAGATCAACGGCCTTTTCGACCGACTTCACCTCGAAAGCCTTCTCGAACACATTCGTGCTGTCCTCGATCGACTTGCGGGCAAACTCCGCAAACTCATTGGCAATGGTCTGAAAACCCGTGGTCAGCGCGGTCGCGCTGGCAACGGCGGCATCCATGTTGTCCTTGCCGATCGTCTGAAACTCTTCGAAATTCTTGATCATCATACTTGCTCCGTAAGCGGGGAAATTCGTGCCACAACGTGTCCGATATTCACCGTGAACATCCTGCCTTGTTGCTGTGCAGCATAAATAGTTGCGCCGCACCATTTTGTCAACCTGTTTTTTCGCAGTGCACCATTTTTTAACCATACCGCTGTGTTCGCCGCTCCGGCTTCCGCATTTTACAAATTAGTAACCGCGAGTGCCGAAGATGTTCCCTGGTTCAGGCGCGCGGCCGGTCCTTCCGCCGCCGGTTGTTTTGAATATGAGTGAGTTTGTGATGTTTGTGGTTGGAAATCTCCTGATGAGCGATCCGTTGATGTTGTCCGGTGCATCGGCATCCGGCATCGCGGCGCCGGTCAGTGCGGCTACGGACTTTCTGGCGGTGGCGGTTATTGCGGCAGTCCTGCTGATGAGCGCGAAATAGTCCTGGCGGGAGTAAATCATGAGTTGTGAGGTTTCAGCCGTGTCGGCTGTCCGGCGCCGGCGTCGGAACATTATCGTTGTCTGCTGGTCCGTTTTGGCCGCCGCCGTCGTCTGGGTCAGCCTTGCGCTGCCGCTGCAGGCACGGCCCAAATCCGCCAGCATCGTCGTCGACGGTTATACCGGCCGCGCCGTATATTCCTACCGGGCGGACGAACTGCGTTACCCCGCCTCACTCACCAAGATGATGACACTCTACGTGCTGTTTGAGGAGATGGCGGCAAAGAGGCTGACGCTGAAGACCAGATTTTCGGTTTCCGCCCATGCCGCATCCCGTCCGCCTTCACGGCTCGGGCTCAAACCCGGCGAAACGATTTCAGTGCGCAATGCCATCCTCGCCCTGGTAACCAAGTCGGCCAATGACGTCGCCGCCACCATCGCGGAAAATCTGGCAGGCAGCGAACCCCGGTTTGCCCGGCGCATGACCAAAACCGCCCGCAGAATCGGCATGAAGCGCACGGTCTTTCGCAACGCATCCGGCCTGCCCGACACCAGGCAGGTGACCACGGCGCGCGACATGGCGCGACTGGCCATTTCGCTGCAGAAACGCTTTCCGACCTATTACCGTTACTTCAAGACCCGCAAATTCCGCTTTCGCGGACGCACATATTCCAACCACAACCGCCTGCTGGGCCGCTATGCCGGCACCGACGGCATCAAGACCGGTTACACCCGTGCGTCGGGCTATAATCTCACCTCCTCGGTGCGTCGCAATGGCAAGCATCTGATCGGCGTCGTTTTTGGCGGCCGCTCGAGCCGCGACCGCAACCGCACCATGCGCCTCCTGCTTGACCGCAGTTTTCCCAAAGTGGTCGCCCACAAGGCACAAAAGCCGGTCGTGATGGCGGCCGTCGCCCGGTCACGCAAGATTCAGGCGCGGATTCCTGCATCACCTGCCAAGCCGCGTGTGATGGTCGCCGCATCGACCATGCCGCGTCCTCTGGCGCCACCACGCCCGGCGGCGGCACCGGTCGCCAGGCAGGCTGCAGCACCTGCGCCACAAAAACCCTCGATCCTGATCATGCCGGCCGCCACCGGCACGCCGACGGTCAAACCGGCGGTCATGCCGGCTCCCGCTACTGCGGCTCCCGTTACTGCGGCTCCCGTCACCGCCGAACGCAGCGAAGACAGCTGGTCAATACAGATCGGCGCCTATGCCACCGAGCAGGCTGCACATGACCGGCTGGCGCTGGCCCGGGCCAAACCGGTTTCAGTCCTGTCCGGCAAGCGGCAACTGGCGGTCGCCGCCAAGGTCAGCGGACGGTCGTTTTTCCGCGCCCGCTTCGCCGGTTTCGCCAGCCGTGACACCGCCCAGCGCGCCTGCCGCCGGCTCCAGCGGCACGCCATCCGCTGTTATGCCATCGCGCCCAACAGTTAGGATCCCAACCCTATCGTCCGCCGAGCAGTGTGTCCTTGGCCTGGTTGATGCGGGCCGCCAGATAACTGGAGCCGCCATGGTCGGGATGGAAACGCTTCATCAACCGCTTGTGGGCCGCACGAATGTCGTCCTCGCTGGCATTGCGCTCCAGGCCAAGCACTTCCAGCGCTTCTTGCCGGTCCATCGTACCGCCTGACGATCCGCCGGTTTCGCGTCGCGCACTGGCACCACCGCGCGGCGCCCCTTCCCTGGCGCGCCAATCCGGATGCATTGAATCAAGATAAGCCTCAAGCAACGCAACGCTCTGGTCACCGGCGCGAACGCATTCCTCGTGAAGCAGAAAAAGCTGGCTGAGCGACAGGCTGCTCAACCGTCGCCCCTCCATCTGACCTTCGATGACGGTACCATCGACATCGCCGCTGTCATGGTTCAGTTCCATTTCCAGCATCGCTGTTCGGACGCGCGAGGCCTGGCCGGCGGACTTTCGCGACGAGCCGGGAATCCGGGCACCAAAGGGCAGTCTCCGGCCCATCAGCCGCAACGCGAACACCGCCAGCGCGACAGCGAACACAATCCGCCCCGTGACGAGAAAAAACGCCACCCCCGCAAGTGCCAGGGCACCCCCCACCAGACGCACCAGCTTTGCCAGCACCTTCGGATCAGCTTCGGAAAACAGCTTCAGAAGGAGCAAAGCCCCCGCGCCAATCACAACTGCCAGAAAAAGATACTGCATCCGGGCGTTATTTCAGCTGTTCGAGCAGACCGGCGGCTTCCGCGCCGCCGGCCCGCGAATAATCACCCAGTGCCGCAGCACCACCGGCCGCATAGACCGCGACCGCGGCCAGCAGTTCCCGCAACCGGTCTGCAGAAGAAGTATCGAACCGGCAATAGGCACCACCGGTAAGCCGGGCGATCTCGCGAAACGCCCGTTCGGCGACCGGGTCATGGCCTTCCTGAAACATGAAAAACGATACTCCCAACAGTCCGAGCTCGCCGGCAGCAGCACACAGCCTGTCCACGTCTTCTTCCATGCAGTCGCCGACATAGACGACGGCACTGACCGGCTGTTTCTCGTGCTCGCGCCGGGCATGGGCGAGAACCTTGCCGATCTGGGTATACCCGCCACGGCACTGCACCGACGACATCAACCCGGCAAGTCTGATCCCGTCACCGACCCATTTGCTGGCACGGCACTCGCCGAAGCCGCGAAAATAGATCAGTTGCACCGACAATCCGCCGATCGCGGCGGTCTGCCGAAACATCTCGCCCTGCAACTGGCAGGCACGATCCCAGGTCGGTTGCCGACTCATGGTGGCGTCCATCGCAAAAATCAGACGTCCCCTGGCGCGCGCATCGTGGCCCTTGCTCTTGTTCCGCACAGCGGCCAGAAAACCGTCGATGTCGCTGTTGTCCGAAACCGCACCGGCAGTTTCGGGCACAACCGGTGTCTTCCGCTTGTCTGTCATCGAGAATCTGCCATCTGAAGCCGTTGCAGCGATCCGACTGCACCGTCGCATCTCCACCCGGCAACAGTATAAAGGGATCGTATCAGGATACCAGAGACGTTGGCAGCACCGCCCGCATTTCCGGCTCGGCCAGCTTGCGGTTCATGGGCAGGTCAAGAAACTTCAGCAACGCGCGCACTTCCTGGCGAGCGGCCAGATGGGACATGGAAATGTTGATGCCACTGCCCTTGTTCATGACGTCAAACAGGGTCAGCCCGCGCGGAAACAGTTCGCGGAAGATGACCCGGTCGCCCAGGCTGGGCGCGAGCCGGAAATCGAGTTCTTCCGGCAGCACGTCGAGAAGTTCGTTGATCCGCTGCTTGTTGCGCGACGCGATCCGGTTGAAACGGTTGCGCACAACGATCCAGTCAATACCGCCGCCATCGACCAGAAACCGCCGGCGGCGGCTTTCACGCACCATCATGGCATACTGGCTGGGCCGAATGATGCCAAAGGACTCGCCATCGACATTCACCAGCACATCAAGATCAACAAAACTCTCATTGATCGGCGTGATCAGGGTGTCCGCCATCGAGTGACCGATACGCGACAGGTAATTGTCGCTGCCCGGTGAATCGATGATCACGAAATCACAGGTGTGTTCGAGCCGGCCGATCGCTTCGGAAAAAATGCCGAAATCGCGCTCTTCGTCCTGGTCGAGATGACCATGCGTGCCGGATGCAACCGCATAATGAACAGGCAGCGCGACATCCAGTCTGCGGCGCCGTGCCCAGTCCTCACGATTTTCGAGATAACGGGTCAGGGACTGCTGGCGGCTGTCGAGATCAATCGTGCCTACCGTCATGCCCGCGTCAAGCAGCGCCACCACCAGGTGCATCGCGATCGTGGATTTCCCCGAACCGCCCTTTTCGTTGCCCACAACGATGACATGGGCAGACCGGAAAACGCGACTCAGTTCTGTCATAGCTACACCCGCACAACGCAACAACACCTCGCAGACCTACGGTTTAGATAGTGGGCAGCACAACCCGCTTTCGTCAAGGAAAACTGCCAAGTTTTGCCCGATTTGGTGAATCATTTGCGGTCAATGAACAGATGACGGAGTGTTGCCGGCCGGCGGGCAGCGTCTCAGCCGGACCGGCCCCGGTAAGATCGCCAGAGCGATTTGTCCCGCATCGACACCGGCTTATCGGGTCTCGCAGGGCGTCGCGCCAAGCGACATCAGTGCCGCATTGCCCCCGGAAGCCGTCGTGTCGGTGCTCGTTACCCGCTCGGTCGCAAAACGCTGCAGATAGTGCGGGCCGCCAGCCTTGGGTCCGGTGCCGGACAACCGTTCTCCACCAAATGGCTGGGCACCGACCACGGCGCCGACCTGATTGCGATTGACATAAATATTGCCGACCCGCACCCGGTGGCGGATTTCCTGCGCAGTGCGCTCGATCCTCGTGTGCACGCCGAGCGTCAGGCCGTAACCGGTGTCGTTGATGGCATCGCACACCCTGTCGAGGCGGTCCGCCGCGTAGGTCACGACATGAAGCACCGGACCAAACACCTCTTTGGTGAGCGGCGCCAGATCATCGAGCACGAATGCGGCCGGCGCAACAAAGGTGCCGTGCCGCGTATCGTCCGGCAACGCCAGATCGATCAACGTCGTGCCCTGTCTTTTCATCAAGGCCTTGTGGGCATTGAGTTTGTCGCGGGCCTCCGTGTCGATCACCGGCCCGACGTCGGTCGCATAGTCCAGCGGATCGCCAACCTGAAGTTCCTCCATCGCGCCTTTCAGCATGGTGATGATCCTGTCCGACACATCGTCCTGCACAAACAGGATACGGGCGGCCGAGCAGCGTTGGCCGGCGCTGTCGAAAGCTGAGCGCACGGCATCCGCGACCGCCT
>Ga0114931_10007672_pt1 | contig 13164 bp, 13 predicted proteins | sample 2SBtaG_FD_89579 | JGI IMG/M metagenome (GOLD analysis project Ga0114931, IMG submission 89579) | Deep subsurface microbial communities from Kolumbo volcano to uncover new lineages of life (NeLLi) - 2SBTROV14_V59a metaG | ecosystem: Environmental > Aquatic > Marine > Volcanic | place: Kolumbo... | reverse complement strand
GAAGTGAAGTCTACAGGATTCTTCACTCTCAAAATGTGCCGTAAAACTAAATATATTCATACCTTTATTTGCTTGTAAAGATAATCATTATTGATTGATTATTAGTGTTTGCGGACATACAAAGAAAAAAAATAATTACAGGCAAGTATTAAGTTCCATTATTTAACAAAATGCTATTTTTTTTTGTTAATTAATAGAGTTTTGATATTTAACAGAAATAGCTTCAGCACATTTTTGTCCATCAATAGCTGCGGAAACGATTCCGCCAGCATAACCAGCACCTTCACCGCAGGGGTATAGTCCTTTAATGTCAGGATGCTGTAAAGAAATTTTATCTCTAGGAATTTTAACAGGAGAAGAAGTTCGGCTTTCTACTGCTACGATAATAGCATCTTTATCAAGATAACCTCTCATTTTTTGTCCAAAAGCTTTAAAACCTTCTTGCAATCGAGTAACAATTGATTGTGGTAAAACCTCATGAAGAGGAGCACTTACAATACCTGGTTTATAAGAGCATTCAGGTAAATAAGTTGATGTTTTGTTATTGATAAAGTCAATCAATCGTTGGGCAGGAGCTATTTGTCCTGTATTATTAACGGTGTCGTTTTTACCTGCTATAAAAGTATTACGCTCAACATCTTCCTGAAATTTTAGTCCGGCTAAACTTCCATGCTCTTTGTAAGGAGCTAAATCTTCATCCTCAACGGTAACCACAATACCTGAATTGGCATAAGGATTATTTCTTTTAGAAGGAGACCATCCATTAGTAACAATTTCTCCAGGAGCAGTAGCACAGGGAGCTATAATTCCTCCAGGGCACATGCAAAATGAAAATACACCACGTTGTTTAACTTGTTGAACCAATTTATAGGAAGCAGGAGGGAGGTACTCACTTTTTGTTTTACAATGGTATTGTATGCTATCAATTAATTGTTGAGGGTGCTCTACACGAACGCCTAAAGCAAAGGATTTGTTATCAATGGCAATTCCTTTTTTATCCAACAAATAAAAAATATCTCTAGCAGAATGACCGGTAGATAGGATTACAATGTTGGACATAAACTTATGCTGATTCTGGTCAATTATTCCTTCAACTTGATTGTTGTTAATGATAAAATCGGTTAGCTGTGTATTAAAATGAATCTCACCACCAGATGCCAAAATAGTTTCTCTAATAGAAGTGACTACTTGAGGTAATTTGTTGGTGCCAATATGGGGGTGAGCATTTACTAATATGTCTTCTGGAGCACCATGCTGAACTAATGTTTGCAATACCTCATTAACATCGCCTCTCTTCTTGGAACGAGTATATAGCTTGCCGTCTGAAAAAGTTCCTGCACCACCTTCTCCAAAACAATAATTAGAGTTAGGGTTGATGGTTTGCTGTTTAGTAATTGCTGCCAAATCTCTTCTTCTATTACGCACGTCTTTACCTCTTTCAATAACAATAGGTTTAAATCCTAGTTCAATTAGTTTAAGAGCTGCAAACATTCCGGCAGGGCCAAAACCAATGATAAGAACAGGTGGAGCATTAACAACGTTTTGGTACTTTTTTATGGTAACATTCTCTTCAATTGTTTCTCCTTCAGGATAAACACCAATTGTTAAGTTAACCTTTACAGGCTTTCTTCTTGCATCAATAGAACGTTTAAGAATTTTAAACTCAAACTTTTTTAAATTGGTTTTTTCCGAAATAATTTCTTTAAGAAAATTATTGTCAGCTGCTTGCTCAGGTAATATGGATAGCTGAATAGAATTCATAATTTATACTACCCTTCAAAAGTCAATGAAAGTAAAAACATTTTTGATCTTAGTCTTTCGATTGGTGAAGAAAAGGCAGTATTGTCATGATCCAATAAATCTCTAATACCGTAAGACATTTTTAATTCAATACCAAACTTAAAGTACTGTAGGTAAAAGTCTGTACCAAACCCCAACTGCCCCATGTAATCATCTCGCTTTAGTTTCACAACTACATCGTTCGGATTAAAAGAAAGGTTTTCTGCACCAGCATCAGCTGCTAAATCTAAGCTGTAAGCAGCACCAAAAATGATGTAAGCGCTAAAATTATTAACTCGTGCCGATTTGTACTTAACATTTAACGGAAAGTTAATTAATGTTGATTCAATGTCTTTAGTATATTTTTTCACACCTGCTCTTGTTTGAAAAGTATATTCTAAACTTCTAGATGAAAAAGCAAGATTGGGAGTAAAGCGTAAACTAAAGTATTGGTTCAAGTGCATGGCAGATATTATTCCCAGATTGAAACCACTAGCAGAGTTGGGCTCTAAAACAGATAACGTGTCAGCACCAACTACAGTAGGAGGTTGCCTGTCAAGAACAAAATAGGCAGAATTTCCCCCGATTAAAAATCCAAAATGTATAAATCGATGATCAAATTTAGGGAGGTTTTTTGTGGTAGCTTTTTGACTGAAAGCACTTGAAATAAGTGCAAAACAGGCGAAGAACAATATGAATTTATACTTGTGCATTTGCTAATACTGGTGTAATAACGGCATAAATATAACTTTATTTGGTGGCTTTATAAATTGATGCTATGCCAAATAAAAGTGAAGTTGCTTGAATGTTTTTATAGTTGAGTTGTTTAAGTATGTCAATGAAATCGTTTCCTTCAGGAAATGCATTTACAGACTCAGGTAAATAGGTATAAGCAGCATTATCTTTAGACACCATTTTCCCAATTCCAGGAAGTATGCTGCTAAAGTAAAAATTATACAGCTGTTTGATGGGAAAACTTTTAGGCTTTGAGAACTCTAAAATAATGGCTGTTCCATTAGGTTTTAAAACACGTAACATTTCGCTTAACCCTTTTTCTAAATTTTCAAAGTTTCGAACTCCAAAACCAACAGTGTAAGCATCAAATGTATTGTCATCAAAATCTAAATTTTCGGAGTCACCTAGTTGCAAGTCAATAATAGTATCAATTTTTTTAGATCGAACTTTTTCTTTCCCAACAGCTAGCATGCCTTCGGAAATATCAATTCCAACAATTTTCTCAGGGTTTAATGAAAGTGCCTCTAATGCAAAATCACCCGTTCCAGTAGCCATGTCTAAAATGTATTTTGGTTGACTAGATTTTAGCATTCTAATGGCTTTTTTTCGCCATAAAATATCGATGCCAAGCGATAAAAAATGATTCAAGAAATCATACTTTTTAGAAATGTTGTTGAACATGGTAGCAACTTGTTCTTTTTTACTACCTGTTTCCTCTTTATATGGTATTACTGACATTTAGATGAGTTGGGTTATAGTTTCGGATAACAACACATCCTTATCGATAGGAACAACTCCTACTTTTTCACAAACTAACCCACCGGCTAGATTAGATATTTCAGCTATTAATTGAATGGGTTGATTTAATGCTAAGCAAAGAGAAGCTACACTAATAACGGTGTCTCCAGCACCAGAAACGTCTGAGATGTTTCTTAAGTGAGCAGGAACATGGTGTTGACTAGATTTATCATTAATGTAAACTCCGTTTTCTGATAAAGTAATAAAGGTAATGTGGTTTTCTTGTTGTTTATTTAGTTCATCAACTGCTTTTTGAATGTCTTTAATATTGTTTGATTCTAATGCGATGTTTAACCCTTCTTTTAATTCCTTTAGGTTAGGTTTAAATAAGGTTACATTTCTGTAAGCCGTAAAGTTTCTTTTCTTAGGATCAACAGTAGTTGGAATATTCTTAGGGTTACAGAGATTAACAACATCTTTAATTAATTCCGGAGTAATTACTCCCTTGTCATAATCTTCAAAAATGACAACATTAATCTTATGTTGATTGATTAGTGAAGTTATTTTTGTGATTAATTGATCTGTTTCTTCAGCAAGAAGAGGAGAATCATCTTCAGAATCAACACGCAATACTTGGTTTTTATTGCCAATTACTCTTGTTTTTACTGTTGTTATTCTGTTGCTGCTCTTTATAATTCCCTTGTTTGATAAGTTACTTTTAGATAACAATTCATCAAACAAAACACTGTCACTATCATCTCCGATAACAGAACACAATATAGGCGTTGCTCCTAGTGCTTGAATATTTAAAGCAACGTTGGCAGCACCACCAAGTCTACGTTCTTTATTTTCTACAGCAACAACAGGAACTGGTGCTTCTGGAGATATTCTATCTACTTTTCCAAAGAAGTAAGAGTCAATCATAACATCACCAATAACCAACGCTTTAAGTTGATTGAAATTTGAAAATAAGTTGGTGATTTCGTTCTTGTTCAAAATGACTTAGTTTAATAAGGCTAAAGTGTTTTTTATTCTACTGATAGCTTCTTTTAAAACCTCTTCTGATGCAGCATATGATAATCGAATGCAGTTAGGATCTCCAAATGCTTCTCCTGTTACCAATGCTACAAGCCCTTCATTTAAAATAAACATACTTAAATCGGTAGCATTATTTATTACTTCTCCGTTGTATGATTTCCCAAAATAAGAAGACACATCAGGAAATACATAAAAAGCACCTTTTGGTTCATTTAGTTTTATTCCTGGGATCTCAGACATCAATGAAAGGACTAAGTCTCTACGATTTTTAAAAGCAGTTTGCATCTCTTTTAATACTGATGGATCTGCTTCAAAAGCTGTTTGAGCAGCTTTTTGGGTAATGCTACAAGTTCCAGAAGTAAACTGACCTTGCATTTTAACACAGGCTGATGCAATCCACTGCGGAGCAGCAATAAAACCAAGCCTCCAACCTGTCATAGCAAAACCTTTAGATACTCCATTTACAGTAACTACTTGATCTTTAATGTAATCGAACTGAGCCATACTTTCATGGTGTCCCGTAAAACTAATATGTTCATATATTTCATCGGCAACGATGATAATGTTCGGATAATCTTTAATTAGTAGTGCAATTTCTTCCAATTCTTCCTTCGTGTAAACAGATCCGCTAGGATTGCAAGGAGAGCTAAACCATAACATTCTAGTTTTGTCAGTAATAGCATTTCTAAGTTGAGCTGCGGTTGCTTTAAAATCAGTTTCAATGGAAGTGTCTACAATTACGGGTTTAGCTTCAGCGATTTTTACCATGTCTAAATAGCTAACCCAGTAAGGAGCAGGAATGATAACTTCATCTTCAGGGTTAAGTATAGTAATCGCTAGATTAGCTAACGAGTGTTTAGCTCCTGTGGAAACAACAATTTGATCGGGAGAATAAGTTAAATTATTATCTCTTTTTAATTTTGTACAAATAGCCTCTCTTAATTCTAGATAACCAGGTACAGGGCTATAATGAGTAAAATTATCGTTTATTGCTTTTTTTGCGGCATCTTTAATAAAATCTGGAGTATCAAAATCTGGTTCACCAATACTTAAGCTAATAATATCCTTCCCTTGACCCTTCAATTCTCTAGCCAGTTTGGTCATGGCTAAAGTTTGAGATTCGCTTAAACTATTAATTCTGTCTGACAATACATTTTCCAGTTGTGCTTCCATTTGGTATAATAAATTAGAATACGATTAATTATAGAAGGACAAAACTAAATAAAAATGTGCTTATAACGTTAAAATAAATCCTTGTTATAAGTCTTACTTTTTAATAATTTTATCAACTTAATTACAATTGCAGATTATGGAAGTTTTTCTAGAAATACTAAAATATGTTGTTCCTTCGTTGGTAGTTTTTGCGGCATCTTACCTTATTATTCAAAAATTTATGGATAATGAGTACAGAAAGCAGTTGTTACTATTAAAAAAGGAGAATCACAATATAACAACGCCACTTCGTTTACAAGCTTATGAGAGATTAGTGTTATTGCTAGAAAGAATTTCCTTAAATAATATGGTATTGAGAGTACATCAACCAGGAATGAGTGCGAAACTATTACAGGCTGAATTATTAAAAGCAGTTCAGGAAGAGTTTGAACATAATTTAGTTCAACAAATTTACATTTCATCAACAGGATGGGGGCATATAAAAAAGGCTAAAGATGATGTGGTAAAAATTATTAATTTAGCTGCATCACAAATGAAAGATGGCTCTACAGGTGCTGATTTAGGGCAAAAAATATTTGAAATGATGATGCAAGTGGAAGCTTCTCCAACTCATACTACAATAACTATTCTAAAGAAAGAAATTAGGCAGCTGTTCTAATTTTCTTTTTGTTTATTGTTAAAAGGGTTAAACGTAAAACCTATATCAAAGTTCAATTCAGTAAAGAAAAAGTGATGACTTGCCTTATCAGAAGGATCAGGAGACGTTAACACATCAGGTAAATTAATAAAACCTTTTTTTAACTCTCCTCTAAAAAATAGATACTTTAAGAAAGTAATATTTAAACCCACTTTTCCTGCAAAACCATATCCTGCAAAATGAAATTCATCATTTCGTGTGTTGTTCCATAAAGTGACATTCGATCTAGGCATAACTGGTCCAAATCCAAATCCAATTAAAGTATTTATTTGTATTTTGTTGGGGTTCCATTTTACATTAATGAGCTCTAATAAATCATCATTTCTAGTAATTTCTGCCCTTAAATAATTTAATCCATCACTGTGCTCAAAAGTGATAAAGTTTTGAGAAAGCCCTATTTCATTACCTGAATAACTACCGTCATAAACAGTACCGTCATCAATAACCCCATTAATTTTAACTATTTGACTATTACTCATAACATATTTCATGTGATCAACACCAATCGATATGTCATATTTATCGCTTATAAAATAGCCAATTATAATATTAGTTTGAGGAATAGTGATTCTACTTGGATTAAAGTAAGGATCAATTCCAAATTGAGACTGTCTGTCGTATGCTTTTACATTAGAAAGTTCAAAATCATAGTTATTTCCTGTAAAATGAATATCAGAATTAGTATACCAGCTTCTATTCCAACCCCAGGAAATATAAAAACGTCCTTTGTTAGAGGGTTTTTCTTGAGGAACTATTTCTTGTGAAACCAAAAAAAGAGGAGTAAATAGCAATAAGAGAGTATAGTATTGTTTTTTCATAAATAAAATTTGTGCGATATTAAAGTTTAAATATCAGACCAAATATGATAAAGATTAGGTTTTAAATAAGGCGAGTATTTTTTTTGCTGCTTTAAATGGACTTATTTCTCCTTTTATAACTCTATTTTCTAATCGTGATATAGCGTCTTTTATTTTGGGGTTGTTATAAAAAAGATTTTTAATGGAGTTAGATATGGTTTCATCGAACCAAAATTTAGCTTGTTCTTCTCTGTTTTTTTTAAACGATCCGTTGCTGTTGGTGAGTAAATAAAACTGATTAACAATTTCTTGTAAAACTTCAATATTATTTTGATTAAGAGCAGAGCATGTAGCTACTTTAGGTATCCATCCATTTTTATTTGGCGGGAATAAGTGTAAAGCATTTTTATATTCTTGCTGAGCTAATTCTGCTTTTTTTATATTTTCACCATCGGCTTTATTAATCAATATGGCATCTGCCATTTCCATTATACCTCTTTTTATTCCTTGTAATTCATCTCCAGCTCCGGCAATCGTTAGTAACAAAAAGAAATCAACCATAGATTTAACTGCAATTTCAGATTGTCCTACACCAACCGTTTCAACTAAAATAATATCATAACCAGCAGTTTCACATAATAATATCGTTTCTCGAGTTGCTTCTGCTACTCCACCCAATTTCCCAGCAGAAGGAGAGGGCCTAATAAAAGCATTCTCATGAGAGGATAGCTTATTCATTCTAGTTTTATCACCTAGTATACTTCCCTTACTTTTTTTACTACTAGGATCTATTGCTAAAACAGCCACTTTCTTTTGCTCATTATCGATTAGATGGGACCCAAAAGCCTCAATAAAAGTACTCTTTCCAACTCCTGGAATCCCTGTAATACCAATTCTAATTGAGTTTCCTGAGTGTGGCAAACATAATTCAATAATTTCTTCTGCTACTTTTTGGTGTTCTAAGTTGGTGCTTTCAATTAGCGTGATGGCTTCACTTAATACGGTTCTGTTGGTGTTTTTGATGCCTTCATAGTAATAGTTAGCAGAATGTATTTTTCTGCTTTTCAATTTTATTTTTTGAATGTGTTTACGCATAATTATCCCACAAAAGTGTGAAAAAAACCATTTCAAAACTAAATATACTTATTCTTTTCAAGAGGGGTTGCAATTAAGCACTGTTATTAAAGGGAAATTTAAAAATGTTAATAAAAGTAATATAACTTTATTCTCTTCTATAAATATTTGTAGATTAAAACAATATTTTTGTCGATAGATAAATAATTTTAATCGATTATTTTCGTTGTTAATATTGTTTTACCATTACCTAACTAAATAATCAATATTATGGATGCTGGCATTTTAACTGGAATTATTACTGCTGCAGTTTTAGCGACTATATTTGCTATACTTTACATTGTGAGTCGAAAGAAAAAATAAAAAATATAGGGAAACCATTTATCATTTTTATCTCCCTTCCATGTAAATTAACATTTTTTTAGAGTGTTGCTACCTATTTTTACTTTGTTTTAAAGTAGTTTTATCTTTGATATGATAAAAATAGAAGGTTTACACAAGTCTTACCGAATAGGAAAAAATTCTCTTCACGTATTAAAAGGAATTAATTTTAATGTAGAAGAAGGAGAAATGGTTGCTATTATGGGCTCTTCTGGGTCTGGAAAATCAACGCTACTAAATATTATTGGGATGTTGGATGTCGCTGATGAGGGGGAGTATACACTAGACGGTATTGAAATAAAAGATTTAGACGAAACTAAAGCAGCAAAGTATAGAAATCGATTTTTAGGATTTATTTTCCAATCATTTAATTTAATTAATTACAAAACGGCCTTAGAAAATGTGGAGTTACCTCTTTACTACCAAAAGGTTCCAAGAAAAGAGCGACAAGAAAAAGCAGCTCAATATTTATCCAAAGTAGGTTTGTCAGATTGGATTAAACATTTACCTAGCGAACTCTCTGGAGGACAAAAACAACGTGTTGCAATAGCAAGAGCAATGGCTGCAGAACCCAAAGTTTTATTAGCGGATGAACCTACTGGAGCATTAGATTCTACTACTTCCAACGAGGTAATGCAATTGATTCAAGAAATAAATGATGAAGGGAAAACCATTTTAGTAGTTACACATGAGGATGATATTGCCAATATGTGTAAAAGAATAGTGCAATTGAAGGATGGTGTTATTATAGAAGATAAAGTTGTGGAACAAGTTAGAGCTTCAGAGCATGTTTAATAGAGATAGTTGGCAAGAAATATTTGAAACCATCTCAAAAAATAGATTGAGAACTTTCCTTTCTGGGTTTACCGTTGCTCTTGGGATATTCATATTTGTGATCTTATTTGGTTTTGGTAATGGATTAAAAAATTCGTTTCAAGAATTTTTTATAGATGATGCTACCAACGTGATTAGAATTTTTCCTGGGAGAACGAGCAAACCATATAAAGGTTTTGAATCAGGGAGGTTTATAGAGTTTAAAAATGATGACTTAGCAGCGATAAAAGACAATTTTAAATTTCAGGTGGAGTACATAACTCCCAGAATAACAAGAAATGCCTCGGTAAGTTATAAAAATAACTCCAATAATTATGGGTTGAGAGCTGTTGCACCAACTCACGCAAAAGCTGAAAAAACTATCTTGATGAAAGGTAGGTACATTAACCAACTAGATGTATTAAATAAAACAAAGTACGCTGTTATAGGAAGGTTGGTAGAGAAAGATTTGTTTGAGTCAGAGAGTGCTTTGGGAAAATTTATACATATAGGTAGTCGTACATACAAAGTAGTGGGAGTTTTTCAAGACGATGGAGGAGATAATGAGGAGCGGTTTGTTTATGTACCATACACTACTAATCAGTTAGTTGAAAAAAACACAGATAAAATAGGTCAGATTATTATTGGATTTAATCCAGCAATAGGCTATCAAGGCTCTTTATTGTTTGAAGAGAAATTGCTTAGCTTTTTAAAAGAGAAGCATCATGTTAACCCCTCAGATCCTAAAGCGATAAATATTAGGAATGTTGCTGATCAGATGAATAAGAATCAACAATTTGGAACTGCACTACAATGGATTGTAAGTTTTGTGGGACTAGGAACATTAATAGCAGGTGTTATCGGAATAAGTAACATAATGGTTTTTGTGGTAAAAGAAAGGACTAAAGAGTTGGGAATAAGAAAAGCAATAGGAGCAACTCCTCGAGCAGTAATTATTACAATTTTACAAGAATCAATATTTATTACTACTGCTGCAGGTTATACAGGTTTGTTAATAGGTGTTTTTATTTTAAAAACTATAGGAACATCTTTAACAGAAGATTATTTTATTAAAAACCCATATATCAATATGGGAACATCGATTTTTGCAACAGTTATATTGATTTTCTTTGGAGCTTTAGCTGGATATGTTCCAGCACGAAAAGCTGCAAGAATTAAACCTATAGAAGCGTTAAGAAGTAAATAATGTTATTGTTTAATAGAGATACTTGGCAAGAGATTTTTGGTTCTATTCAAAAAAATAGAGCAAGAACTATTATTACGGTGATAGGTGTATTGTGGGGTATATTTATTTATATTGCTTTATCTGGTGCTGCTAAAGGGTTGGATAATGGTTTTGAGGAAGAATTTAAAGACATTGCTATGAATAGTATGTTTGTATGGGCACAACAAACTAGTGTTCCTTATGCAGGATTTAAAACCGGAAGAGCCATTCAACTGAAAATAGATAATGTAGACTTATTAAAATCACGCATTCCAGAAATACAGTATTTAGCGCCAAGAATAGTTAAAGGTGCTTTTGGAGGAGCACAAGGCTCTATTGTGAGAGGAGATAAGTCTGGATCTTATAATGTATATGGAGATTACCCAGTATTGGCAAAAATTGCTAATCAGAAAATTTATGATGGAGGAAGGTTTATTAATGAAGGGGATATTGATGCAGCAAGGAAGGTATGTATAATTGGACAAAGAACACAAAAAGAACTTTTTGAAAAAGAGGAAAATCCAATAGGAGAGTTCATTCGAATAGATAATATTTATTTTAAAGTTGTTGGTGTTAAAAAGTATGAAGAAAATGGGGGTGGTTTTGGTGATGATGGAGATATTTTTATCCCTTTTTCTACATTTAGAAAGTTATATAATACGGGTGATAATGTGGGGTGGTTAGCTATTGCGGCTTATGATGATGTGGATGTTGTAAAAGTAGAAGAGAAAGTAAAAGAAGTGCTCAAAAGAACTCACCAAATAGCTCCTGAAGATGAACGAGCAATAGGTTCTTTTAATTTAGGGGAAATGTTTGGTAAAATTACTGGGTTTTCTGATGGACTCACCTTTTTATCATTAGTGGTAGGAATAGCTACAATAATTGCTGGAGTAATAGGTATTGGTAATATATTATTAATATCGGTTAAAGAAAGAACGAAAGAATTAGGAGTGAGGAGAGCTTTGGGAGCTACACCAAGCGAAGTACGTGGGCAAATTATTTTAGAATCTGTTTTTTTAACTGTGGTTTCCGGTATTTTTGGAATTGTGCTGGGAGCATTTGTTTTAAGAGGGGTTGATGCTGCAACAAAAGATATGGATATACCTTATGCTAATCCAACCGTGCCGGTGGGGTATATTTTAGGTGCTTTATTAATAATGGTTGTTTTAGGAACCTTGATAGGTTTAATCCCTGCACAGCGGGCAGTGAGCATAAAACCAATAGATGCATTGAGAGAAGAATGATTTAATTTGAAGATGAGGGAATGTGTTGATTTGGAGGTGTAAGAGTAATTGATTTAGTAATGAAAAATTATATAAATATTATTCTCCCTTTGAAGGGAGCAAATTTTGTCCTATTCGCTTTTTGCTAATTTGATACAAAATTAGAGGGATGTTAATTTGCTAGAGAAGAATAACCTATAGAGTTGTATAGTTTGTCACGTTGAAACGTTATGAACTTTTACGACTTTAAAACATGACAAATTTTAAAACATTATAAACTAAATAAAAAAATGAAAAAAATAGTTAAGTATATATTAATAGCAGTACTCTTAGGAGGGGTAATTTATGCTACAGTATTCTTTATTTCTACCAATAATAAATCGTCTATTCAATATGAGATAGAGAGTCCTAAAAAAACAACTATAGAGAAGAAAGCTGTAGCTACTGGAAAAGTTGTTCCTGAAGATCAAGTCGAAATTAAGCCTCAAATTTCCGGGATTATAGATGTGGTGTTTGTGAAGGAGGGAGATGTTATTAATTCAGGTGATTTAATTGCTAAAATTAAAGTAGTACCTAACGAAGCTGCTTTAAATAGTGCTATAGGTAGATTGGATAACGCTAAAATTGTACTAGAAAATAGCCAAATTGATTACGATAGAAATAAAGTTCTTTTTGATAAAGGGATTATCTCTACACAAGATTTTAATTCAATTGAATTGAGATTTAACCAAGCAAAACAAGAAAGAATTAATGCGGAAAATGATTTACAAATAATTAAACTAGGAACAGCAGGAAAAGGGGCTGCTAATACGAATATTCGGGCAACAGTTTCTGGAACGATATTGGAAATACCTGTTAAGAAGGGAGATCAGGTGATTGAGAGTAATAACTTTAACCCAGGAACTACTGTTGCTACAATTGCTGATTTAACCAATATGATCTTTGAAGGAAAAGTAGATGAGGCTGAAGTAGGAAATTTAAAAATTGGCATGCCATTAAAAATTAATTTAGGAGCAATAAGCGATAAAGACTTTGAAGCTAAATTACGTTTCATTGCACCTCAAGGATTAGAAGAACAAGGAGCTGTACAATTTAAAATTGAAGCCAATGTATTTTTAGATTCTGCATTTTTTGTAAGAGCAGGTTACAGTGCAAACGCAACAATGGTGTTAGGGCAAAAGAAAAATGTATTGGCAATAAAGGAGGCATTAGTACAATTTGATGAAAAAACAGAAGAGCCTTTTGTAGAGGTAGAGGTAGGTGATCAAGAATTTGAAAGAAGAGATATAGAATTAGGACTTTCTGATGGAATTCATGTAGAAATTGTTTCAGGTTTAACCGAAAAAGATAAAGTGAAAGTGTTTAGTATTACTAAGTTCAAACAATAAGTGCAACAGATAACAAATATCGGAAAGCTAGCTTTCCGATATTTGAAAAAAATCTGAAGCCGATGAATTACCGACAATTAATCGACACTCAAAGATACCAAAT
>Ga0114931_10007671_pt1 | contig 13165 bp, 9 predicted proteins | sample 2SBtaG_FD_89579 | JGI IMG/M metagenome (GOLD analysis project Ga0114931, IMG submission 89579) | Deep subsurface microbial communities from Kolumbo volcano to uncover new lineages of life (NeLLi) - 2SBTROV14_V59a metaG | ecosystem: Environmental > Aquatic > Marine > Volcanic | place: Kolumbo... | reverse complement strand
CGCTGCCGTCGTGGAACCGCAGGCGCGCGGCGGTGCGTGGCATGTGGCACCGCACGCATCGGCCGCCCTGGGTCGGACCGGCCGGGTCGAAGGTGTAGTGGTTCGGGTGTGCCCGCGCGGTCGCGCGGTCGCCGCCGAAGCTGAAGCCCTGGTGGCAGGACAGGCACGCGGTGTCGTCCGCGTCGGGCTGTCGCAGCAGGTGCGGCAGGGGTGCGCCCGCGTCGTCCTGGGTGGATCCGTGCGGGTCGTGGCAGTCCCAGCAACGCAGCGAGTAGCCGCCGGCGCCCCCGTGCGGGCCGGCCGAGAGCTCGTCCGCCTGCTCGTTGGGCGCGGCGGCGGCGCCGATCGCCCACAGGTCCGCGAGGTCGGCGCCGTGACTCGCGAGGACCTCACCGGGGCGGTACAGGCCACTGGTGCTGCTGTAGGGGTAGGGGAGATCGTTGCCCACGCCCTGCAGACGGCTGTGGCACTGCCCGCACACCTCGAGCCCGCGGTCGGTGTCCAGCAGCCACGGCTCGGTGATCAACGACGCCTTGTCGGGGATCGGCGCCTGGTCGTGGGCCGAGCCCGGTCCGTGGCATCGCTCGCAGTCGACGTGGCCGTCGAGCCACCGGCTCCCGTCGCCCGCGACCGAGGCGAGGTCCACCCCGCCGTCGTCCCGCTCGGTGACCGTGAAGCCGCTGGCGTGGCACCCGAAGCACCGGGCGTCCGCCGACAGGGCGGGGCTCGGTCGGCTGCCCGCCGCGAAGGTGTAGTGCCCGGTCTCGTTGATCCAGGTGGACTCCTGGAAGGGGACGAGGCGGGCCGCCGTCTCGGGCCACGCGCCGAAGTCCGGGTCGGTCGCCACCCAGGCCACCGGGAGCGGCCAGGCCTGGTCGCCGATCTCCGTCCACGGCACGCTTCCCCCCGCCACGTCCCCGATCAGGCCCGCGACCACGAAGTCGCGAGGCCCACCCGAGGCGGCGTTCAGGGTGACGTGCGGGGTGTCTCCCACCATGGAGAGCACGGCGGTGCCGTGCCCGAGCGGCACCGCCGTGCCGGCCGCGAACTCCGAACGCAGGGGCTCGCCGACCGTGGAGGAGAGGGCCTGGCCGTGGGGGCTCGCCGCGTGGTCCCGCCCGAGCGCCTGGTGACACAGCCCGCACTGCTTCGTGCCGATGTAGTGGGCGTCTGGCGGGGGCTTTCCGGAGAGCTGGACCGCGACGTCGACGGTGTCGCCGGTAGGCACCTGCACCACCTTCACCGTGCGACCCCACAGGGCGCCCGCGGCGTCGGCGACGGACAGGTCGACCTGCTGGCCGCCGAGGTCGGCCAGCTCCGCCGTGCCGGTCGCGTCCGTGGTCGCGGTGGCGCCGCTCGAGGCAGTCACCGTCGCGTCGAGGAGGGCAGCGCCGCTCGGGCCCGTGACCTGGACCCGGAGGGTGCCCGCGGTCGTCGAGATCGCGGTGAGCGGGATCTGGACGTCGAGCTCCGTGCCGTCGGTGACCTCCAGGGCGTTCACCGGCGCGGGCACGAAGCCCTCGGCGGCCACTCGGAGGTCGTAGGTGTCCGGCGGCAGGCGGGGGATCTCGAACCGCCCGTTGGCGTTCGTGGTGGTCTCGTAGCCGTGGGGGGCCGTGACCAGGTGGGCACCGGGCACCGGGTGGCCGGCCTGGTCCTGTACGGTCCCGGTCAGCGCCCCCGCGGGGTCGGCGAACACACCCGTGTCCCAGGGGACGGTGTCCCAGGCGGGGGGAGCGGAGCACGCGGCGAGCACGCTCACAACGTACGCGATGCCCCCCGGCCTGTGCTGCATCGACAACCTCCGACTGTCGGCGTTGGGACTGGTTTGCAAGCAAAGGCCGTGCCATGCTCGGATATCGAAGGATTCAACGTGATGGTAATTGGACCGATACGAGCCGATGACCCCGCCTGGCATCGGCGTCCGGGCATCGGTCGTCTTTCGCGAACCCAAAAAAGCAAGAAGGCCGCGGCGCTTCCGCACCGCGGCCTGGTTGGGTGGCCCTCTGGGGTCCCGCTACTCGCGGGGGTAGGGCGGCTGGTACGGGTCGCTGATGTTGTGGACCTTCTCGACCGCGAAGTCGGCGCCGGAGCCGTGGCAGACCTCACAGGACTCGACTTCGTCGCCGCTGAAGGGGTCGTCCGGGGTCGGGTCGTCGGTCATGAGCGCGAAGTGCGCCTGGGCCGCGGGCTGGTCGTGGCACCCGAAGCAGGCGATGCGGTTGGGCGACGTCTTCCAGTGGTCGGTCTCGGTGTGGCAGGTGGTGCAGTTGCGCACGTCCTGCGGGAAGATGATGTCGGAGAAGCGGCCCACGTTGCTCGGGTCGTCCGCCGCGTCGAGGTAGTGCCCGAAGTGCACGTTGTGGACGCGCTTGGACAGGGGCATCGCGCTGAAGCCGGCGTAGTTGTCGGCCCACCCGGTCGAGCTGGGGTAGTTGCGCTGGTAGTCGTGGCAGCTCTTGCAGACGTCCGGGTCGAAGGGGGCGTAGCCGTGCATGGTCGTGTAGTTCGCCCCGTCGCGCTCGGCGTGGCAGGATTCGCAGTTGTTCGCGATCATCCCCTCGGGGGTCGAGGTGCCGATCTGGAAGTTGGCCTTCGCGAAGCTGTAGGAGCCACCGGACGGACGCAGGCGGATCATGACGGTGTAGGTGCCGGCCGGCAGGTCGCCGACCTCGGCGAGCTGGTACTTCAGCGTGGTGCCGTCCAGGGTGATCGCCGGGTCGTCGTACTGGGTGTTCGTCGCGTCGTACGCCAGGTCGTTGGAGCTGTAGTGCTCGCTGTCGATGGGCGTCTGTGCGGCGGTGCTCAGCACGGGCTTGGTGTCGTCGCGCGGGCCGGAGACGAAGAGCTGGAACCGGTCCTCGTTCTCGACCGTGAGGATCGAGGGATCGACTGCGTTGCCGCTGCCGTCGGTGAGATCGACGCGGATGACCGGCGTGTCCGTCGAGGTGTAGTAGTCGCCGCTCGCCGGGTCGCTCATGGTCAGGGTGATCGGGTAGTCGCCGGTCGGCTGGACCACCTTGTGGATCACGGCGGTGGACAGGGCGTCGGCGTCGTTCGCAGTGTGGCAGGTGGTGCACTGGGTGTCGTCGGTGCGGACACCGCCGTTGCCGAGGTCACCACTGTGGCCCTCGCCCGTGGCGAAGTTCACGTTGTCGTGGCAGGTCCCGCAGGCCAGCCGGCTCGGCTTGGTCTTCCAGGCGTCGTCCTCGTGGCACTCGGTGCAGTTCTTGACGTTGGCCGGGAACACGAGGTCGGTGTAGTCGCGGAACAGCCCGTAGGTGGGGTTGATGTTCGTGTCGCTCGAGAGCATCTTCCCCATGTGGATCCCGTGCACGCGGCGCACGATGGCGTCGGGCACGTAGTTCCAGTTCGTGCTGCCGTCCTCGCAGGTGTACACGTTGTTCACGCGCGAGGGCACCGAGCCGTCTTCGCAGATGCGCACCGAGGCGTAGCCCTCGGTGTTGTGGCACATGAAGCAGCTGCGGACCGGGTCCATCTCGTACTGCGGGCTGCCGATGGGGCTGTAGCCCGGGTCGACGTGGTGGAAGTAGTACTGGCCGTTGGCGTCACCGAGGTGGCAGCTGTCGCAGCCGGCGACGATGCGGTGCTCGGCGGTGGCCGTGCCGATCTGGACGTCGACGAGCTTGAACTGCGCGTCGAAGGGGTAGCCGTCCGGGACGACGTTCAGGCCGATCGTGTAGGTGCCCGGGTCCTCCGAGCCGACGGCCTCCATCGTGTAGACCAGCTCGCTGCCGTTCACCACGAGGTTGCTGTTCGCGGTGGTCTTCAGGTTCACGTAGTGGTGCGTGCCCGCCGAGCGATCCGCCGTCGTGTTCAGCAGGTCCACCGCCGTCTTGTTCTTCAGGGTGTCCCAGGGGCCGGACATGTATAGGTTGGCCCTGGACAGATCGTCGAGGGTGAGCGGGTTGCCGTGCGCATCGGCGAGGTCGATGGTCACGACGATCTGCTCGCCGGCCTCGAAGTCGGTGCCGTTGGTGGGCGCGCTCGTCGTCATCGCGACGTCGAGTCCGGGGGTCTCTCCGGCGTTCAGGCCGTCGGTACCGTTCGTGCCGTCGGTGCCGTTCGTGCCGTCGGTGCCGTTCGTACCGGCGGTGACCGTGTAGGACGAGCCGTCGTCACAGGTGATCGTGGCGGAGCCGTCGCTGTTGTCGTTCACCGAACAGGAGGTGCCGTCGGTGCCGTTCGCCACCGTGGCGGTCGTGCCGTCCTCGCAGGTGATCGTCGCGGAGCCGTCGCTGTTCTGGGCGACCGTGCACGAGGTGCCCGCCGGGCCGGCACAGCCCGCTCCGAGGCCGAAGGCGAGCACGAGTGTCGCGACCGCCGGCCAAGTGTGTGTCGAAATCTTCGATCCACCGTGAAGCATGGGGGGCTTTCCTCAGGGTCCCGGGGGCAGTCCCGGGGGATGTCACGACCTGTCTGCAAGGACCATGCCCTGTCGCGTAGGGCATTTGACCCGGTTCAGGGTCGCTCAGCCGGTACCTGGCGCGCGCGCCTGCGGGAATTCGCGCAATGCCTGTGCAGAGGGGCGCAGGACGGCGGGAAGGTGCCTGGCAAGGGCCTGTGCGATCTCGCGATACCGCGCGGCCGGGTCGGGCCGGCGCGATCACGCTCTGTCACCCGATGTCGGAGTTTGTCTCCGGAGATCGCGAGGTGGGAGCGGGCCTTTCCCCGCCGCCGAAGGCGCCCGCCTCCGCCAGGGCGGCGCGCTCCGCCGGGTCGAAGCCAGCTTCGGCCAGGACCTCCTCGACGTCGGCGCCGAGCGCGGGCGGCGGCCCGTGGGTGGTCCGGGTCGTCTCGATTCGGAGGGATGGGCCGGGAGCGCGCACCGTGCCCAGGATCGGGTGGGCGATCTCCACCAGGTGCACCGCAGGGTGTGCGAGCACCTCGTCGACGTGGAGCACCGGACCGGCCTGGACCCCCGCTTCGACGAGCCGGGCGTCGGCCTCCGCCACCGGCAGTGCGCCGAGGGTCTCGCCCACCGCCCGGTCGAGCGCGTCCCGGTGCGCGATGCGTCCGGCGTTGTCGCGCCAGGCGGGCTCGTCCGGCAGGGCGAGGGCGGCGCGCAGTCGCTGCCAGATGCCGTCGTTCCCACACCCGGGCGGAAGTTCTCGACCACCAGGTCGGCGCGGGCGACCAGGCGGTCGAGCACCCGCCGGCCCGCGTCGGTGTGCAGGTCCAGGTGGCCCAGGGACCGGCGAGGACGCGGGACAGGTCGAGGTTGGTCTGCCCGTGCACGGGAACTCCTGGGTGCTCTGCCGTGCTAACCAGGGCGGGGAGGTGCCGGTGTTCGTCTGGTTGCTCTGGCTCTCTGTCGCGCTCGCGGAGCCGACGGCGGTGCAGGTCGCGGACGGGGTGACGGTCTCGCAGGACGCCGCGCCAGCGGTGAAGCAGGCGTTCGACGCCCTCGCCGCGGGCAAGTTCGAGGACGCTGCCCGGCAGCTCGGCGCGCTCGCCGACGCCAGTCCCAAAGGCGGCTCCCTCCGCTACCTGGAGGCCCTCGCCCGCTACCAGCAGGGGGACCTGCGCCACGCGGCGCGCGCGGCCGAGCAGGGGCTCGCGGTCGATCCCTCCTATGGGCCGCTGCTGAACCTCCACGGGCTGATCCTCGCCGACCAGGGTCGTGGCGAGCAGGCGCTGGACGACCTCGAGCGCGCGCGCACCGCCGCGGTGCAGGCGAAGGACGTGGCCCTGCAGGCCCGGGTGGCGCTCAACGAGGCGCTGTTGTGGATGGACCGCGGCGACCTGCGCCAGGCGCTGTCGTTGCTGGAGCGCGCCCAGCGCCTGGCGAACGCCGCGGGCAGCGACGACGTGCTCGCCTCGGTGAAGCAGGACGAGGCGCTGATCGCCCAGACGCTCGGGAACGGCAAGGCGCTCGACCTCGTGGGGGAGGTGGCCGACCACCTGCGCCGGGGAGAGGTGGACGCGGCGAAGAAGCTGGTCCCCGCCCAGGCGCCGGCCGGGCGCCGGGCCGCCTTGGAGGCGAAGCTCGCCGAGGCCGCGGTGCAGCGAGCCGAGGGGCACTACGACGCGGCCTCGGCGACGCTGCAGGACGCCCTGCTCCTCGCCCGGGAGGGCGGCCTCGAGCGGGAACGCGCCCGGGTGCTGGGAGAGCTGGGGACGGTGCACCTGCTCGCCGGCCGCGACCTGCTCGCCCGGGAGCACCTGCGCGAGGCCCTCGACGTGGTGCAGGACTCCTCCTTCACGGCCCTCGCCCTCGGGCTCCAGGCCCAGGCGGGGCTCGTGGACGTGCGCCTCGGCGACCTGAAGGGCGCCACCGAGCACCTGGAGGCCGGCCGCCGCCTCGCCCACGGAGTGGAGTCCCCCATGGACGAGGCCCGTCTGGACGAGCTGGCCGGCGCGGTCGCCGCGGAGAAGGGGGACGTGGAGGGCGCCGACGCGGCGTGGCAGTCGGCCCGCGACCTCCTCGAGAAGCGGGGCTGGTGGATGGATGCCGCGCGGGTGGAGACCTCGGCGGTCCGGTTCCACGCCGCGAAGGACCTGCACGGCACCGCGGCGTGGGAGGCCCTGGCGGCCGCGGCCTTCGACAAGGCGGGCGATCCCCTGGGTCCGGCGCGCATCGGCAATGCTCGCGGGCTGGGGCAGGCCGAGCGAGGCGACCTGGAGGGGGCGCTCACCTCCTTCGCGAAGGCCGCGGAGGACGCCCAGGAGGCCAAGACCTCCCAGGGCGACGTGGTCGCGACCCTGGCGCGCCGGAACGCCGCGGAGGCGCTGCGGGTGCTCGGCCACGGCGAGGAGGCGGCGAAGAAGGCCGCCGAGATGGGTCTGGACCAGATCCTCGCCCAGCAGCGCACCCTCGCGGCCGCGCGCACCGCGTGGAAGGAGGGGATGACCGCCTGGGACAAGGGGGACTGGAAGCTCGCGCGCCAGCGCTTCGACAGCGCCTACATGGGGTTCCGGGAGCTGGGCGAGAAGGGCTACGCCCAGATCGCGCGTCGCGATCGCGCGTGGGCGGCCTACAACCTCGCGGTGGGCCTGCCGGCGCAGCAGGCGTTCCCCTACTACGAGGAGCTGGTGCAGGAGGCGATCCAGGTCGAGGATCCGGAGCTGCGGGTGCGGGCGCGCTCGGCCCAGGCGATCGCCGCCACCAAGATGAAGGGCGTCGACCCGTCCCCGCTGCTGCGCACCTGCGCCGACGATGCCGACAGCATCGGCATGGAGATCCTCGCGGCGCGGTGCTGGGCGGCCCTGGCGGACCAGGGAGACGATCTCGACGCCCGCGCGCGCTTCGCGCGAAAGGCGCTGGCCGCCGACAAGGGGGGCGACAGCGTGTACGCGATGTACTCGGCGGCGGTCGACGCCTATAACGCCGGAAACTACGATCTCGCCATCGCCCTGACCCGCGAGGTGCAGCCCTCGGCGGGGGATCTCGCGGACGCGGTCACGGCGGTGCTCCAGGCGGCTCGGCAGGCACAGGCGGGAGCGAAGGCCCCGAGTGGGCTAAAGGGATCCCCCTGAGGGATTTCCAACATGGCGATGCGGGTCCGCAAGCTGGCGCGGGAACTCCGCGGGACCCCGGGTGAGTTGCTCGGCCTGCTCCACGAGCTGGGCCTCGAGCGCTACCGGTCTCCCGAGGACATGCTCTCCACCGCGGTGGTCGACAAAGTGCGAAAGGCGTGGGGCAAGGGTGTGCGTGGCGCGCCCGTGGCCGTGCAGGAGGCGCCGAGGGCCCCGAACGCGCCGGCCGGGACGCCTGTCAACGACCTCATGAGCCGCCTCGTGCCTGGGGTGGTGCCGCGGGCCGGTCGTCGCCGCAAGAAGCCGCCGCGCTCGGTGCCGGTCGACGCGCCCGTCGAGGCGGTGGCGGCTCCCACCAGCGCGGAGGCCGAGCTCGAGCGCCGCCGGCGCGAGATCCTCGACGCGGTGGAGCGCGAGCGCGAGGCGGTCGCGGCCGAGCGCGATGCGATCCACGCGGAGCGCGCCGCGGTCGAGGCCGAGGCCGAGGCCCTCGAGGGGCGCGTGGCCGTGCTGGAGGCCCAGCGGGACGCCTTGCACCGCGAGCGCGAGGGGCTGGCTCGGTCCCGTGCCGATCTGGAGGCCCGGACCGTCCCGACCCTGGCCGATCTGCTGGTGGAGCGCGGCCTGCGGGGGGCGGACGAGTTCGAGCGGGCGCTGCTCGGCCTCGGGGGGATCCGCCTGCTTCGCGAGCTGATCCCCCACCTCGAGGTGAGCGACCGGGTGGCGGTCGCGGAGCTGCTGCACCGCGCGCTCCTGCTCGTGGGCGGCGAGGTCCCCGAGGGGCTGCTGTCGGGCGTCGTCGGCGTTCGCGTGGCCCCCGAGCGCGGGGAGCTGCCGGGGTGGGACGACCTGCGCCGGGAGCTGGGTCGCGCCGCGGAGCTGCTCATGCTCCACGGCCTGCGCCACGTCGCGGTGTGCGGCGCACCGCCGGGATGGCACCGGCTGATCCGCGAGGCCTTCGACCCGCGCATCGAGCTGCGCTTCCTCCCCCCGGGGGTGACCGAGGGCGGCGAGGAGCGGAAGGATGCGCTGATCCACTGGGACGGGCGCGGCGGTTCCCCCGACCTCGATGAGCGTCCGGTGGTGATCCACGCCGGCGCGGCCGATCTCGTGGCCTTCGCCCGCGCGGTGCGCGAGGCGCTCGAGGTCGACTGATGCGCGTCCTGCTCACCGGAGCCACCGGCCTGCTCGGGGCCAACGTCGCCCGGGCGCTGCTCGAGGCGGGCCACACGGTGCGCGCGACGGTGCGGGAGCGCTCCGACACGCGGGGGATCGACGGGCTCGAGGTGGAGCGGGTGACCGCCCCCCTGGGCGACTCGGACGCCCTCGCGCGCGCGGTCGACGGCTGTGCGGGGCTCGTGCACTGCGCCGCCTCGATATGGGTCGGGCGCACCGGCGAGGCCCAGCAGCGGGAGGTGAACGTGGAGGGAACACGGCGCCTGCTCTACGCCGCGGCGCGGGCCGGGGTGGAGCGGGTCGTGCACGTCTCCACCGTCGACGCGCTCTCCCTACGAGCCGACGGGACGCCCGCCTCCGAGGAGGACCGCACCGAGGCGCCGATGTACCCGTGCGGCTACGTGCGCACGAAGCGCGCCGCGGAGGAGGTGGCCCTCGGCTTCGCCGCCGAGGGGCTGCCCGTGGTCGTGGTCCACCCGGCCTTCATGTTCGTCGCGTGGGACACCCGGCCCACCTCGGGCAAGATGATCCTCCAGGTGGCCGCGGGACAGGCGCGCCTCGCGCCCTCGGGCGGCAACAACTTCGTCGATGTGGGCCACGCGGCGCGGGCCACGGTGGCCGCCCTGGAGCGGGGCAGCCCCGGGCGCCGCTACATCCTGGGCGGAGTGAACCTGAGTTACCTCGAGGCGTGGACCCGCATCGCGCGGGTGGTCGGCGCGTCGCCGCCCTGGGGCGAGGCTCCCCGGAGCCTCGCGTGGGTCGTGGGCCAGGCGGCCGGTCTGTGGGGCCGGGTGACCGGGAACGAGCCCGCGGTGAACCCGGTGAGCGTCGGGATGGGCCAGCTCCCGCACTACTTCCGGTCCGATCGGGCCGAGGCGGAGCTCGGCCTGCAGGACACGGACTTCGAGGGGTGCGTGGCCGAAGCCTGGGCTTGGTTCCGGCAACAGGGGATGGCCTGATCGGGCGTTCGCGACCAACCCCTACGGGGTTGGGTGATCGGACGGCTTGACCGGCTCCGATCGGGTTCTTACGCTGTCACGCGTATGCCACCGGGGGGCTCCATGGGACGCCGCCGCGTCGTGCGACCGGTCCCGATCGAAGAGAAGCCGCGCAACGACAAGCGTGACGAGAAGAAGCGCCAGGAGCGCGTCCGCAAGCGTGCAGAAGAGCTGCACGAGCAGGGGATGCCCTTCCAGATGGCGATGGCCGTTGCGCACGGGCGCCTCGACCTGAACGAAGCGCTCGAGCGCATGGCGCGAAACGATCGGATCGTCCGGCTCATGAAGAAACACGATCTCTCCCGAGCGCTGGCGACCCAGATCGCGCTCGGGCAGGCCGATCTCGAGCGGGTCCTGTATCGGCGGCGCTTCGACGAGCACCGCAAGGAGCACCGCACGCGTTCGGTCCTCGACGAGGCCCAGGAGAGCGGCGAGTCCATCGTCCTCGGGCTGCACGGGGGCGAGGAGATCGAGGTCGAGATCGCCGGCAGCGACACCTACGGCGTGCAGGTGGTGCCCAGCGGCGGGGGCGATCCGCGCGAGATCCACAAGCTCCAGATCAAGTTCGCCTACGTTCCGGGCGCCGCGCAGCGCGTCCAGAAGGTGCGAACGGTCGACCCGGAGGTGGCGGCCGATCCCCACGAGCCCATCGAGCGGCCACAGGATCGCTACGCCTGCTCCGACAAGCGGCTGTTTCGCTACGTCGACAAGCGCACGCCGGTCCGCACGACCCTCCTCGAGGGCCAGCAGTTCAGCGGGCGGGTCGCGTGGTTCAGCCGCTATGAGTTCCAGATGGCGAAAGACGGCGACCCGGCGGTCACCATCTTCCGCCACGCCCTGCGCGATCTCACCGAGATCTAGCTTCAGGGTCCAGCTCCAGGGTCTCTGGCTCTAGGGGATCGGCGGCTTGGCACCCTCGGGGTCCGTGCCGGGCCCCGACGCGGCGGGGGCGATGCCCTTCGCGTCGACGGTGGCCGTGCGGGGGGCCGTCTCGGCGGCCTTCTTCAGGGCGGCGAGCCCCTGCTCGAAGGCCGGGCCGACCGTGCGGTCCATGAGGGCGGCGAACACGCCGCCGAACAGGCCCTCGCTCGTGCCGGTCATGCCCCAGGTGACCTGGACCGCGCCGCCGCGCTCCTGCTTGAAGTTCCAGTAGCCCTTCGAGGTACCGGTGCCGTGCAAATCGATCTCGGTGTCGATTCGGCGCTCCGGGGCGGAGTCGACGATCTCGAAGTCGCCCGAGCCGCTGTTCTCGCTCGTCCAGCTGTAGGTGGCTCCCTTGCCCGTGGTGGTCGGGCCGAAGGTGAACTTCATGGACGGGTCTCGGGCCTTCCACGGGGACCACGCCACGTTCTTGTGCAAGTCGTTCACCTGGTCGAAGACCACGTCCATCGGGGCGTCCACGGCGATGGAACGCTCGACGACGTAGCCGCGAGGCATGGCGAGCGCGGTGGCGATCAACAGGACCGCCAGGACGAGCACGCCCACCGCCACCGCTTGCCAAGCCTTCATCCCGCTCCTCTCCCCCGCCTCGCCGTCTAGCGTAACACCGCGCGTTGCGGGGGCAGGAGCGCCCCGATACCCCTCGCGCTCCACGCACTGGACCGAACGGGGAGGAGAGATGGCGATCCTGTCGGGCTCGCTCACTGCGAGACGCTTTCGAGTGCTCGGGGACGTACCGGAGGGCTTCCGAGACGACTACCGCGCCCGCCTGAACGAGCAGGCCTTCCGCGAGCCGCCCAACGAGCCGGGGAAGCAGGAGATCGAGGGGTGGGTGCAGGCGCACAACCTCCTCGACGCCGAGTTCGACGATTTCAACCGCTGGCTGTACCCGCCCTACATGCTGTTCGCGCTGCGCATCGACAAGCGCACCGTGCCGGCGAACCTGCTCCGGGCCACGGTCGCCAAGAAGGCCGAGGCGTGGTGCCAGGAGCGCGGCGTCGAGCGCTGCCCGTCCTCGGTGAAGGCGGAGATCAAGGAGCAGATCGAGGACGACTGGCTGCGCCGGACCCTGCCGCGGGTCCGGGTCGTGGAGCTGTGCTGGAACTACGACGAGGGGTGGCTCGTGCTGCAGTCCCTGTCCGACAATGTGGCCGAGCGCGTGCGCAAGCGGTTCCACCAGACCTTCGGCCTGCGCATCGTGCCCTTCTCGCCGTTGGACTGGATGCCCGACCGCGACACGGTCGAGGCGCTGCTGCAGACCGTGCCCGCGTCCTTCGAGGAGGTCGCATGAGCGCCGAGGCCGAAGCGCTACCCATCCCGCCACACCTGGCGTCGGAGTTCTACCTGTGGCTGTGGTGGTCCACCGAGGAGCGCGCCACGATCTTCGACCTCGGGGGCAAGGTCGGGCGGATCGACCTGTGGGTCGACGACCGGCTCGCCTTCCGCAACCCGAGCGAGGCCAAGGTGACCGCGGTCATGACCGGCGAGAACCCGGCCGATACCCTCGAGGCCCGCGCCGCCCTGGCCGGCGGCAAGGTGGTCAACGAGCTTCGCCTGCACCTGCGCCGGGGGGATCACGAGTACACCTTCACCCTGAAGGGCCCGGCGATCGACGTGGTCCAGGCCAAGCTGCCGCAGGTCGTCCGCGGCGAAGAGGCGATCTACGATCGGATGTTCCTGTACGAGGAGCTGTGCTTCGTGCTCCAGGCCCTGCTGCGGCAGTTCGCCGCGGTACGCGCCTCGGAGGCGTGGGAGGCCCGGCTGCTCCCCGCGATTCGCCACTGGTCCCTGACCGCCGAGGTCGAGCAGGCCGGTTGACAGGGGCCCGACAGGGGATAGGAGGGGGCCGGCCCTGCTGGGGTGGCTACCGAGCGCGGTTAGCTCAGCTGGATAGAGCGTTGGCCTCCGGAGCCAAAGGCCACAGGTTCGAATCCTGTACCGCGCGCCACCCCGCGGGGCCCCCCCCTTTGCTGCATCCAGCGTCTCGCGGTACCCTGTGGTGCACCCGCGGCGCTGTGGCGCGGGGCCGAAGCCCGGCGTTGGCCGGGGGCAGGGAGAACCCCGCTTGAAGGTACGCTTCTGGGGCGTTCGCGGTTCGATACCGACGCCGGGAGAGCACACCCGCCGCTGGGGTGGGAACACGTCGTGCCTCGAGGTACGCCACGGGGATCTCCCGCCGCTGGTGCTCGACTGCGGGACCGGTAGTCGCGCGCTGGAACAGCAGCTGGCCGAGGAGCCCGGACGTCGCCTGGAGCTGGTGTTCTCCCACCTGCACATGGACCACCTCTTCGGCCTGCCCTTCTTCGCGCCGGTGCACGTGCCCGAATTCGAGGTGCACATCACCGTGCCCGCGCAGTCGGGTGCAGAAGCGCGGGACAAGGTCGCACGCTACCTGGATGGGCTGTACCACCCGGTGCGCCTCGACGAGCTGCAGGCCGCGGTGTCCTTCCAGGGGATCCGCCCCCCCGGGCCGGTGGACCGCGGCGGCTGGACGCTCCGTGGCGCCTCCCTGAGCCACCCGGGTGGTTCCCTCGGTTACCGGGTCGAGGTGG